>OIZE01000394.1_pt1 | contig 37020 bp, 35 predicted proteins | sample 1588421 | NCBI WGS metagenome assembly OIZE01 (sample SAMN03283251) | human gut metagenome | biome: human-associated habitat; material: feces | host: Homo sapiens | place: USA | collected 2013 | reverse complement strand
GGGGTTCTTCTGGTCATCGGTCTTGGGGGTGTCCTCGACGGGGGTGATGATGATAACCTTGTTATCGGTGGGAGGAGTAGGAGGAGCGGGAGGGTCGTTGACCTTATTGCCATTCTCCCAAACACTGGTATTCTCTATTTTAACCTTAATACCTGTGTTATCGTTATTGTTAATACCATCGTTACCCATGGTGCCATAAAGGTAGGTGCCAGTTTTTTCGCAAACCGCTGCTTTAGCATTCATTGTATTAGCGCCGCTAATACTGATATCCCAAGCAGAGCCGTTTCCGATATTAAAAATGGTCTTATTCGGCTGAACAGAATCATTAACAACCTCTGTTGTAAAAGTACAATTGGTTGCAGTAATTTTGACCTCTGTGGTAGACTCTGCCTGATTATATACATTTACAAACTTAGCTTTACCGGGATTAGTCATATCTCCACCGCCAAGTTTAGTCTCGAAAGTACAACCATTGAATGAGAAGGATTTACCACTATATGTCCAAAGATTGTATGTCCACTCATTGTAGGTATCCGGATACTGGAATGTGCAGTTATTGAATACAACATCTCCGGAACCCCAATTTGCACCCATGCCTTTAATGATGCAGTTCTCAAATGTCATATCGCCGGCACGGATAAAACCATCAAAATCTGAAACCGGGCCAAAATCGATTTTGACATTTTTAAAGGTCACCTTTTTGCCGCCATCAAAGAAATAGGTTGCAGTGGACTCTCCAGAAGTAATACCGGAAACAGCGCAGGTGGTCTTATCTGCGCCATTGCCAACAAAAGTAAGATTGTTCGGAACGCTTTGACCGCTTTGACCGTCAGGGGCACTGCTAGGAATGGTAAAAGAACCATCACCCAAATTGATCGTGTCATTCTCATGAGCAGAATATACCATATTCTCAAAGGTTTCATCCGCCAGAGCGGTGGTGGGCAGCATGACGGCCAGCATGAGGAACGCTAGCACGACGCTTAAAAACTTTTTCATTTGAACAAACCTCTCTTCTTTTTATTTTTCCCGCAGGTGGGCTTGTGTTTGCTGGCGCAAACACAAAATATCCCCATGGGGATATGATTGGTATAAACAGGTTACCACTTTTGGGCAGGGTGTGTCAACTATTTGGGAGAATTTTGGAGGAACATACAAAATGGAAGAGTTTAATTTAGCAAAAAATGCTCAGATTTTTGCCATCGCAGAAGATCTTATACAATGGCATTAAACAGGACGGCTACTGCAAACTGCACCAGCATATAGACAGCGAGGACTGCAACGCCCTTTGTAAAAAGGAATTTCTTGTCGATCTCCTCCCTGCCGAGAATATAGGCCGCCGCCACCGATCCGGACGGAAAAAGGAACGCGACCGAGGCGCAAGTGCTGATGACAGTAAGCGTCACCGTTGGGTCGATCTTGATCCCCTGTTCCATCATTCCACAAACAATGGGGACAATAATCGGTGTCATTCCCATGGTAAGGACATTCCCGTTTACCACCTGTGTAACAGCTGTGATAAACACCACACAGATAAGCAGCAGCGCAATGGCGCTTTGTCCCCCAAAGATGGGAGCGAATACCGAGACAAGCCAGCTATTGATGCCAAGAGAAGCATCGGTACATGCCCTGCCCAGCATGGTCATGGCGCCGATGAGCGCCACCATAGGCCAAATGGAAGCATCCCGCAGGAGAGCCGGTGCATTCATGATCGGCTTGCCGTTTTTCCTTATCACATTAAATATGACCAGAGGAACAGCCCAGATCAAGCTGGTATCCAGAGATTTGATGAACGCATACCCCGGGAAGTTCTTTGGCAGCAGGTAAAGAATGAACAGATAGACCATGCAGAACAAAAACGAGCCTATCCCCACCTTCATCTCAAAGCTGAAGCTATCTGGAGTTTTATTGAACTGCTCTATTTGGTCCGATTTTATATCCTTTAATCTGCTGATATCGACCTTGAAAACATACTTCATACAGAGGACAAGCACCGCGAAGAAGCTTATCCATGTAACGATCTGGATAGCCATGTATGTCCATCTGTTGAATTGACAGCCATATGGCTCCAGCATGGAATCGAAAAAACCGACGACGACCAAAATAAGTCCCTGGAACGGAAGCAGATACTTGCCGTAGGAGGAGGTGTACATATACAGCAGGCCGAACTTCATAAACTGGTCGTCCTTCTGATAGCCGCACACCTTTGCAATGCTCTCAAAAAGGCCAAATATCAACAGGAAAAATGCCGCGCCATTGACCACTGTAGAAACCAAAAAGCCAGCCAGCATAAGCATGAACATAAACATGCCGGGTCTTCCCCTGGTGATTTTAAGCGAAAGGAGCTTTTTGGCAAAGACATCCATTGCCCCAGTCTGTCTTAAATACACGCAAAGCGCACCAGCAAAAATAAGCTGGAAGGTCACTCCGGAGCCGATCCATCCGCTGAGGAGCTCGCTTGCTTTGTAATAACCATGCAAAACAAAAGCCAGAAGCGCAAACAACGAGCTGGAGAACAAATCACAACCCACGCAGGTCATAAAAATGGTGCCGATAAATACGCCAAGAATCTTTATCCCCATCTCCGACATCCCGCCAAAGGTGGGGCAAACCAATCCAAAAAAATACATAAACGCAATGCCGATCAAGGTTTTACCGTATACTGCGCCGTTGCCTTTTGTCACAGTACTCATATCATTCTCACTTCTCCTTTTGCGAAGCTTTTGAATTCAGCGGTGCCCGCCGGGACGGCCTAATTGCTGGTCATTTCAGAACCTTTCCATCAAACTGCTGCACCATATAGTCGGAAAAGGTGTTCAACACCTTTGGGTTGATCTCCCGGCGAAATACTAGGAACGTTTTTACAATGATCGTATTCTTTTCCAGAGGGACATGTGCCAAGCCTGGGACCGATCCCTCGTCTATCGGTACAATCCTGAGGGCCATACCGTAATTGTTGGCGATAAGCATGTGCGCCGTTTTAACATCATTGCCAATGACCATGATCTTGTCGCTTGCTTTGGGATAAAATCCCCTGGAAATACAGGCCCGCACGAACGGGTCGGAATTATCCGTATAGGCCTCGGAGATATCGCTGGTCAGCTTGGAGTTCATAATGAACATTTCATCCCTGAGCTGATCGATAGATACCTCTTTCAGCTTGGAAAGCGGGTTTTCTTCGCTCATTTCCACTACAACTTTACACAGATTGGAGAGCTCAATGATGCTGAACGCCGGATCATGATAAAACGGTATACTCTCTATGGGGTCGGTTTCAAGCATCATATACGGAAAAATCGCCACATCAAGGGATTTGTTCTGCATGGCTACAACCGCCTCGGAATATCCTGCGTTCCACACCTTAATAGCGCATTGCGGGTACTTACACTGAAATTTGACCAAAAAATCAGGGCAGATATGACTTTTTACCGAAAAGCCCAAATGAATCTCCTGGCGCCCAAAATCCTTTTCCTTCTTTAATTCATCTAAGAGAGCATTATACTCATCTATCATTTTGGCCGCATGTTTAACAAAAATCTCCCCTTCGTGCGTCAACCGGACGGAGTCTCTTTTAGTCGCCCTATGGATAAGCTTTATTCCAAGCTCCTTTTCTACAGAAATGATTTGTTTTGACAATGAGGACTGTGTGGAAAACTCATTCTCTGCCGCTTCGCCAAAGCTTTTGTACCTGGAGAGCGCCAAAACCGCCTTGATGTATTCCAACTTCATATAAACCATTCCTTTCCGGCCATACCTTACGCCATCCCCATCGGACAAAGACTTCTCCAGTCCGAACCTTCCCGGTCAACTGTGGTCAAACTTTCCAGGCTGGTGCTGCACCCGTCCGGAAACCTCTCCCCTGCAGAGACCGCTCTGCCCTTAGCCATAACGGTCGCAGCCATCTCCCACAAATTGGAACGGCTTGGCTGAATGGTAAGACCGCAGAGCTTAAAAAGTATTATATAAGCCTTTCCTACGAATGTAAAGGCAGCAAAGAAGCGCGGCGGAAATCAAGGAATCGCTAACGGTATCCCTTTCATGCCCGCCGTGCGACTCTGCTGCTTTTTTGTGGTCGGCTATTGCCTACGGGGTTTATAATATGGAGCCGGTTCCAACCGTACAGCGCGGCTGTACAGCTTGTGATAACAGCAAACACCGTTTACCGGGGCAGGTATACCCCCTGCTTCTTCAGCGTCTGCTGGACTTTCTTCACATCAACATTGCGGAAAGTGGTATTGGACTGCAAAGCAACAGCTGCGGCAGCGCCGGCCGCTTCGCCCAGTGCAACACAGTGGGGGATCAGATTGGCATGATCATTTGCATCGTGTGCCGAGGAGAAGCAGCGACCGGCAGTCAGCAGGTTCTCCACATCATCGGCAGGAAGCATGACCCCATAAGGAAGCTCGATGGGCGACTTGTACTTCATTCGTCTGTGCGCGGGGATAATGGCAATGGTGTCCTCATGCTCGATGGTCTGGGCAATGTCATCCATCGTAAGGCGATAGGTGCCGTTCAGGCGGCGGCTGCCGCGGGTGCCCAGCTGCGGGGCGGTATCATGCAGGAACGCATTTTTGAAACCCGGAACATTCGCACGGATCCATTCAATCCCCTCGTTCAGGCTGCGCCTAATGAGCATTTCGGTATCGGTAAGATCCTGAACACTGCAGCAGTCCTTCCCCTCTACAAAGTTATTGATCCACATAATATCCTTCATGGGGGTAACAAAGGGAGAGATCCGATAGCCAAACAACTTTTTGTATTCGGCAAGCTTATCACGGTAGTGGCTGTTTGGATCGTACTTCCAGTTGCGGAATTCCTCGGAATCAACATTCCCCAGCCTAAATACGACAGAAACATTGTAGCTGCGATCGTCGCCGCTGTATTCTTTTTCGTAAGCACAGCCGGCAGAAGCAAAAATATCACCATCACCGGTACAGTCGATCACCTTGCTGGCCAGAATCGCCTTGCGGCCCTCCTTGGACTGGAAGGTCACACCGATCACGCGGTTGCCCTCCATAAGCGCCTCGCTGCCCCACGCATGGCAATATACCGTAACGCCGGCATCCTCTACCATATTGACCATAGCGATCTTCAGCATTTCCGGATCAACATATGCGCCATACCAGATCCATCCATCACATACAAAACCGTAATACTTTCTCCATTTGTCGATCAGGGCCGGATCGGTGCTGCCAATATCTTTGCGGTCAGGGCCGATCAAACCATTGGGCATCTTCTCCAGGCGGTCCAGCCACTCCTGCTGAATGCCCGCGATCATCTGCTGTTTGCCCTCACTGAGATGCGGGATAAAAAGCACCTGCCCACCGGTAGCCATGCCGCCCAAGTGGCCATAGCGTTCCAGCAGAACCACCTTGCCAGCACCATTGCGCGCCGCGGAAACCGCCGCAGCCGTACCGGCGGGGCCGGCACCGACGACCAATACATCACAGCGGTCAAATACCTCGATTTCTTTTGCCTGCTCGTGTATATATTCTTTCATTGTATCAAATTCCTTATCTTATAGAGTTGTTTTCGTTGCGGGCTCTCTCCCGGATGGAAGCGTTCCGTTTGGAAATGCGCCGGCAGAGAGCTCCGCATTTTTAACCGGGCTGTATTCCTATGATAGGTAAACGGTCATCAATCAACAGTAAGGCCCTTTTCCTTGCGCAGCGCGATCAGCTTTTCCTCGGTGACATTAAACATGGAAAGGGCGATCATGCCGATTGCGAGAGACGCACAGGGAACTGCAGACAGAAGCACACGAATGCCCTGCACTGCTTCCGTTGTCACGGCAGCCTTATCAAACCCGACTGTTGCAAGGCCGAAGCCGAGCAGCGCACCGGCGATGGTCTTTGCGATGCCGATGGTCACCGTGTACAGGGAACTCATAAACGGACGGACATCCTTACCGTTTACAATTGCGGTATAGTCGATAACATTTGTGTAGAGGGGCAGCTCGATGGTGTAGCAAATGTTGCGGCCGATCATTGCCACGCAAAGAAGGATAGTAAATATGAGCGGGTTTTTGCCGATAAAGTAAGCCGAACCAAGGGCTGCCGCATAGATGATAAGGCCGGAATACATACCGCCCTTGATGCCCAGGCGCTTGGCAATGATGGGGCCGATGAAGGAGCCGACGAACTGCATCAGGGTGGACAGTGCCATGTATGTAGCCATCATGGTCTTATCGCCGATAACAAACCCGTAATAATATGCCACAAGGCTCATCACCAGAGCATAGGGAATGCCGTGGGAGAAAGAAACGATCAGCCATGCAATGGTTTGCTTGTTGCAGACGGATTTGATCATCGTCCAAAAGGAGACGCCGTCTTTTTTGCTTTCCTTTACAGCTTCAACAGCAGTTCCGTCCTTGGCTGCCGGATCGGATTTCCCGGTGGAAGGATCCACGGATTTTGCAATCTTGGCAAGATTGAAGAAGGATGCCGTAAGAGCAATTACAATAAGCACCATGAAGCCGGTATAGCCAGCTGCTTCGTTATTGAAGAGCTTGCCGATAAAGGCAATGGCTGCAACGGCAACAAAGCCGAAGAATACTTTTCCGATGGAATTGATCTGGCTGCGTGCGCCGGCAAGGCCGGTACGCTCCGTCGGGTCGGGAGCCAGAGGGATCATTAGGCCGGTGTATGCCGCAAACGCAAAGTTATAAAGGAAGGTATCCAAAACACAGATGACAAACACCAGAGGAAACTTGATCCCTTCCGGAAGGTTGCCCCAGTTGACAAAGGTGAGAATCTGGAAAATTCCCGCCAACGGCATCATGATATAAATCCAGGAGCGGTAGCGGCCCCATGGCAGGCGCACCTTCTGCATGATGACGCCGATAACGAAGGAACCCCAAAGGCCAATAAGGCCCTTAACTGTGTTCATCGTGCCCAGCTGAACATTGGTGAGCCCGACAAATGTGGTAAGGAAGAAGGACAGGTATGTCCCCGTCATGTTTGTTTTCAAGGAGGAAATACCATTTACGAGACCATACGAAATAGATTTTTTAGTGTATAACGCTTTTTTCTTTTTTTCCAAACTAATCACACCTCACACTGATCATTTTGTCAGATATCTGTATCTAAACTATAAAACAATTGGTTATTATAATGCAATTCAAATTTGAATTGCACTTATTCCTTTATGGAATAAGGAGATCGCCGGAGAAGTAATCTGCAGGAAAAGATGCAAAAGCCGCCCCCGTTTCCGGGAGCGGCTTGAAGGGTTTCAGGTTAGAACAGTGCGGAATTTATTCCAGCGTGATGACCTTGACGGGGCACTTTTCGGCGCAGGCGCCGCAATTGGTGCACTTTTCTGGATCGATGGAGGCGAGGAAATCGGTGACGGTGATGGCGCCGGTGGGGCAAACCTTGGTGCACATCATGCAGCCGATGCAGCCGGCGGAGCAGACTTTGCGGACGACAGCACCCTTATCATGGCTGGAGCAACGCACGGTGACATGATTTTTGACCGGGACCATGCCGATGAGCAGGTGCGGGCAGGCTTTGGCGCAGGCGCCGCAGCCGGTGCACAGGCTTTCATCCACATGGGCAACGCCATCCACGATGGAGAGCGCGCCGAATTTGCAGACCTTGACGCAATCGCCATAGCCCAAGCAGCCGTAGACGCAGGCTTTTTTGCCGCGGTGCAGGGCAGCGCAGGCCGCACAGGTGGCGGGGCCGTGGTAATCCTCGGCTTCGCCGCACTTCTGGCAGGTGCCGCTGCAGCGGACGGTGGCTTTGACGGGCTCGGTGTTTTCCGCCGCGACGCCCAGGTATTCGCTGATCTGAGCGGAGACGGAAGCGCCGCCAGGGATGCAGAGATTGGGCTTGGCGCTGCCATTGGCAACGGCTTTGGCGTAGTCATCGCAGCCGGCATAGCCGCAGGCGCCGCAATTGGCGCCGGGCAGGAAGCCGCGGATGTCCTCCACACGGGTATCGATGGGAACCGAGAGGAAATGGGAGGCGACCACCAGCAAAATGGCACAGAACAGGCCGATAGCGCCGACAATAATAATACCAGTCATAGTTATCTCCCCTCCTTACTTCAGCAGACCATCTACCACACCGGAGAAGCCCATGAAGGACATAGATACGATGGAGGCAGCGATCAGAGTGATGGGCAGGCCCTGGAACGATTCGGGGATATCCATGTTCTCCATGCGGCCGCGAACGCCTGCGAAGAGGACCATTGCCAGCAGGAAGCCGAGACCGGCGCCCAGCGCATTGACCATGGACTGGCCGAAATTGTACTTCTCATCGATATTGAGCACCGCTACACCGAGCACGGCGCAGTTGGTGGTGATGAGGGGCAGATAGATGCCGAGGGCTTCATACAGTGGAGGCAGGAACTTCTTGAGGGCCATTTCCACCAGCTGTACCAGCGCGGCGATGACCAGGATGAATACGATGGTCTGCATATAGCCCAGGTCGTATTGATCCAGCAGATAGGTCTGGATGGGCCAGGTGGCGGCGGTGGCCAGTACCATAACAAAGGTAACGGCGACGCTCATGCCGACGGCGGAATCCAGCTTTTTGGAAACGCCGAGGAACGGGCAGATACCCAGAGTCTTGGAGAGGACGAAGTTCTGCGTCAAAATAGCAGAAAGAAGAATGACGATCATTTCTTTCATGCTTCACAGCCTCCTTCCTTATTCTCTGCCGAGGGGCAGCCACCGGCGCAACCGGCGCAGGCGCCGCAGGCAGCGCAATCGAGTTTCTTCTTGGGCTTATGCTTGGCGAACTTATTCATGATGGCGATGAGCACGCCATAGACGAGGAAGCCGCCGGGGGTGAGCTTCATGATCGCGATGGGATCGAACAGGTTGGCGGTGAGGGTGATGCCGCACCAGGTACCGCTGCCGAGGATCTCACGCACGGTGGCCATGCAGAACAGAGCGAGGGTGAAGCCCAGGCCCATGCCCAGACCATCGAGGGCGGAATCAATGACATTATTCTTGCTGGCAAACATCTCGGCACGGCCGAGGATGATGCAGTTTACCACGATAAGCGGCAGGAAGATGCCGAGGCTCTGATAGAGGCTCTGCACATAGGCCTGGAGCAGCAGCTGCACCACCGAAACAAAGCCGGCGATGACGACGATGAAGCAAGGAATGCGGACCTTATTGGGGATGATATTGCGCAGCAGGGAGATAACGATATTGGAGCCCAGCAGTACAAAGGTGGCCGCCAGACCCATGCCCAGCGCATTAAGGACCGAGGTGGAGGTAGCGATGGTGGGGCAGGTGCCCAGCACCAGAACCAGAACGGGGTTCTCCTTGATGATACCATTGGTGAAGGTTTTCAGCTTGTTACTCATTTGGTTCCTCACGCTCCTTTCACAGTCTCAAAGGCGGCAAAGGCCAGCTTAACAGCTTCCTTGTAGCCATTGGAGGTATAAGTTGCCTTAGATACCATGGGCAGCTCGCTATCGGGGGTTTCGGCGGTGACGCCGATCCACTTCTTGCTGTAAGAGCTCTTGGCGAGCTTGGAACCGTCAATTCCCTCGTACTCATTGGGGGTCTCGGTGTGCTGATACAGCTTGGAGGCGATGATGGCGCCGTTATTATCAATGGCGACGAGGATGTGCAGATCGCCGCTGAAGCCGGCCGCGTGAACATTGAAGGCATAGCCCAGCTCCGACTGATAGGCGCTGTCGGTGCCTTCGGGTGCGGTCTCCAGCTCGGTGTAGCCCTCGCCCAGCATTTCGGCGATGAGCTCGGCCTCGGGATAGACCTTTTCTTCGGTGGGAGCTTCGATGGCGATGCCCGCCAGCTCACCGTAAGCGACAAAGGCATTGCCGACTGCGGCATTGAAGCCCTTGGAGGAGAAGGTGGCGCCGGAGAGGAACTCGACGCCCTCCAGGTTATAATCCTTGCCGAGGTACTGCTCTTGGAAGTGGGCTTCCTTTTCGATGCGGTCACCGATACCGGGGGTCTCGCCGTGCTCCATGACCTGGGTGCCGGTAACGGTGCCATCGGAGGAGATACCGACCATGACGGTGATCATGCCCGCGAAGCCCTTACCCTGGGCCTGGAATACATAGCCAGCGCCATTGCCGGCCTTGTAGGCATTGAGGACATTTTCGGCGGTGACGGTGACTTCCTCGAAGTCGGCGCCATCGGGCAGAACGGCGGAAAGGGCCGCATTGGCCTCGGCGGCCTTAGCCGCGTCAATGACGGGCTTGGTGAGGCCGTAGGTACCCACCAGCGCCGCGGAAACGATGACGCAGATGGCGGTGAGGACGACGATGGGTTTCAGCTTTTCCCATTTCATTTCTCAGCACCTCCCACTCCAAACGGTTTTTTGGCCCCGATCTTATTGAGGTGGGGGCAGATGATATTCATAAGCAGAATGGCGAAGGATACGCCCTCCGGATAGCCGCCGGAGGAATTGCGGATGAGCATGGTGATAATGCCCGCGCCCAGCGCGAATACGACCTTGCCCCACTCGGTGGCGGGAGAGGTGGAGTAATCGGTGAGCATGAAGATGCCGCCCAGCAGCACGCCGCCGGTGAGGATCATGGTGACAGGGTCATAACCGAGGATCAGGCTCATCACGGCGATGGTAGCCACATACACCAGCGGGATGGTGGGGGTGATGACCCGGCGAACCACCAGATAAACAAAGCCGATGATGAGGGCAATGGCGCAGGTTTCGCCCAGGCAGCCGCCGCGGATACCGAAGAGCAGGTTCTTGACGGCGGGGAGGCTATCCACAGCGCCCTCCTTGATGAGGGCCAGGGGGGTGGCGCCGGAAACGGCATCGATGCCGGGAATGTAGGAATTGGCGGTCGGCCAGGTGGTCATCTGCCCGGCAAAGGCGATGAGCAGGAAGATACGGCCGGTAATGGCGGGATTGGCGAAATTGCAGCCGATGCCGCCGAACAGCTGCTTGACGATAACAATAGCGACAAAGCAGCCGACAATGGCCATCCAGATGGGGAACCCGGCAGGCAGGTTCATTGCCAGCAGCAGACCGGTCACGGCGGCGCTCAAATCCGAAATGGTATTAGTGCGCTTGGTGATCTTACGGAACAGGTATTCGAACAGGATAGATACATCAACGCAGATGATCTCCAGCACAAGGGCGCGGGTGCCAAAAACCAGTACCGACGCCACCACGGCAGGCAGCAGGGCAATGAGGACATCACCCATGACGGAGGTGGTGGAGGCACCGCCGCGGACATGAGGCCCGGCGGAAACCAACAGTTTACGATCAGTCATATTCTACTCCCCTCCCCCTTACTTTTTTATCATCTGCTTGCCCAACTGGTTATAGGCGACCAGATGGCGCTTGGCAGGACATACATAGGCACAGCAGCCGCATTCCATGCACAGGTTGACATGCAGCGCCTTGAGCGCTTCCGTATCCTCGGCATGATAGGCGCGATCCAGCGCCGCGGGGCTCAGGCTGAGCGGGCAGGCGCGCAGGCAGCGGCCGCAGCGGATACAGGCGGTCTCGGCCGCCATTTTGGCTTCCTTTTCATTAAAGACCAGAAGGCCGTTATTGGTCTTGCTGATGGGGGTCTGGTCATCCCGGCAGGAGGTGCCCATCATGGGGCCGCCCAGGATGATCTCGGCCGGTTCGCCCTTGTAGCCGCCGCAGAAATTGATGATGTCCTCCAGCTTGGTGCCGATGGGGACCCAGACATTCTTCGGCTCGGCTACCGCGCCGCCATCCACCGTGACCATACGGCTGGTAAGCGGCAGGCCGGTCTTGACATACTCCGCCAGCTTGATGACAGTGCCGACATTCATGACCAGCACGCCGACATCACTGGGGAGCTTGCCCTCCGGGATGACACGGCCGGTGGCCTCGTAAACGATGACCTTTTCGGCGCCCTGGGGGTAGCGGGATTTGAGCTCCAGCACCTCCAGCTTGCTGCCCTTCGCCGCGGCGTCGGCCTTGATCTTCTCAATGGCCTTGGGCTTGTTATTTTCGATGCCGATGACCGCGCGGCCGCCCGGCATATGGCGCAGAATGAGCTCCGCGCCCTCCAGCAGCAGGTCGGTCTTTTCCAGCATGATGCGGTAATCGCAGGTGAGGTAGGGTTCGCACTCGGCGCCATTGATGACAAGGGTATCGATGGCTGCGCTCTTCAGGCCGGCCAGCTTGACGCTGGTGGGGAATCCCGCGCCGCCCAGTCCCATCAGACCGCAGGCGCGCGCCGCCACCAGAACATCCTCCAGCTCCGCGCCGATGGCGGGCGGAGTGAGGGTCTCATCGATGGTCTGCTCGCCATCGGTGGTGATGACAATGGCTTCCGATTTGGCGCCGCGGGCATTGAAGATCTGCTCGATGGCCTTGACCTTACCCGATACGCTGGAATGGATCGGTGCCGAAACCGCCGCTTCGCTATCGCCGATGAGCTGGCCGACCTTAACGGTATCGCCAACCTTTACGACAGGTTTGCAGGGGGCGCCGATGTGCTGAGACATGGAAATGGTGACCTCGGCCGGGACCGGCATGATCACGCTTTCCAACTCGGCTGTGTTCTTCTGGTGCTTCACATGGATGCTGGGAAGCGAATGGAACATAGCCACAGGTATCCCTCCTAGTATTGTTTATTTTAGGCTTAAGCGGTCCAGATAGGGCATGACAACCCGCAGGGCCATCCCGGTGATGGCGCCCATGAGCAGTCCCGCCGCTAAAAGAACCGGCAAGTAGTACCAAACATATTGATTGCTGATGATGAACCGAGCCGCAATAAGCTGGCCCACATTGTGCGCCGCGCCGCCGAAAACGCTGAGCAGCAGATACTGCCGGCGAATGCCCGGCAGTAGGCTGAGCAGCAGCATGACCGTGACCGAAACAACACCGCCGGACGCGCTCATGGCGGCGGCCACCGCCCCGCGGGTAAGCAGCACAAACAGGGACTTGAGCACCGCGATGGTGTAGCCGCTGACCGGCCCCAGCACAAACAGGGCGTACATGGTGACGATATTGGAAAGGCCCAGCCGGATGCCCGGCGGCAGCATGGGCAAAGCGGGCAGCAGCGACTCCAGGAAGCTGAGTGCCATGGCCAGCGCGAACAAAAGGCCCATCAAAGCCAATCTTTTTACTTTGCGGTTACGGTTCTGTGCTGCCATTTGCTTCTCCCATAGTGGTACATCATTTATTTTAGTTGCTTTTGGGTGTAATTTCAACCAAAAAGCCGCTATTTTACCGCCGAATTTTAATAAAAAAATATCATTTTAGTTATAACTAATGCTGAAAGCGGTAACGGCGTCTGACAAAAAACTGGTGAAGTACAAATGCCTCATACTTCACCAGTTGATGTATGGATTATCTCGGAAGGTCAATCCAGATCGCAGCCGGTGCAGCCTTCGCAGTCGCCTTCGCAATCCAGGTCATCCAGATCGAACTCCAGCTTTTCGCCGCAGTTGGGGCAGTCGATCTCCCCTTCGCACAGCATGCTTTCATCCACGCAGATGGTATCGCCGCAGGTGGGGCACTTTACTTCATACAGGGGCTCGTCCTCATCATCGAACTCATCATAGTCATCCAGACCATAATCATCGTCCTCATCAAAGTCGTAGTCCTCATCCTCATCGTCTTCCTCATACAGGGCGTCTTCCACATCCTGCAGATCATCATCGATGGCATCGACGACTTCGCCCAGCTCCTCTACCGCGTCCTCCAGATCGGTAACGGAGAGCGCCAGGTCATCCAGCACCTCGATGACATTGAGCAGAACTTTGCCTTCGGCAGTGGTATCGGTCAGCTTGAGGCCATCGGCCAAGCCGCGCAGATAAGCAACTTTTTCAATAACAGTCATTTTTGTAACCTCCCTTATGGTATGGGTGTAGATAATGACAACCGGCGTAAAATGAGATTTACGCTCTTTCCATGTACTCACCGGTTCTGGTATCCACACGGATCATATCGCCCTCATTGATGAACAGGGGTACCTTGATCTCGGCGCCGGTTTCCAGGGTGGCGGGCTTGAGGGTATTGGTGGCGGTATTGCCGGCAAAGCCGGGATCGGTCTTGGTGACCTCCAGCTCCATGAAGAAGGGAGGCTCTACGCCGAACACGCTGCCCTTGTAGGAAAGGATCTTGCAGACGGTGTTCTCCTTGACGAACTTGAAGTTATCGCTGAGAATGCTCTTGTTGATCGGGATATTCTCGTAGGTCTCCTGATCCATGAAATAGTACAGGTCACCATCGGAATACAGATATTCCATATCCTTTCTCTCGATATAGGCGGTCGGGTACTTATCAGAGGGGTTGAAGGTGCGCTCGGTGACAGCACCGGTGATCACATTGCGGATCTTGGTGCGGACAAAAGCGGCGCCCTTGCCGGGTTTAACATGCTGGAACTCGATGATCTGATAGACATTGCCATCCATATCAAAGGTCACACCATTGCGAAAATCGCCTGCACTTACCATAATACAAAAACCTCCAGGATATAATGTACGGATTTAACTATCTGATTTTAACATATACCGGTGCATAAATGCAAGGGTTTTTCACAGGATAATGAGCTCTTTGGGGCTGTTTGTCAAATCTTTTGTGCCATCCGGGGCAAGCCAAACCATATCCTCGATGCGGACGCCGAAGCGGCCCTCCAGGTAGATGCCGGGTTCCACGGTGATGACCATGCCCTCCTTGGCGGTGGTCTCCGGGGCGATGGAGGGAGAAAAGCCGGGCATTTCGTGGATCTCGATGCCGACGGAATGGCCCAGGCTGTGGCCGAAGCAGCCCTCATAGCCGGCATTGTAGATGAGCTCACGGGCGGCGGCATCCACGGCGCGGCAGGAAGCGCCCACGACGGCCTTTTCGATGCCGAGGAGCTGGGCGGCCAGGACGGTATCATACACGCGGCGCATCTCCTCGGTCGGCTCGCCGACGGCAACGGTACGGGTCATATCGGAGCAGTAGCCGCCCCAGTAGGCGCCGTAATCCATAGTGAAGAAGTCGCCCTGCCGCAGGGGACGGTCGCCGGGGACGGCGTGGGGCTTGGCGGAATTGGGACCGCCGGCGGCAATGGTCTCAAAGGCAAGGCCATCCGCGCCCAGACGGCGCATGCAGTATTCCAGGTAGGCGGCAACCTCTTTTTCGGTCTTGCCGGGCTTGATGAAATCGAGGATCTCCAGGAAGGCGGCATCGGTGATGCTTTGCGCCTTGCGGATGGCGGCGATCTCCTCCTCGTCCTTGAGGGAGCGCATCTCCAGGATCTTATCATTGAGGGCGGCGGCGGTGAGGAACTCCACCTGCGGCAGACGGGAACGGTACTGCTCCAGGCTGCCAACGGTGATGTAGTCGGTTTCGAGGGCGACGGTTCTGGCGCCGTGCTTCTTCAACAGCTCGCCCAGCTGGTCGTACAGCTTATCCTGCAGGATGACCTCGGCACCGGTGACGGTGGCCTTGGCGACCTCGATATAGCGGAAATCAATGATGAAGTAGGCAGCATCCCGGAACGCCAACAGTGTGCCGGCGGTGGAGCCCAGTCCGGTAAAGTAGCGGCGGTTCACATCGGAGGTGATGAGAGCGGCATCGGCCCCCTCCGGCAGGGCTTTCATCAGTTTTTCAATGCGGTTCATGCTCGATTCTTCCTTTCTGCGGCTTGGTTATAAAGATCTCTCATGGTGGCGGCGTCCTCCGCCTGGGTTCCAGCCGATTCACAGATGATGGTGGGCTGGCTGTCGTACTTGACCAGCACCTCTGCCAACGGCGCAAAGTAGGGGCCGTAGGTGGTATCGGCAAAGGTGAGGTGGCGTTTTTCCCCGCCGTTTTCGGTGTACTCTATCTGAGAAAAATGGGAATGGAAGCACTTCATGCGCTGCTCCCCTATCTCATTTTTCATGGTCAGCAAAATGTGCTCGTAGTCCTCCGCCCCGCGGATGCTGCCCAGCGTGCGGGCATTGAGGTGGCCGAAATCGATGCAGGGCAGCAGGCGGTCATCCAGCTTGCACAGCTCCATGACCTCCTCCAGCGTGCCCAGCTGGTTAAACTTACCCATAACCTCCGGGCAGACGATGATGTGCCCCAGATGGGCTTCATCCAGGGCCGCCAGCGCGCGCTTCATGGTGTCCTTTGCAAGGGAAAGTGCTTCCTCCCGACTGATCTTGGCACAGGAGCCGGAGTGGACCACGATGCGGCGGGCGCCCATCAGGTCGGCGGCTTCGGCGGATTCCAGAATGTACTTGATGCTGTTCTGACGCTTTTCTTCCTCCACGCTGGAAAGGGAGATGTAATACGGCGCGTGCAGCGAAAGCTGGATATCCCGCGCCTCGCAGCCGGCCTTCAGCTTCAGTACGCCTTCACGATTGATACGCACCCCGCGGCCGCACTGGTATTCGTAGGCATTCAGGCCCATCTTTTCCAGGTATTCCGGGATCTGCGGGGTGGATTTATAGCCCATGGCGGTAAAGCTTTCGCTGTTCCCGGCAGGCCCTATTCTTATCATTCGGCATTCCTCCTTTTGCGGCGGTGGTAAAGGCGCAGCAGCGGTTTTTCCAGCGGACGCTTGATGCGGTACAGGCCGTAGCCTTCTTCGGCGTAGGGCTCCACCAGAATGGTGACGCAGCCGCACAGGTTGCCGCACAGGATATCGGTAAAAAGCTGATCGCCAATGAGGGCGGTCTGCCGCGGGCTGACACCAAACTCCTTCATCTTGGCCAGGGCCACCTTCTTTTTGGGCTTGGCGGCATCGGCAATGTAGCCCAGCCCCAGGCGATTGGCAAAGGGCGCAACCCGCAGCTCGTGATTATTAGAAATGACAAAAAGGCGCAGCCCGGCCGCCCGCTGGCGCTCCAGCCAGTCCATCACCTCCGGCTTTATTTCCTGGCTGTTATCACCGGTCAGGGTGTTATCCACATCCAAGAGCAGGGCACGGATGCCATGCCGGATAAAAAAATCCGTTGGGATCTCCTCGATGCGGTGGAAATCGTATTGCGGGGTCAAAAGCGGCAAGGGCTCACGCTCCTTTCGGTTGGTTCGGCTCTATTATAGCAACTTGAGTGGGGAAAAGAAAGCCCCATTTCCCGCTCTTTCCCCGATTTGTGCAAATGGAAAAGGCAGACGAGGATAAACCCATCTGCCTTTATTCCGGTTGCAATAAAGATCAAGATTACTTGTACTTGCGCTTACGAGCAGCCTCGGACTTTTTCTTGCGCTTAACGGAAGGTTTCTCATAATGCTCACGCTTGCGGACTTCCGCCAGAACGCCAGATCTAGCGCAGGAACGCTTAAACCGTCTGAGAGCACTATCCAGCGACTCGTTATCTTTTACTCTGATCTCTGCCATTTACTATTCCCTCCCTACGCCCTACGGCTGGAGTTATATCCTAATAACAGGATAACACATAGATTATACAATAAGGCATTTTACTATGTCAAGAGATTTTTATTGAACAAGGCCCTTCAATTTATTATTTTGCCACAATATTGTAGAGCTTACCCTTCACATATATTTCCTTGATGACGGTCTTGCCAGCCAAAGCAGCCTGCACATTGGCATCGGCCATTACCAGCGCCTTTACCGCTTCCTCGGTGCTGTCGGTGGGGATCATAAGGCGGGCCTTGATCTTGCCGCTGACCTGCACCGCGATCTCCACGGCGGCATCCACGCATTTGGCGGGGTCGTACTCCGGCCACTTGGCCCGTGCCAGCATTTCCCTGTTGCCCAGCACTTCGTTGATCTCCTCGGTGAGGTGGGGGGCGAAGGGATTGAGCAGGGTGATGAAGGTCATCAGCTCGCCGCGGGTGACGCTGCCCTTATCGTAAATTTCATTCAGCACGCTCATCATGGCGGCGATGGCGGTATTGCACTTGAGGCCCTCGATATCCTCGCTGACCTTTTTGATCATCTTGTGGAAGCTGCCCTCCAGCTCGGGGGAATAGCCTTCCTCGGGGGTCATCATATCGGTGAGGGCGGCCACACGCTCCAGGAAGCGCTTGCTGCCCTTGATGGAGGAGGTGTTCCAGGGGGCGGTCTTTTCAAAGTCGCCGATGAACATCTCGTACATTCTCAAGGTATCAGCGCCGTACTGGGCCACCACATCGTCTGGATTTACCACATTGCCGCGGGATTTGCTCATCTTTTCGCCGTTTTCGCCCAGGATCATGCCGTGGCTGGTGCGTTTGGCATAGGGCTCCTTACAGGAAACAACACCGATATCATACAGGAACTTGTGCCAGAAGCGGGAGTACAAGAGGTGCAGCGTGGTGTGCTCCATGCCACCGTTGTACCAGTCTACCGGCATCCAGTAGTCCAGCGCTTCCTTGGCGGCCAGCGCATTCACATTGTGCGGGTCACAGTAGCGCAGGAAGTACCACGAGGAACCGGCCCACTGGGGCATGGTATCGGTCTCCCGCTCGGCGGGACCGCCGCAGCAGGGGCAGGTTGTCTTTACCCAGTCGGTCAGCTTGGCCAGCGGGGATTCACCATTATCGGTGGGCTCATAGCTTTCCACCTCCGGCAGGCGCAGGGGCAGCTCGCTTTCGGGGATCGCCACCCAGCCGCACTTGGGACAGTTCACCAGCGGGATAGGCTCACCCCAATAGCGCTGACGGGAGAATACCCAGTCACGCAGCTTGTAGTTGACCTTGGTCTCGCCCTTCTTCTGCTCCTCCAGCCACTTGATAATGGTCTTTTTGGCTTCCTCCACGGTCAGGCCATCCAGGAAACCGGAATTGACCATGATGCCGGTAGCGCAATCGGTAAAGGCTTCCTTTTCCACATCGCCGCCCTTTACCACCTCGATGATAGGCAGACCGAACTTTTTGGCGAACTCCCAGTCACGGGTATCGTGGCCGGGTACCGCCATGATGGCGCCGGTGCCGTAGCTCATCAGAACATAATCGGAAATAAAGATGGGGATCTCTTTGCCATTGACGGGATTGATAGCCGTCACGCCCTCCAGCCGCACGCCGGTCTTATCTTTGGCCATTTCGGTGCGCTCAAAATCGGACTTGCGGGCGGAGACCTCCTGATACTCCCGGACAGCATCCATATTGGTGATGCGGTCCGCCCACTTTTCGATGTAAGGGTGTTCCGGCGACATAACCATGTAGGTAGCGCCAAAGAGGGTATCGGGACGGGTGGTATAGATGAGCAGCTTATCGCCGCCGGTGGTATCAAATTCAACCTCGGCGCCGGTGGAGCGGCCGATCCAGTTGATCTGGGAGGTCTTAACACGCTCCAGATAGTTGACATCGGAGAGGTCATCAATGAGGCGCTGGGCGTAGGCGGTAATCTTCAGCATCCACTGGCTCTTTACCTTGTGGATGACCTCGCTGCCGCAGCGCTCGCACACGCCGTTGACCACCTCCTCATTGGCCAGCACGCACTTGCAGCTGGTGCACCAGTTGACGGACATTTCCTTCTTATAGGCCAACCCGTGCTTGAACAGCTGCAGGAAGATCCACTGAGTCCACTTGTAGTAGCCGGGATCGGTGGTATTGATCTCCCGGTCCCAATCGAAGGAGAGGCCGAGGCTCTTGAGCTGGGCCTTAAAGTGTGCCACATTCTGCGCGGTGACGATCTCCGGGTGGATGTGGTTTTTGATGGCGAAATTTTCGGTGGGCAGGCCAAAGGCATCCCAGCCCATGGGGTACAGCACATTATAGCCCTGCATCCGGCGCTTTCTGGCTACGATATCCAGCGCGGTGTAGGAACGCGGATGGCCGACATGCAGTCCCTGACCGGAAGGATACGGGAACTCCACCAGCGCATAGTATTTGGGCTTGGTGTAGTCATTTTCGGCATGGAATACATGGGCTTCTTCCCACTTTTTTTGCCACTTCGGTTCAATTTCCTTAAATTCGTGTTTCAACGGTCTGTCCTCCCAACCTCATTCGGCGCTTAGGGCGCTTGATCAAATTTATTTTTTCTCGCCTTCCAGCTCCAGCGGCAGGCGGGGGGCATCGGCCCATACACGGTCGATGCTGTAAAAATTGCGGGTCTCGGCATAGAAAATGTGCACGATGACATCGCGGTAGTCCATTAGGATCCACTGGGCGGAGCTGCGGCCCTCGATGCGCTTGGGCTCGATGCCCTGGCGACCCAGGTATTCATCCAGGTCCTCGCACAGCGATTTGACCAGTGTGGTATTGCTGGCAGTGGCCACCACAAAGTAATCCCCGATGGTGGTCAGCTCGCCGATCTGGATGACCTCCAGGTCGGTCGCCTTTTTGCTATCCAGAAATTTGGCGATAGAAAGAGCAAGTTCTTTGGAATTCATTCTTTTTCCTCCTTGCAGAGTTTTACATATTCATTGTAGGCCTGCCAGCTTTCCCGGCAGAGGGGGCTTTTCCGGCGGCACAGCTTGCCGATGGTATAGCACAGCGCGTACAGCATCGCCCCATCCAGGGAGCGATCGGCCCAGCGGCGCATCTCGGCTACATCAGGGTAGTGCCGCCCCTCCTCGGTTAGGTCCGCCAGGTACACGATTTTTTCCAGGCGGCTCATACCGGCCCGGCCGGTGGTGTGGTAGCGCACCGCGTTTTCGATATCTTTATCACGGACACCGTAGCGCCCCAGAATTTCCGCTGCCGCGAAGCCGTGAATGAGCTGCGGCTGCTCCCGGAAATCGATTTCGGTCATTATAGCACTTCGCCCCATGATTTGCAATGCTTCTGGGAGGGGCATTTCCTTACAGCAGTCATGCAGTATCCCCGCTATCGCCGCCTTTTCGGGGTCTTCTCCCCAGCGGCGGGCCAGGCGTTCTGCTTCCTTTTCCACCCCAAGGGAATGGCGGTAGCGTTCCTCGCTCATCAGCGGGCGGATGGCTTCCCTCATTTCTTGCCGGGTCATTGGTCCTCCCCCTTATACAGGCCGTGGGCGGCAATGTATTCCGCCACCGCAGGCGAAAGATCCCCGCAGGGCTCCCCGGCGCGCAGCATCTGCCTTATTTCGGTGGAGGACACCACCCGCACGGGATTATCCAAGAAGATGCTGAGCACCCCTTCCCGCGCCAGCAGGCGGGCCTGCTGATAGAGGGCTTCCTTATCGTCCTCTTCCCGGCTGGCCACCGCCAGCGTGCACATTCTGCCCAGCGCCTGCCATTCCCGCCATGCGGTAAAGGTTAGGTAGTTATCTGTACCCATGATGAGGTAAAAATCGTCCTCGGAGTAGCATTCCCGCATATGCCGCATGGTCTCGATGGTATAGCTGACGCCGCCGCGGGTCAGCTCATAGTCATCCGCCAGGATATTCGGCAGCCCCTGCAGGGCCAGCCGGCACATTGCCAGCCGGTCCTCCCCTGCGGCCAGATCAGGCGAAGCCTTATGCGGCGGAATAAAGGCGGGGATAACATGCAGGCAATCCAGCCGCAGCTGCTTTACCGCCTGACGGCATACCCCTACATGGCCCAGGTGGATGGGATTGAAGGTACCGCCGTAAAAACCGATTCTTGCCACTTTTCTCCCCTCCGTTACCGCAGGTCGATGATGGTCTTTTCGGGGTTTTTGCGGTACAGGGTCACCTTGCGGCCCACCACCTGCACCACCTCGGCGCCGGTGGCCTCCGCCAGGGTCACCGCCATCTCCCTGGGGGTCTCCGGGGCGGTCTCCAGCACCGTCAGCTTGATAAGCTCCCGGGCAGTCAGGGCGTCATCCACCTGCTTTTGCAGCGCCTCGCCCATGCCGTTTTTGCCCACCTGCAGAATTGCCTCTACCGTATTGGCATAGGAGCGCAGCTTGGCTCTCGTTTTGGAATCCATCATATCATTCTCCTTCTTTTCTGTCTTTCAACTTCTCATACAGTGCCGCCAGCGCCCGTCCCCGGTGGCTGATGGCATCCTTGGCGGGGCCGTCCAGCTCTGCAAAGCTGCGCTCCCCCACCATGAACAGCGGGTCATACCCAAAGCCGTTCTGTCCGTGCAGCCGGCGGGCAATGGTCCCTTCGCAGGCGCCCTCGCACCGCACGATGTCAACCTCCCCGAATACCGCGCAGATGGCGCAGACAAACCGTGCCGCGCGCCTTTCATCCGGGATATTTTCCATCTCCCGCAGCAGCTTGGCGTTATTGGCGGCGGAATCGTGTCCCTCCCCGGCGTAGCGGGCGGAATACACCCCCGGCGCGCCGTTCAGGGCATCCACACACAGGCCGGAATCATCCGCCACGGTGGGCAGGCCGGTGGCCCGGTAAATGCCCGTCGCTTTCAGGTATGCATTCTCGGCAAAGGTCTTCCCTGTTTCCTCGATATCTAGGTCCGGCGGGCATACGGCATCCTGCGGGATGACCTGCCAGCCCAACGGGGCCAGGATGCGCTGGAATTCCTCCACCTTGTGCTCGTTTTTGGTCGCTAATATCAGCTTCATTCCTCGTCCTCGTTCAGCAGCAGCGCCTGGGCAAATTCTGCAGCGCTGAAGGGGGTCAGGTCCCCGATGCTCTCGCCGGTGCCCACAAACTTGATGGGCAGCCCCAGCTGATCCCGGATAGCGATGGCCACACCGCCCTTGGCAGTGCCGTCCAGTTTAGTCAAGATGATGCCGGTGACGCCGCAGGCCGCGGCAAATTCCCGCGCCTGGTTCAGCCCATTCTGCCCGGTGGTGGCATCCAGCACCAGCAGTGTTTCACGACTGCAGCCGGGGGCTTCCCGCTCCAGCACACGGTCTATTTTGGCCAGCTCCTCCATCAGGTTTTTCTTGGTGTGCAGGCGGCCCGCCGTATCACAGATGAGCACATCCACATTTCTGGCCTTAGCGGCGGTGATGCTATCATACACCACCGCGGCGGGGTCGGCGCCCTCGGCGTGCTTTATCATCTGGCAGCCTACCCGTTCCGCCCAGACGCCCAGCTGCTCACCGGCCGCCGCCCGGAAGGTATCCGCCGCGCCCAGCAGCACCTTTTTGCCTTGGCCCTGCAGCCAATAGGCCAGCTTGCCGATGGAGGTGGTCTTGCCCACCCCGTTGACGCCGACCACCAGCACCACGCTGGGCTTGGTCTCCGTCACCAGCGGCTCATCCGGCTCCATCAGCTCGGTCACGATCTCGCAGAGATTCTCCCGCAGCTCGGTGGAATCAATGTTCCGGCGCTTGATGCGCTCGCCCAGCCGGGAGCAGATCTTGCCCGCTGTGGTCACACCCACATCGGCCAGGATGAGGATCTCCTCCAGCTCCTCCAGGGTATCAAAGGTGATCTTCCCGGAGAAACTATCCAGCTCCAGGCTCAGGCTCTGCTTGGTCTTTTTTACGCTTTTGCGGAAAATATCAAAAAATCCCATTGGTTCTCCTTAGTTCAGGCTCTTGCCAAATTTCTTTTCCATCTCGGCCACATCCAGCCGCAGCAGCTTACTGATGCCCTCCTCCTCCATGGTGACGCCGTACAGCACATCGCCCTGTTCCATGGTGCCGCGGCGGTGGGTGATGGAAATAAACTGGGTATGATCGGTCATGCGGTGCAGGTAGGCGGCAAACTTGCCGACATTCACATCGTCCAGTGCCGCCTCTATCTCATCGATGAGAACGAACGGCGCGGGATTGACCCGCAGGATGGCAAAGTAGATGCAGATGGCCACAAAGGCCTGCTCGCCGCCGGAAAGGGCGGAAAGATTCTTGATGATCTTGCCGGGCGGCTGCACGATAATCTCGATGCCCGTTTCTAGGGGATCGGTGGCATCGGTCAGGCGCAGCTCGGCATGTCCGCCGCCAAAGAGCTCCCGGAAGATCTCGCCAAAGTAGCGGTTGATGCCCGCAAAACGCTCGGTAAAGATCGCGCTCATCTGGGCCGAAAGCTCGGTGATGAGCCGTGTCAGCTCCTTCTTGGCATTTTCGGCGTCGTCTATCTGCTCCTTCATAAAGCGGTACCGGCCGCTCACTTCCTCGTATTCCTCAATGGCTGCCACATTCACGGCACCCAGCGCCCGTATCTTGCCGCGCAGCTCGGAAAGGCGCTTCTGCGCCGCCCCCACATCCTCCAGCGGGATGGCCTGTTCGGCCGCTTCGCTGCGGGTCAGCTCATATTCCTCCCACATCTTGGCGCTGATGCTGTTCTGCTGCTCCTGCATACCTTCGCTCTTTTCCTGCAGGCGCAGCAGCTCGCTGGCGGCCGCCTCCCGGCGGGAGATGACATCGCTGTTTTCCTTGGAGAGGATATTGCGGCGCATTTCCAGCTGGTCACGCTGTGCATCAGCGTCCTTGATATCCCGGTGCAGCTCCTCGATCTCGCTGCTGCCGCTTTGCGCCCCGGCGGTGATCTGCTCGATCTCCTCCCGGATGGCCTCATTATCCTTTTTCAGCTGCTCCTGTCGTTCCCGCAAGGCGGCCAGGGCGGCCTCACTGCCGCTTTGCTGGCCCTCCATCTGCTCAATGGCCATCTGGACGGCTTCGCAGTCCTTCTGCCGGGCGATGTCCTCCATCTGCAGGGCAGTCACCTTTTCGGCAGCTTCGGTGATGGCCGCAGTCAACATTTCGTGGGCAGCCATACCCTCGGCCGAAAGCCTGGTCAGCCGCTCCACCTCTTCGGTCAGTTTCTTCACCAGCTCGCCGCCGGAGATCTTCTGCTGGCGCAGCTGCTCCATACGGGCGGTCAGGTCATCGTATTCCCGCAGCGCCTGCTCGTTCAGGCGTTCGGCTTCCTCCACATTGGCGGCCAGGCGGTCCACCAGCGTCTGGGCGGAAATGAGATCCTCCCGCGCGGTCTTTTCCTCGGCCTCTATGCCGTCCACCGTCGCCTGAATGGTATCGGTCTCCCGGCGCAGCTCGGTCAGCTGGGCCTCCAGCTCCTCCGCCTGCTTTGCGTATTTCTTCGCCTCTGCGGTCAGGGCGTCTATCTCTCCCCGGCGGGAAAGAATGGACGCGTTCTTATTGACGGAACCGCCGGTAAGGCTGCCGCCGGCATTCACCACCTGGCCATCCAGCGTCACCACCCGGTAGCGGTAGCTGTACGCCTTGGCGATGGCGGTCGCGGCGTCAATGTCCTCCGCCACAATGGTGCGTCCCAGCAGGGAATCCATCACCACACGGTAGCGGTCATCACACTGCACCAGCTCGCTGGCCAGGCCCACATAGCCGCCCCGGGCAGTTAGGTCGCTTTCCCTTACCGGGTTCGCTTTGAGATTGGTCAGCGGCAGGAAAGTCGCCCGTCCGGCGCCCCGCTCCTTCAGCAGGGCAATGGCTCGCTTGGCCGCGCCCTCATCCTGCGCCACGATATTCTGGATCGCCGCGCCCAGCGCGATCTCCACCGCGGTGGAATAGCGGTTTTCGGTCTTGATCAGGCTGGATACCGGACCCACGATGCCCCGCAGGGCACCCGCGCCGGCCTGCTTCATCACAAACTTAACGCTGTTATTAAAGCTCTCGTAGTTCTTTTCCAGGTCGGAGAGCAGCTGCGCGCGCTGCAGCTTCTCACCGGCCAGCTTTTCGCTGTTGCGCTGGCGGCTCTCCGCCTCGGCCTGCTTATCACTGCGGCTTTTCAGCTTATACAGGTAGCCGTTCTTGCTGTTCTGCAGGCTTTGCAGCCGCTCCTGCAGCTCTTCGGCAAAGGCCTTATGTCCGGCCAGTTCTTCCCGCAGGCGGCTCAGATTTTCATCCTTGTCCTTGGCCTGTCCGCGCAGCGCTTCCAGGCGGGTCACCGTTTCCTCGGCCAGTGTTCCGGCCGTCTCGGCCGAAAGCTCCGCCCGGTGGATCTGCCCCTGCAGCTCCTCCTTTTGCAGCGCCAGCGCGCTCTGCTCCGCCGCCAGGCGGTGCTCCTCCTGCCGCTGAGCCTCCAGCGCCTTTTGGCCCCCCTCCAGGGCTTCGCGGGTCTTTTGGGCCTCGTCCAGGCGGTTTTGGTAGTCCGTCCGTAGGGCAGTCAGCTTTTCCTCCAGCTCCCCGGCGGAAAGCTCGCTGCGTTCCAGCTCCTTTTCCAACTCGGCGATGGTATCGTTATTATGATCAATGGTATTCTGCTTGACCGCCGCCTCCACCTTAGCGTTGGAGATCGCATCCTCAAACTCTTTGATGCGCTCGCGCTTATGCTCAATATACAGGTTTGCGTCCTGTGTTTTGTGCTGGATCTCCTCCAGCTCCCGCTCGATCTCATCCAGCCGCCTTTGGGCGGTGGTGCGGTCATTAGCAGCCAGCAGGGTCTTGTCCTCCAGCTCCGCCAGCTGCCGGCCCAGTTTGGTCAGCTGCTCCAGCCACAGGCTGATCTCCAGCGACTTCTTTTCCCCGGCCAGCACCACATACTGCTTGGCCTTTTCGCTCTGGGCCTTCAGGGGGCCTACCCGGTCCTCCAGCTCCTGCATGATATCCCGCAGGCGCACCAGGTTATCCTCAGCCTGCTGCAGCTTGCGCTCCGCTTCGGTCTTGCGGTAGCGGAACCGGGAGATTCCAGCGGCTTCCTCGAAAATTTCCCGCCGCTGGGTGCTTTTCGCGCTCACGATCTCCGCGATCTTGCCCTGCTCAATGACCGAATAGCCATCCCGTCCAAGGCCTGTATCCATAAACATCTCGTTGATATCCCGCAGGCGCACCGGGTTATTATTGATGCGGTATTCGCTTTCTCCGCTGCGGTACAGCCGCCGGGTGATAACCACCTCATCGCTGTCGATATCAATGCTGCGGTCGGTATTATCAATAAACAGGCTCACCCATGCAAAACCGGTCGGCTTGCGGCTGATGGACCCGCCGAAAATCACATCCTCCATCTTGGCGCCGCGCAGGCTCTTCACCGATTGCTCGCCGAACACCCACTTGATGGCGTCGCTGATATTGCTTTTGCCGCTGCCGTTTGGCCCCACAATGACCGTAATCCCGTCATCGAAGGTCAGCTTTGTGCGGTCGGGGAAGGACTTGAACCCCTGCATTTCCACCGCTTTCAGCTTCATGGCATCTCCTCCTGTCCTGTCAGGTTTCTCTCGTTTTGGGGCAAATTGCATACTAACTCATTATAGGGTAATATTATACTCCTTTTTTGCCCTTTTCACAAGAAAATCTTTTCTCTTCGCCTTATTTGCGGTATAATGGTCCCATCACCGCAAGGAGGTCGTTCTATGATCCGTAGAATTATCCAGATAGATAAGGAAAAATGCACCGGCTGCGGCATCTGCGCCGCTGCCTGCCACGAGGGCGCCATCGGCATGGTGGAGGGCAAGGCCCGCCTGCTGCGCGATGACTACTGCGATGGTCTGGGCGACTGCCTGCCCGCCTGTCCCACCGGGGCCATCACCTTTGTGGAGCGGGAAGCCGCCGCCTACGATGAAGCCGCCGTGCAGCAGCACATGGCCCAAAAGAAGGCCGCCTTCCATGGCTGTCCCGGTTCCGCCACCAAGCTGTTCCAGCGGCAGGCCTCTCCCGCTGGGGATGGCACTATCCCCTCTCAGCTGGCCCAGTGGCCCTGCCAGATCCGCCTGATCTCCCCCGGGGCGCCCTGCTTTGCCGGCGCGCATCTGCTCATCGCCGCCGATTGCACCGCCTACGCCTATGCTGATTTCCACCGGGACTTCATGCAGGGGCGCGTCACCCTCATCGGCTGTCCCAAGCTGGATGCCTACGACTACGCCGAAAGGCTCACCGCCATTCTCGCGGCCAATTCCATCCAAAGCGTCACCCTGCTGCGCATGGAGGTCCCCTGCTGCGGCGGGCTGGAGCACGCCGCCCACACTGCTCTGGCTGCTAGCGGCAAGGCGATCCCCCTGCGGGTCGTCACCATCCGCACCAATGGCACCCTGCTGTAACTCCCCCATAAAAGCCACAAGCCGGTACTCCTTTTACGGAATACCGGCTCATTTTTGGTTTTCATTCCTCACCCATCAGGGTCAGTGCCTCATGGGCTGCCGCCTGCTCGGCACCCTTTTTGCTGCGGCTCGCACCACGGCCTATCACATTGCTGTTCAGGTGTACTTCCACCACAAACTTTTTATCGTGGTCCGGTCCTTCGGCGGAAACCAGCACATACTCTACCCGTTCCTCCGGGTTCTTCTGGATGATCTCCTGCAGGCGGGTCTTGTAGTCCACAAATGGCGCCGCCTCATGGGTCAGGTCCTCCTCCACAAAGGGCAGCACAAACCGCTGGGCCGCCTCCAGTCCGCCGTCCAGGTAAATGCCGGCGATCAGCGCCTCAAAGGCATCGCTCACCACCGAGGGCCGCTCCCGGCCGCCGGTCTGCTCCTCGCCATGACCCAGCAGCAGCTCCTGGCCCAGCTGTATCTTCTGGGCAAATTCAAACAGGCTCTTTTCGCACACCAGGCTCGCGCGAATTCTGGTCAGGTCGCCCTCCGCCAGGTGGAACTTATGGAAGATATGATCCGCCACAATGATGGAAAGCACCGCATCTCCCAGGAACTCCATCCGCTCGTTGCACTCTATTTTCTGCCGGCTTTCATTGGCGTAGGAGGAATGAATCAGCGCGCGCTCCAAAAGCGCTTTATCGTGAAAACGATAACCGATCCTCTCCTGCAAAGCCTCCATGGACATAACTGCACCCTCTTTTACTTGGATATAATTTATTCCGCCTCAGCGGTCTCGACCGCCAGCTGGCTTTCCATCTCGCCGATGATATTATTCTCACAGCAGCTGATGGCCTGCCGTATGGCATTGTAGAAGGCCTTGGCATCGCTGCTGCCATGCGCCTTAATGACAGGCTTCTTAGTGCCCAGCAGCAGGGCCCCGCCGTATTCGGCGGAATCAAACTTCCGCTTAAAGGCACCCAGGTCCTTCTTCACCACGGCGGCGGCCAGCTTATTGGGCAGCGATTTCATAAAGATCCCCTTGATCTCGCTCATAAAGAGCTTGGCCAGGCCCTCGGTGGTCTTCAGGATGATATTCCCGGTAAAGCCGTCGCACACCGCCACATCGCAGCCGCCCAGCGGCACCTCGCGCGCTTCCACATTGCCGATGAAGTTGTACCCGGCCTCTTTCATCAGACCGTAGGCCTCCACCTGCAGCTCGGTGCCCTTGGTCTCCTCCACGCCGATATTCACCAGGCCCACACGGGGGTTCGGCACCCCCAGAATACGCTTCATATATACCGAGCCCATCAGCCCAAACTGCCGCAGCATTTCGGGGCGGCAGTCGTGGTTCGCGCCGGAATCCAGCATCATAAAGCAGCCGTCCTTGCAGGGCACCACGGTGCCGATGGCCGGGCGCTTCACGCCCTTGATGCGCTTGACAATGAGCGTGCCGCCCACCACCAGCGCGCCGGTGCTGCCGGCCGAAACCAAGGCTTCGCCCCCGCCCTCCGCCAGCATCTGGAGTCCGCGCGCCATGCTGCTGTCCTTGTATTGCTTCATAATAGCGGTCGGCTCCGCTTCCATCGGGAAGACATCCGGGGCCTCCGCTATCGTCATCCCCTCCAGGGAAACACCCAGCTCCGCCGCCCTTGCACGCAGCTTTTCGCCGTCGCCGGTCAGTATGATCTCACACTTCCATTGATCTGCCGCCATGCGGCAGCCCCGCAGTACCGCCTCCGGGGCGTTATCCCCGCCATAGGCATCCACTATAATTCTCATCGTTCTTCCCTCGCTTTCCGGTAAGATTCCATCGCAGCCATCGCCCGGTCGGCCATGGCCTGGTAGCGCTCCTGCTTGCCCTTTATCAGCTCCGGCAGCGGCGGCAGAATGCCCATATTGCTGCCCATCGGCTGGAAATCCTCCACGCTCTCATCACTGATATACCGGCACAGAGCGCCCATCATCGTTTCGGGCGGGGGCAGCAGCGGATCCCTGCCCCGCAGCCGGTCCGCCACGGCATGCGCCGCCAGTATCCCGCTCGCCGCGGATTCGATATACCCCTCCACACCGGTCATCTGCCCGGCAAAGCTGATCCTCGGCTCTTTCTTCAGCCGGAAAAAGCCATCCAGCAGCCGGGGCGAATCCAGGAAGGTATTGCGGTGCATCACGCCGTACCGCACAAATTCCGCATTTTCCAGCCCCGGGATCATCGAAAAGACCCGCTTTTGCTCCGGGAACAGCAGGTTGGTCTGGAACCCCACGATATTATACATGGTGCCGGCGGCGTTTTCCCGCCGCAGCTGGATATTGGCCCACGGACGGTGTCCGGTGCGGGGGTCTCGCAGTCCCACCGGGCGCAGCGGCCCATACCGCATGGTATCCAGGCCGCGCTTCGCCAGCACCTCTATGGGCATACAGCCCTCGTACACCTTAAAGTATTCCTTCTCAAATTCATGCAGCTCCACGCTTTTGGCATTTACCAGCGCCTCGTGGAACGCCTCATACTCCTCCTTATTGAAGGAGCAGTTGATATAATCCGCCTCGCCCCGGTCGTACCGGGTGGCAAAGTACACCCGCTCCATATCAATGGAGTCCTTTGTGACAATGGGTGCGGAGGCATCATAAAAGCTCAAATATTTTTCGCCGCACAGCCGCCCTATGCTCTCGGAAAGCGCCTCGCTGGTCAGGGGGCCGCTGGCCACGATGACATTCCCCGCCGGAAGCTCAGTCACCTCGCCAGTCACCACCGTTACATTAGGCAGCTCCCGTATGGCTTTGGTCATCGCGTCGCTAAAGGCATCCCGGTCCACCGCCAGGGCGCCGCCGGCGCTCACCGCCGTTTCCTCGGCACAGCGCACCACCAGCGAATCCATCGCCTTCATTTCGGCCTTCAGCAGTCCCGCTGCGGAATTCAGCCGCATCGCCTTCAGCGAATTGGAGCACACCAGCTCCGCAAACCCCTCGTAGTGGTGTGCCGGGGAATACTTCACCGGCTTCATTTCGTACAGCGTCACATCTATGCCGCGTCTGGCCAGTGCCCAGGCGGCTTCGCACCCGGCCAGTCCGGCCCCTATTACAGAAACTTTACTCATTATTTCGCACTCTTCTCGTAGCCACAGCCCTCTTTCAGGCAGTGGATCATCTTCACCCGGCCGGTGGTCTTAAACAGGCTGCTGCCGCACTGGGGACACTTTTCCGCCAGCGGGATATCCCAGGTCATAAAGCCGCACTTGGGGTTATCCTCGCAGCCGTAGTAGGTGCGTCCCGTCTTGGATTTTTTGGCCAGCACCTTTTTGCCGCAGCGGGGGCAGCTGCCGGGGGTCTCCTGCTGCAGGGTCTTGGTATTCTTGCACTCCGGGAAGCCCGGGCAGGCTAGGAACTTGCCGTATTTGCCGTGGCGCACCACCATCTTGCGGCCGCACAGCTCGCACACTATGTCGGTCTCCTCATCGGGGATCTTCATCTTGGTGCCTTCCATATTCTTTTCGGCACTCTGCAGCATATCGGTAAAGTCATCATAGAAGTGGTGCATCATACCCACCCATTCGGTCTTGCCGGCTTCTACCTCATCCAGCTCCTGCTCCATCTCGGCGGTGAATTTCACATCCACTATCTTGCCGAACTGCTCCTTCATCAGCCGGGTCACCGTCTCTCCCACTATGGTGGGCTTTAGGGCCTTGCCCTCTCGCTCCACATAGCCGCGCTGCAGTATGGTGGAAAGGGTGGGCGCGTAGGTGCTGGGGCGGCCTATGCCGTTTTCCTCCAGCTCCCGGATCAGCGTCGCTTCGGTATACCGGGGGGGCGGCTGGGTAAAGTGCTGATTGGGCTTCAGCTCCTTCATGGTTAGGTGCTCGCCCTCCTCCAGCCGGGGCAGATTGGTCTCCTGCTCCTCCTCGTTATCCACCGCCTCGGTATACAGGCGGGTATAGCCGTCAAACCGTACCGAAAACCCGGAGGCCTTAAAGAGATGCTCCCCGGCGGTAATATCGGTGGAAACGGTATCCTGCACACAGGCCGCCATCTGGCTGGCAATAAAGCGCTCCCACACCAGCTTATACAGCTTATACTGGTCGCTGGAAAGGCTCTCCTTGATCTTGGCGGGCGCCAGGTCTATCATGGTCGGGCGAATGGCCTCGTGGCCATCCTGCGCGTTGGATTTGGAGCGGAAGGTCCGGGGCTTCGGCAGCGCGTAGTTTTCCCCATAGGTCCGCTGAATGTAATCATGCGCCGCAGAAAGCGCCTCATCGGAGATGCGCAGCGAATCGGTTCTCATATAGGTGATCAAGCCCACCGCACCCAGGTCCGGCAGGTTGATGCCCTCGTACAGCTCCTGCGCCACCTTCATGGTGCGTTTGGCCTGGAAGCCAAACCGCCGGGAGGCATCCTGCTGCAAAGTGGAGGTGATAAAGGGCGGCGCGGGGTTCTTCTGCCGCGTGCCCATCTTTATACTCTTTATGATAAACGGCTCTTTTTCGGCGGCGGCCTTTAGGGCATTGGCCTGCTCCTCAGTGGTGATCTCACACTTTTTGCCGCCGGTGCCGTAGTATTTGGCCAAAAAGGGCTTGGCTTTTACGCCCTGCTTCTGCAGCAGGGCCTCCAGGGTCCAGTATTCCTCCGGCTTAAAGGCCCGGATCTCATCCTCCCGGTCCACCACCAGCCGCACCGCCACCGATTGCACCCGTCCGGCGGAAAGTCCCTTGCGGATCTTCTTCCACAGGAAAGGGCTGATCTCGTAGCCCACGATGCGGTCCAGCACCCGGCGGGCCTGCTGGGCATCCACCAGCTGCTGGTCGATGCACCGGGGGTGCTCCATGCCGTATTTAATGCCAGACTTGGTGATCTCATTAAAGGTCACCCGGTTCGGCTCCGTTTCATCCAGCTTCAGGAGCTGCGCCAGGTGCCAGCTGATGGCCTCTCCCTCACGATCGGGGTCGGTCGCCAGGTACACATAGTCGCTCTTTTTGGCTTCGGCGCGCAGCTTTTTTATCAGCTCGCCCTTGCCCTTGATATTCTCATAGTTTGGGGCAAAGTCATTCTTCACATCCACGCTCAGCCGGGAAGCCGGCAGGTCGCGCACATGGCCCATCGAGGCCATCACTTCATAGTCGGGGCCAAGGTACTTCTGGATGGTATGCGCCTTGGCCGGGGATTCCACGATCACTAATTTGGACAAATCTTATCACCCGTATATTCTTAAAATTTCGTTTTCTCTCGGCGGTTCACCGGCTGAAGCGATGTCCCGCATGGATTCTGATGATACCAAAGATCTCAAGCTGCGTCAAGACCGAAAGTGTCTCCGGTACCGAAAGTCCGGTTGCCGCCACCACCTCGTCGGCGGTCATCGGCTCGCTGCTCAGGACCTCCAGCACCGTGCGCTGGCTGCCGTTCAGCGTCTCCAGCATCCCGTCGTCGCTCCGCAGGGGATAGGACTTGGCCGGGGCGGGCTTTTCCTTCTTCTTAGCCTTGCTGGGCTGCTTTTCGCACAAGGTAAGCTGCTCAGCCTCCGCTTCCTCTCCCGGCCCCGCAGCATCATAGTCCCGCAGATCGTATTCCTCCAGAATATCCCCTGCTTCCCGCACCATGATGGCCCCCTCCCGGATCAGCCAGTTGGGCGCGGCGCTCATGGGGCTATCCACATTGCCGGGCACCGCAAAAACATCCCGGCCCTCGGTCAGGGCAAACCCCGCCGTGATCAGCGACCCGCTGCGGCGTTCTCCCTCCACCACCAGCGTACCGTGGCACAGCCCCGCTATAATGCGGTTGCGGATGGGAAAATGATAGGAATTCGGCTCAGCGCCGGGCGGGAATTCCGTTATCACCGCGCCGCCGCTTCGCAGTATCTTCTTTTTCAGCTCCCGGTTGGCCGCCGGGTAGGTCACATCGATGCCGCAGCCCTGCACCGCTATGGTACGGCCGCCGGCCTCCACAGTGGCATCATGGCAGCAGGAATCGATCCCCACAGCCAAACCGCTCACCGTCACCACACCCCTGGCCGCCAGGTCCGCGGAGATCTCCCTCGCCACCCGGCTGCCGTATTCGGTGCAGCGGCGGGTGCCCACCACCGCTATTGTTAAGATATCATTCAGATCCATCCAGCTGCCGGCCACATACAGCACCGCCGGCGGGCTGTATATGTTCCGCAGCCGCTGCGGGTACAGGTCGTCATCCGGGGTCAGTATCTTTACCCCGTTCCTCTCACAAAAGCCCAGGACCTTCCCCAGGTCGGCGTCCTTGGCCTCCCGCACCCGGCGCAGCTCTTCCTCGCCCATGCCATGCTGCCGCAGCCGCCAGTCCTCGGTGTGGAATAAAAGGGTAGGCGAGTGCCACTTTTCCAGGGCCTTGGCGGCCCGCACCGTTCCAAAGCCATACGCCAACTGGAACCGCATCCAGTCCGAAATCGCCATCTCGCTCCCCCTCCTTTCTTTTTATCCTTCGTTCCAAGCCGTCTATTCCGGCGGCACGGCTCCATTTTGTCTCGGAGCGACCCTCCGCTTCGCTGCGGGCACTCCTCGCCCATTCCGCCGCGCCGCCTGCCTCCTGCTTATCCGGGCAGATACCCCCGGCCGCTCAGCTCCCACATACACAGGGCTGCCGCGGCCGCCGCGTTCAGCGATTCCGCCGCCCCCCTCATCGGGATATATACCTCGCCATTACAGGCATCTATCACTTCCCGGCTCACACCGTTGCCCTCATTGCCGATGACGATCCCCCGGCATTCCCCCGCCGGCAGCCTTTGCAGCGGCAGTGCTTCGGGGCTTAGGGTAGCCGCATAGCAGCGCAGGCCCTGCTTTTGCCATGCGGCAATGCTCCCGGCCAGGTCATCCACCCGCACGGTTTTCTGCCGCCATCCGCTGCCCATCGTACTGCGGATCACCTTCGGCGAAAAAAGATCGGGACAGTGGGCGGAAAGCACCACAGCAGTAATGCCCATCACCTCCGCCGTCCGCAGGATGGTCCCCAGGTTGCCGGGATCCTGCAGCTCGTCCAGTAGTAGATAGCTGCCCGCCCGCATCGTCAGCGGCTCGGCCTTCGGCATCTCCCCCACCGCAAAAATGCCCTGCGGGTGCTCGGTCTCGGAGATATACGCCGCCAGCTCATTGGGGATGGAAAAGCACCGCCGCGCCATTCCCGCCAGCTTTTCGGCCTCCGGGTAGCGGGCGCCGTCATCGCTTACCAGCAGCGTCCGCAGCGGGATGCCGCTCTCAGCCGCATCCAGCACCAGCCGGGCGCCCTCCAGCACAAAGCACCCGGTCTCCTCCCGCCGCTTCCGGCTGCCGCACAGTTTTCGGTATTCCTTTATCAGCGCGTTCTCGCGCGAGGTCAGCCGTTCCATCCTTTTCCTCCTTTTGGAGATGCTCTTTTTTCTTTATACCCTAAGTCAGCCCCAAATGCAAGCAAATTTTTGATGACTTCATTTTATGACAAAAAAGACCCGCCCGATCCTGTCTTACCAAAATCGGGCGGAGCGTTATGCTTTTTACAGGGCAGCCTTGGCCTTCTCGGTCAGGGCGGTAAAGGCGGCAGCATCGTTGATTGCCAGCTCGGAGAGCATCTTGCGGTTCAGGTTGATGCCAGCCTTCTTCAGGCCGTTCATAAACTGGGAATAGTTCATGCCGTTCAGCTTGCAGGCGGCAGAAATACGGGTGATCCACAGGCGGCGGAAATCGCGCTTCTTCTGCTTACGGCCAATGTAGGCATAGTTGCCGGATTTCATTACGGCCTGTTTTGCCATCTTAAAGCGCTTGCTCTTCGCGCCAAAATAGCCCTTCGCCATCTTCAGTGTCTTTTTTCTTCTCTTGCGGGTCATCATCGCTCTTTTAATACGAGCCATATCTTTTTACCTCCGTATCATATCATCTGTAAATGTTGTTGTTAAGGGATCAGGTGTTGGGCATCAGCAGCTTCAGTGCGCCGACATTGGTCTTATCGGCATAGGTGCCCTTGCGCAGGTTTCTCTTGCGCTTGGTGGATTTCTTGTTCAGGATATGAGACTTGTAGGCTTTGGCTCTCTTGACCTTACCGTTTTTGGTCAGCTTAAAGCGCTTTTTTGCACCGGTGTGGGTTTTCAGCTTGGGCATTTTATTTTCCTCCTAAATTTGTTATTGCTGCTTATTGGTGGGGGCAGGCTTCGCGTTCATAAACATGATCATACTGCGGCCCTCCAGCTTGGCGGGCTTTTCCACATTGCCTACATCGGCACAGGCCTCTGCAAAGCGCTGCATGATACCGTACCCCAGCTGGGAATGCGCCATCTCACGGCCGCGGAAGCGGATGGACACCTTGACGCGGTTGCCGGAAGAAAGGAACTTCTTGGTCTGGTTCACCTTGGTATCAAAATCGTGGGTATCAATGTTCAGGGAAAGCCGGGTCTCCTTCACCTCTATGGTCTTCTGGTTCTTCCGGGATTCCTTTTCGCGCTTGGCCTGCTCAAAGCGGTATTTGCCGTAATCCATAATGCGGCATACCGGCGGCTGGGCCTGCGGCGCTATCTTTACGAGATCCAGGTTCTTTTCCTGCGCCATGTTGTAGGCATCGCGGGAGGACATGATCCCCAGCTGCTCGCCTTCAGCACCGATCACTCTTACTTCCTTGTCGCGGATCTCTTCATTGATCTGCAGTTCCTTGTTTGCGATTGCAAAGCACCTCCTGACTGAAATGGGTTGTAGCTCTCGGGTTTTCCTGTAAATAAAAAGCACGGACTCATCACTTTGATCGTCCATGCCAAAAGAACGCAAGTCTCCCACATTTGCAGGCCTTGCCTCTATTGACCGTGCCTACAACCACTGTGCGGCAGGTGAGAACGATCTCGTTCTGCTTTCTTTACTTGACTATCATACCAAATCCCCCTCTCCCTGTCAAGGGGGAATTTTCACTATTTCCCTCGTTTTTTCCGCCTGCCGGCACCGCCCCGCCCCGCAGGCTTCCCTGTGTAAGGGGAGGGCACCGCACCATAGCCTCCCTTGTGTAAAGGGAGGTGGTGAGCGGAGCGAACCGGAAGGATTGATGGCACAAATCATGCCAAAGTATCATCTCGCCTGTCGGCGTCGCGGAATCACCTCAGGGTGACAGCCTGTACGCCTCGCCGGCGGGGGCCTACTTTTCTATGAAGAAAAGTAGGCAAAAGTCATTCAGGGCTCCGCCCTAAAGACCCGTAACGCGTCGGTACGCCCCGACCGGAAGGTCTACGATCTCCCGGATCTGGGGCTAGACGACGCTTATAAGGTTGATTTTTAATTCGGTCCCTGCTGAATCCAAAATAAAATGCACCGCAGGCACCTTGAGAGCGTATCTGCGGCGCCGTACGGATCGGCTTTTCAGCATTTGCTGAAAAGTCCAATTCGTATCCAGCCGCAGCTTGAGCGTTAGGGGGTCTTGGGGCACAGCCCCAAGCGTGTTTTGGTTCCTTTTACACG
>OIZE01000392.1_pt1 | contig 37228 bp, 33 predicted proteins | sample 1588421 | NCBI WGS metagenome assembly OIZE01 (sample SAMN03283251) | human gut metagenome | biome: human-associated habitat; material: feces | host: Homo sapiens | place: USA | collected 2013 | reverse complement strand
CGTCATGATTCTCTGCAAATTTAAGACTGTCCTTTACTACCAGTGCCAGATAACCACCGCCACCGGCTCCCGGCATCTTCCATGCCAGTACCTCCTCCATGCGGCTGTAGCGGTCAATCATCGGCTGCACACTCGCCTCCGGTTCTATCACACCGTTGACAGACGGATTCACCATACCCGGGAACATCGCAATCTGGGCCTCGAAAGATGCCCTGTATGCTGCAGCAAAGGCATCAAGGTCGTGCGCCAGAATCGCCTTCCAGCAAGCATCAGCTGCATCAGCCAGCGCCTTCACCTTCTCAGGCGTGATATCCTTACCTTCCACCACACTGCATCCCGGTCTTCTCGGTTCCATCGGAATCATCACCAGGTGGTCTTCCAGGAATCGGAGGGTCATCTCATCCTGCGTACTCTCAATCTTCTCCGGCCAGAAGTTGTTGTCATAATAATGACGCACCAGACCGGGAACACAGATACCGATAGAATCCTGGGCACCTGAGATGATACCGTCGTGACGCTCCGGATTGTTCTCAAAGCAGAATACCAGTCGGGCGAGCATCTCCGGATCCATCTTCGGCAACTTCACCGGCCATATCTTCTGAATCATCTTACGGGTAGAGGTAGACAGACCGCAGCGGTCGCGCACCTCAAAGGTCGGTTCCAGCGAGATGGTAATCGCCCATCCCGGATGATACATGCTTACATAAGGCTGATCAATCCAAGTACCAGCCAGATCCAGACGGGTAGGAATCCCCGCCTCCTGTGCTGCATTCTCAGATACGTTCAATAACGCCTTCTTCAAGCCAGAAGAAGACCGCGCCTTCAAACCAGCATGAGGCGTGCGCTTGAGTTCGACATATTCTATGCCCCTTTCCTTACAGATCCTACGTTTCTCATCAGACCCACCTTCAGCGTTCACCACAAACACATCCGGTTTCACCTTATCAAGAGTCGGCAGGAAGTCAATCACTCCGCTTCCCTCATTGATATACGCATCCTTTACCGCCTTGATATTCTTGACCATGAATAGCCTTTCCTCCTGCGGAAACATAGGCTTGCGATGCTTATACTCCAGATAAGTAGCATCCGATCCGATACCCACATACAGGTCACCATACCGTGATGCCTGCTGGAAAAACTCCACATGACCAGAATGTAGCAGGTCATAGCAACCGCTTACAAAAACTTTTTTCTTCATTATGATTATCATTGATAATCGAAGTGCAGATAGTCATCCTCATCTAGCTGATTACCTATCTGCATCTCGATAAACATAAACAGAGTTATTTCAATTAATTATTTGATTAATTTATTTTTTATATTTTAGCCTCCAGAGGAAGTGCCAAGTTCTAAACAAAGGCTCGCATAGAGCCTCAGCAGGAAAATACCTCACGAGTCTTATATCCCGATACACCCTTTGGAGATTATGCCCGAGCTTTGATCTCCCAAACCGATTCCGGGCATCATGCCTTCCGAAGTTCCCTGCTTCCAGCACTTCATTCAGCACAAACTTACCATACTTCTCATTCGGAGGAACAATAAGGCGAGAGGCAGGCATGCCGAACACCTCCTGCATGATATACATAATGGCACCGGCAAACTTCCACAATCCCAACTCTTTCAATTCCTTCTGCACTCTATCCCTAATCAATGATAAATCATCACTAATCAATACATAGTAGTAATCAAGAAGCTGCCTTAACCCTATCCCCTCATTCATCAGATGAGCATAGATATGAGTTAACTGAAAGATAATATTAAACTCCACTGTTGGGATTGCAATCTCCCCTTGCTCCCCCAACATCACCCGATGCGAGAACTGCTCCTCCTTCACCCTCTCATAATATTTCTGAAGCTTTCTGTTATGCCAGAAGCACAGCAGGAAGCTAGGCCGATAATGCACTTCAACCTCCACACCCTTATACGATGGGAACTCGATGTGGTGATAGCACGCCTTTTCATGAGGCGAGATAGAGCGGACAAAGGAGATAACCCGTTTATCTTCCCCTTCCACCCAGATATCAATATCGCCAGGAGTCCGGGAATAAGGATTCGGATACATCAATGCATTTCCCTGCCCTTTCAGGATACAGGTTCTGAATCCCTTTTTCCGGAACCACTCAGAAACCTGAATGGCAGCATTGTTCAACCGAACATTCGCATTCTCCAACATTTGGCTTTCCGACATCCAATGGAGCAGCAACTCCTTCTCCATCCCTACATGTTCAGCAGGCAGTTTCTTGATACCATCAAAGAGAATACCCACCAGACATTGCTTCTGGGCGATACGATATAGTGCCTTCCAATCCGCCTCCTTCAAGGAAGAAGGAATCTCTGACTTCGGGCCGATGCTGAACCTTAGGAAATCAAAGAATATCTGATGTTGCTTTGATACTATCATCATTTCTTCAACCCTTGATACACTCCTCCTACTTCATCAGCAATCCGGTCCCAATCATACTTGCTCATGTCGTAATTCACATGCTGCAATGGGGCCTCGATAATCTTTCCGAGCTTTTCAGAAAGTTCATCCACATTACCCCAATGGAAGTAATCATCCTTTGGCAAGCCAACCTCCAAATTCGCAGGAATATCGCTCACTACTACCTTTACCCCATAGCTCATCGCCTCCAACAGAGCAATCGGCAAACCTTCGTGCGAAGATGGAAGACAATAGCAGCGACAATTCGTCAACAGCGAATGAAGCTTTCTGCCCTTGATAAAGCCAGTAAGCACCACACCATTCTCCCTTGCCATCTGCTTCAATCCCAACGAATACTCATCCTCGAAATCCGTATCGCCTGCTAACACTAACTTTATATCCGTGGAATCCGTGAGATCCGTGTGCGACTTCTTCCATTTCACGAACGCCTCCACCAGATGATGCAGGTTCTTCTCAGGCACAAATCGGCACATACCCAGGATATACTTACCCTTCTCTATCCCCAGTTCCTTGAAATATTCAGGATAGTCGCAGATCTCAGGCTCAGAGACACCATTATATATAAGGTGTACATTCTTCGTCCTTCCATATTTACGGGCAATGAGGTTCTTGATGACGTTCGAGATGACGATGACATCATCGGCAAACATGCAGCCCATACGCTCACCCATCTTCAGGATTGTCTTGGCAGCAAATCCCCACTTGTCCCTATCATAGTCAGGACCATGATGCGTAAACACCACCTTCATGCCCAGCAATTTGGCGTATGGCACCAGCAAGGCAGGACCGATGGCATGGATATGCAATACATCAGCGCCCAACTTCTTCGCCTCATTGATGGCACGGAAAGTATGGATGATGGCCTCGAAACTCTTCTTCTTAGGAGAAGGAATCGTTACTAGCTTCACTCCTTTCCATTCATGCAAGGCATCCTTCACATAGTTCGAGCGACGGATCAGCGTTACATCATAACCACGCTCCACCATTCTAGGGAACAATTCCTCACAATGCGTCTCCACGCCACCCATGATATTCGGGATACCACGAGTACCTGTTACAACTATTTTCATCATTAAAATTTTATCTTAGTTCTTTCATTTAAGAATATCTTAATTGTACCGTCTTGAGATATTTTGATTGCGATACCATTACTTGCCAATCTACTAGCAGCAGTTTCACCTGTACCCTTAAGAGTTTTGTTATCAGCAACTTCCATTTTTATAATACACCCGTAATATTTCACAGTTCCATCCGGACATATTACAGTTGCCCCATCACTGGCCATAAGCCTCTTTATCAAGCCATCAAATTGAGGTTCTAGTATTCTAAATGATTTGCGTGATACTGCATGTGAAGTCTTCAAGAAATCCTTAATAGTTTCTACATTTTGGGGAATCCAAATAATAGAACTAGTATCGTTCCTCGAACAATATAACACATAATATAGTATAGCATTATATACATCTTCATCAAGAGAAATCTCTTCCCTAATCAAATTCTTGATCCATTGATAATTTCTATACCTCCAAACATTCTCTTGGTATATGAACTCTATACCATTAGAAACAATAACTGACAATTCTCTTCCATTGTTTGTTCTAAACAAAATATCTCGATGATGAAGCAACCGGGTCAACAAGCCTTGATTTATACGATTTTGAGAGTCGCATATATACATATAATGTATTTCACTCCTTGCATCCGATAGATAATATGCAGAATGTCCGTCAACCAAATACCAATATCGAGCATCTATACTGTCCGTAAATTGCCTTACCGCATTTAAATACATAACACTACCATCGGCAGTACGCTCTTTATAATCAAAGAGAGACCCCGTAACGATTAATCCTGTAGAAAAATACTTACCCTCAAATGTTGTAGAGCGTAAGGCATTGAAATAATCTATCAAAAAATGTACTTTTGATACATTATGCAGACTTTGTGAAGCATATTTTGCAATAGCAGAGACTATCAATCCTTTACCAAACAAGTTGATCGAGCTAAGATAAAAAGATTTACTAGCTTCTTGAAGCGCTTTAGAGACTGTATTTGCAACTATATTATATATTTTTCCATCATTTGTCTCACCAATCTTTTTAGCTTTTAAACATATACCTAAGACAAAATAATTATCTTCATACAGTACCTTGCATAGGAGTAAAATTGAATCTTTAGATATGATATAAACATTTCTATTAATGTTGCCTTCAATATCACATTCACCCACATTTTTAAATCTTCTGATTGGATTAAATTCAAATTTAACTTCTGCAGAGAAAAAATCTTCAAGGGTATGAATAAGAATGAGATGTGAACCTTTAATAAAATTCAAATACCCTTTTATCTTTGAAAATTCAAATACTCCCATTTTATTTGATTATTTTTTCAAGAAGCTTTCATAGAAAGCGCTTAATCTTGGATAATAATTATCCAAACTTAATTTATCATGAGCAAATTTGATTGCCCCTGCACTATAATTCATATAATTTTCAGCTGATAAAGAATTTGCCTTTACAACAACTTCTCTCAACTCTTTGCTATTTCCACTTTCAAACTGATAACCAGTTTCACCTTCCACGACAATTTCCGGAATACCACCTATTCTGGCACCAATAACTGGAGTACCAACAGAATAAGCTTCGATAATCGTCATCGGATTGTTCTCATACCATTCAGATGGTACAATCACAAAGTAAGCATTAGCAACCAAGTCTTTTAATTCCTTACCTCGCTTGTAGCCCAGGAACTCAACATTCTTCATCCCATAAGTACGAACAAGCTCTTTGAGTCCATCTTCTTTCGGTCCTGTACCGACCACCTTCAGTTTACACTCTGGTAAATCCTTGAAAGCTTCCAGCAACGTTCTAACACCTTTTTCATACGACAATCTTCCAAAATACAGGAAGTATTTCTCTTTAGTCATTGTCTTAGGTGTTTCTGCTATAGAAGTCGAGAAATTATAGAGCGTAATGTTCGGTATATTCTTCACTGACGGCATATACTTCTCCTGTATATCCCTCGCAAAGTTGCTCACATACAGGAAGCCGTCGATATATTTGGCAGGATTGAAGAAAGCATTGCGGAAATACTGCTCTGCGGCCATCACTGCACTCATAACCTTGCTGCCTTTACAACAAGTGTGGATAAAGCATTTATAGAAGTACTTACCCTTACAATCCTCACAAATACGACCACTACCATCCCTGAAAGTATAGGCAGGACACACGATACGATAGTCATGCACGGTGAATAAGATTGGAATATGATATTTCCTCAGAACCGGAAAGATGGAAGGAGTAATCTGTCCCCACATCAGATGAATATGGGCGATATCAGGACGTTCGTCCTTAATCAACTGTTCCATCTTCTTTGCAGCTTCAAAGTGATAGAAATAGTTAACCATATTCTTCACCTGTTTCAAAGGACCCTTACGGGTTTCCTTCGACTCAGGGAAATACTTGCTATAAGGCGAAGGATTATTCTCTTCCCACTTCAAGGTAAAGTAAAACACTTGGTGGCCATGCTCCTCCAACAGTTTGCCAGTATTGAAGCAAACCGTTTCCGCACCACCTTTATTATAATTATATACGTCGATTAATAGTACTTTCATTTTTCTATAAAGTATTACTGATATGCATAGACTGTATCTCATCAAAAGAGTTATCATGATAACAGTACGCTCCGGATAAATCATATCTTTGTCCCATGCTTTGATAAGTTCCTTTCTGAATGATATATTTCTCACCAAGCGAATAGAAGACTAAAGCAAGGTTATGTTCTGAAAGATATTGATCCAAATACTCCTTTCTCATGACTAATCCATTCATTTTGCCGATAGAAAAGTTTCTTGCCACAATTGTATTATCACTTTTAGCTCTGATAACACCACGCTCTGCGGTATATAAGTTTAATGCTTCCATTACAAGGTGATTCGGCATACTTACTTCTTTCAAATACATTTCCGTTTCATCCAACCCAATCCATTCTTCCTGTAATTGGGCTTCGTATGAAAGATTGATTTTAAAGGTTGCTCCTTTACCAGGATTTTCCCAATCATCAACATCACGAAGAGTTCGCTTATAAGTTTCAGCCCAAGGGTATTCGTTCCAAAGATAATCTATGCTACCATTCCTGCGTTCAGGCATCCATCGTCCATAGAAATTCTGCATAGCAGCCCATCTCCAAAAATTCTCGAGATCCGTATATTCGACAAAAGCAGCATTAGTAAACAAAAACAAATTCTTAACAGTACCTCCTTCTGTATCAAGCCTATAACCATCATAACACGTCAGTACGATCCATTCAGAACCATCAGTATCAGTCACCTTTAATCTCGATTGTGGAATTTGATGTTCTTTCGACATCCATTGCTCATTCGTTTCTGACTGTACATCCTCCAATTCGTCTGCTTGAAACGAAGTGTAAGCCTGCGCATCAGAAGCATTCAATATTGTAGGATCTATCCTAGAATATTCTCTTGTATACCATGGAAAAGGAGTTGGCTCTATGTCCTTTTCTGTCGGAGAATACAAATAATTACAACCATCAGCAACCTTGAAATGGTCACTCAATAATGCATCAGCCTTGTACAAAGCCAACCAAAGATATTTCTTTCCGAATCGTTCTGTTAGGTTATTGTACCTTCCTTCAGAATAAACATTATCATCCAATTTACCTAAGTCATCATTCCAGCGGAAATCATGCTTGGCAATATTGGCAACCAGCAATATAATATCTGCAAGCAGCAAAGTCTTAACGTGAGTACCTTCTTTTTTCAAAAAAACATCACTGTTTGCACGGCTATTTGTTCCAATAATATACCTTCGGAAATCAGAAAATCCATAAAGTGTTTCATACATCTTCCAAGAACCGTTACTTAAACCAAAATAATCCTTAGATATTTCTTCAGTCTTGTCAACAACCAAATCATAAGGATTCTTAGAAACGAAAGGTGGTCTTATAGCACTAAAGTGAGTATTTATTCCATTCAGTTCATCGGCTAAAGCCAAAGTCAACATTGTCCATTGGCGCACCAATATATCTTCAGGCGCTTTATGGTCTTGGTAAAAGAACTGCAATATCAAATCTGCAATCTTAGCAGCTTTGGTTGAATCACGTTTCCTAAGCAAGTATCCATAGATGGCACATGTGATGACTTGTACAACGTATGGATCATTGCAATCAAAGAATTCGTTTAGTGCGAAAAGAGCCATTTGAGTCTTGTTACAGAATATCTCGACCAACTTTCTCATAACAGCCCCTCTTACATATGGATGAGGAGAGGTACACATCCAACAAAGCAAAATAACAACCTTACTCCATCCTTCATCTGTATCTTCACGTGGAATTATGGCAATGAAGTCTGCAAACCTTTGTGCATCCAACCGATGCGAATACTCCTGATTTACCATTGTTGACCAAACTTTATCTCGATGAGCTATATCTATACTTTTAAGTTTTTGATGGGCAGACATAAAAACGTCTATAGTTATGTCTTTAAGGAAGTCATGTAGTATTCTTACGCTATAGATATTGTTGGTTTGCATCCATTCAAAAATCACTTGATCGTTCTTACCATGGTGACGCAAACTCGCAAGTATTAAATGATGTATTTTTGTCGAATTCTTCCGTTCAAGCAATTGAGGTAAAAGTTCCCATTCAGACAACAAGGCTATAATGAAACGACGATAGCTTGCATACTCCCTATGCGTACCTTTCTCAAGTATAAAATCTACTTTGGCTACATCAGTCATTTTGTTATGCATAAAGATATCTGCCATCAGAAAATCACCCATTTTCTGGTATCCAAACATAAGCCGTTCACCCTGTTGCCCCGTAGATAACATCAAGTTCTCCTTCAATATCCAGTTCAACAGATTGTTCGACCACGTTCTGTTTCTGCATATTTGATCAGCATAATGCCTTGCTTTCTGACGGGAAATATCACTACATTGATTGTAGTACAGCGAGTAATTGGCAAATTTCATGAGTGCATTTTCTGTCACATTGCGATGAGAATCCTCATCCACGCCTTTTGAAACCATGTCATTACGGTATTTGATATATTGATGGAAAAGGTCAGAATAAGTAAAGTCGTCCATCATATACCGCAGATCATGACTTGCAACAATGCAAAACATGGTCAGAAACAGAGGCTCGCTAAATTCCGCAAAATATCTCTTTTGAATATTACCATCAGTATCGTCTATCTGATAATGAGTAAAATACTTTTGTATAGCTTCTTGCGTATTATCTTCAAACCCTCTGAGTTCTATTATGCTGCATGGAATGCTCAAATCGAATTCTTCATCATCACGATAGGTAATCAGTAGTTTGAGTCTGTCATACAGTTTGAGCAAGGTTTCCATTCTCTTCATCGCCACGTTCCAAAAGTTCTCTGTAGCTCCCTCATTCAAGGCATCTATAATGATAAGGGCATTGGAATTCTCTTCCATCATCTTGTCGTTGAGTTTTTGAAGAGCATTCTCACCTATGCCCATCATACTACATAATTGAGATTCAAAATCTTGGTCTTCAGAAAATCTACTGCCAAACAACAGATAAACGTTCATCTCTTTGCAAAGCCTTTCTGCTGTTGCACAAACATAGTGCGTCTTTCCCATTCCAGCTTTGCCTTTGGCTAATACGATTTGGTTCTTTCCCAATCTCCATTTATCTATGAGTGGTTGCAATTTTGGGTATTCATCTCGATAAAAATCTTTTATATCAGGTGACCATCTTTCGCTATTTGGATTATTATTTCGCCAAATCCGCAACATCGTAAACAGCATATCATAATCACCCTTGCGATATTTTACCAGTTCTTTCCCAAAACTTATTATAGCTTTATACTCGATTTCTTTAATATCTTTTTCTTTATATAGTCTATACTGCCTTAGCGCAAACATATTTACTTCTTCGTCAAAGCCTGAGTTGCCAACATGCAGATTTCTATTATATCTCAATGCAGCATATCCAACAGCCTTTTCCACTTGCCTTTGGCTTGTACCTCTACCACAAGGCGAAAAGTCCTCACTTTGCCAATCCTTGGAAACAACCATATTGTGGTTTTCAAATCGGGTAGCAAGGCTTTTGATTGAAGCATACCCCAAACTGCCGCCAAGTTGGTTGACAGTTATTCCTATCACCGAGCCCTTTTCATTGAGCACTGGTGACCCAGAGAATCCTTTATAAGAAGTAAAAGCCAGAGAATCTGTTCTTACTACAGTTGTATCATAGTCTTCCTTTCTGTTACCGAGTCTGTCCTGCACCTCCATGCTAATAATATCGGAACAGTTGCCAAACTCCTTCGGATAACCAACTATGGTAAGCTGTCTGTCCTCATTAAACTCCGCAGCCAGCAACTTTAAGTAATCCTCTTGCTGATAATCCTTGCATCTTAGCAACACAACATCCACATTGACCCCTTCTTCCGCAATATACTCCACATCACAAAGCACCTGTTTATCAGTAGAGATAATGACGGGGACACCATTTACTGCATTTTGCGCAACAATATGTCGAGCCGTAACCAATGTATCAGGAGCGACAAAGAAAGCTGTACCTCTTTCATTGTCACATCTTACAGGCACGACAGAAGCATAAATAGCCTTTCGTATATCAATAGGATACTTCATACTCATTTGCATTAGCTATTATTGAATAATGTAGCTTATCTTTCAAAGATTCGTTACTGGCAAGCGACTTCAATATATCATTTTCTCTATTGTATCTGATTTCCCGATGAGATAAATCTTCAGGAAGTGGAGCAATGATAATACGAGCCAAGGCTTGGTAACTTGGTCTGGCGCTTGCACCTCCTGTTACAAAATAACGTTCGCTATCAGCAACATTTACCAATTCTTTAGATGTACTATGCGCACTACCATGATGCGATATTTTGATGGCATCAAACAATACAGGCTTTGGGGCATCATTATAAACATCCCCTATTTTTTTCACTACCTGGTTAGGATTAGCATCACCCATAAACAAGATTCTATGTCCTTCATGCTCCCATATAAATGCAATGGAGGCTTCATTTTCCGGAGATAAATCCTTCATTTTTTCAGCCGCATAAAACTTCAAGGCATTCTCATCAAGAACTTTAGATGATACAGGCTCCTCATCAAACCCTTCGTTATCTTCTTGCTCCATTATACGCATCAATGATTCGTATATGGTTTCTTCCTTATCATAATCAAGTTTTTTGGGCTTATATAAGGTTTTCCAAAATAGTAATCGGTATTTCTTGTCCAAAGTATCCAATGCCTCCTTATTTGGAGACAGGAAAATTATGCGTCCCATATCATTCCCCAGATCAACCATAGAACTTTCGTCTATGATATACTCCCTACGCCATGCCTTCTTCCAATTATCGTTTTCTAATATCAATTTTGCAAGAGACATAGAAGTTTCTGCATTAATTTTCTGTTCCAGCATATCGACAACAACAGGTAAATGGTCGAAAACTCGCTTCATATTCTCCACCATCTTCTCATCCCATTCCTGCAGATTTTCAGAAGTCCTCTGATAGCAATTGTAAAATATATGGTTGATGGTAAGGTCCGGTTTGGAAGACAACATTTCTATCAATCCTTTGATATGGTCATTATCAATATGTGTAACTATCAGATAATCAATATGACCATGAAATTCATTCTTGATATAGTCATTAACCTCTGGTTTATAATGACCACAATCCACCATAATATGCAGCTCCTTGTCGCCATTCTTCAGCAACAAGGTGATGCAATCACCGGCACCTACCGGAAAAGTATGGAATTTTACTTGCATAAGATTCTTTCATTAAAATGGAAGGCAACGCCTTGGTCGTCAAATGAAATAATAGTGGATAATAAGCCACATTTATCTCTTTGCCAATAACCAACCACAACCCATCAACATTGCAAGTATCCGCTCAACTCTGTATTGCATATCTCAAAAGATGTTATCTGTCTTCTTTCTTCTATTGTCCAATTTGCCATAATTCAAATATTTAAATTGATATACAAAATTACTTCAATAGATCTTTCATCATTTGTATAGACTCTGCCCTCTCATTTTTCAATATTTCATGAACCTTTCTATAATCGATTGGCTCATCTATCAATGAATAATCATCGAAGTCACTAAGGATACGATTAGACAATCCCGTTAAATCCAATATACTTTGGTTTCTAGTACCAGTACCATTGTTTGGAAGAATTTCAATGAACAGCTTTCCAAAATTGATGGCAAAACAAGTTCCATGGAATGAATCGGTGATGATACATGAAGCATTATCAATGAGAGCCAAAAACTCTCCCAAGTCGGGACAACAGATGAACTTACCACCACGATATATCTGATGCAAAAAAGGATTAACTCTCAATAATTCCATTCCTGTCTGTCTTGCTATTCGTTTAGCATAATCAGACAATTTAGAATCATTATGAATCTGATATACCAATATATAGTTCTTGTTGGCATATTTTTGAGAATCATGCTTTGATACTAATAAGTCCTTCCAAGTTTTGCTATCAAGAAGCAACGTTGGATCCAAAACCTGACCTAAGCAATTATCCAACCCCCATTCTTCAAGCAAAGAAACTGCAGATTTCTCTCTAACAGCAATTTTATCATACTCACAAAGCATTTCCTTGTAAGCCACAACAGTACTCTCATCAAACTTCGTTTTGCCAAAACTTGCGGCATAAGCTAATTTACGAGAGCCTTTACCTACAAACTGCAAAAAATAGGCACTATCATAGACGCCATTCATTAATGGTCCCCAAACTTGGTCACTTCCTGTTATGAAAGCATCTGCCGATATTTTTTTCAAATCCAGATGAGAAGAACATCTTGAAGTCATTTTCAAGTATTTCTTTCTCATTTCATCAAAGCGAGCCTGAGCAAATTTCTCAGTAGGATATCTTATAGCAATGTACGCTAACTTTTTCAAAGGATTGCCAAATCCATCCTTAGCTTTCAATTGGGTAAGAACCCCATTTAAGCCGCGCTCATCAGGTCGCTGATAATCTATAATTTCACACTGATGGCCAAATTCTTCTATCTTCTTAACTGTAGCTATTGACTGAAGCAATGAGCCATAGTTCGAAGGACCATGACGGGTTATAACTTTTACATTCATACCTCACTACTTCATTATGTCAGCCTTAAATTTTCTCTCAGCTCTCTTTGCCATAAACTTAGCTACCCAAACTGGCCAAAAATAGGCTGCCATTACATATGCTTTTCTCCTAAAAGGTACGCAAGCATGAACTATCGATGAAAAAGCAATTTTTCGAAATTCCTTCTTCGTATCCTTATACAGCTGCTTATATTCACTCGGCATTCCTGCCCATATAATATATTGCATCAGGAAATTACAATTAAAACAATGATGCCAGTTAACTGCATGAATAGTCATCGGTGTTCTAACTTCAAGCTTTCTTTCTATGTTTTTAATATTCCAAAGAGCATTGATACCATGTTGAACTTCATGCTTAGTTAAACCACTATTTGGATTATTCAAACGATAATTATAGATTTTTCTATGTCCAATAGCTACTTTATTAGAAAATTGAGCTGCCATTACAGAAAAATACAACCCCTCTCCAAACCAAGGAATATCAAAACATAAATGATGCTTTCGTATTACACTCGTAGTATAAATTTTATTCCATGGACCTAATGGGATATTAACATATAGGATGTCTGACATAGCCTGCTCCTTAGAACATATCCTAATATTATCGATTTCATTCTGAATTCGATTACGAGTAGTAAATACACTATCGGTAGTAGCCATTTCGCAATCATTTTTTTCCATCAAGCCGACCAAATACTCCACACAATCTGTTTCAAGCCAATCATCACCATCGGCAAGCATCAAGTATTCGCCTGTAGCCACTTCCAACCCTTTATTTCTAGCATCACAGCATCCACCATTTTTCTTATGGATAACTAAGATTCTCTTATCCTTCTGCGCATAATCATCACAGATTTTTCCACTATTATCCGGAGACTCGTCATCAACTAAGATCAACTCAAAATTAGTATAAGACTGCCCCAATACTGAATCTATCAGTTTAGGCAAAAATGCCTCTGATTTATAAACGGGTACAACTATCGAAACTTTCTTCATTTTATTTTTATCTTATGTCATAAATACCTCTGCCTGAAGAAATATGGATAATCTCACCATTTATCATATTTCCAGCATCACTAAGCAGTAAATTTGTTAAATTACCTACTTCCTCAGGCATAATCATTCTACACTCAGAATTATCATCACTATAAATACTATCTCCCTTTTTATAACCCAACAAATTTGTTGCCGTTGATCCAGGTGCAATAGCATTCACATTAATTCCATAATGGAACAACTCTTTGGCTAACCCTTTTACCATTCCATTTAAGCCCCACTTTGATACTCCATAGGGAGACCATGCTGGTTCAGATCCACGTGACGCAGAAACAAAAAGTAATTTACCTTTTAGGTTATTGTCACGCAAATATTTAGCAGCCGATTGAGCAAAGAAATAGACACCCTTTAAATTTATGTCCATTACCCTATCATATTCGCATTCTGTCATATTCCAGAAATCAAAATTCTCGGAATGTACTCCTGCAGAATTCACAAAAAGTTCAATATGTCCAAATATACTAACAACAGAATTTATCTTATCTCTAAAAGAAGAGATATCGTTCATATTTAATATAACATATTTGGCATCATTCTGCAAGATCTCAATACTTTGCTTTAATTTTTGCTCATTAGTACCTGCTATTATCACTTTGCATCCACTCTCTAAGAGACTTTTAGCAATAGCCATTCCAATACCACCAGAGCCGCCTGTAATTAGAGCGACCTTTCCTTCCAATAAATTACTAGATTCTTTAATGGAAACAATCGGAATTTTCTTCTCCCATTTGAATAATGAGATAAGTGTCATCAAAACTTTCTTTATAAGCTTTTTCATTTTATCTATTTAATAAAATTTATATAATAATTAAACTTATTCGCAGATACTTTATGTCATTTCTTAAAATACCATTTACCTAAATTCTATCGTTTCGTAACAATAATATGGTCATCACCATTAGTAAAACAAATGTAATCTCCTTTTGCAGCTTCTATACCAGAATTTCTTGCAGAACTAACTCCACCATTTGTTTTATGAATTACTTTAATACGAGTATCCTGGACAGCATAGGCATCTGCTATCTTACCAGATTCATCTGGAGAACCATCATCTACTAGTATAAGTTCTAGATTTTTATAGCTTTGAGTAAGAATGCTATCAATGCATGTTTTTATATATTTAGCCACATTATACATTGGCACAATTACAGATACACAGATACCTTATAATTCATTTCTTCAATACCCTTTTTATCAAATATTTACCAGTAAGACAAACAAAATCGAAAACACATGTCATAAATGGCAGATGTTTTCTATTTATTTTAAAACTTTCAATGTAGCGCTGGAAATTAGTAGAGCTTATTCCATTCAGACTAAAAATAGATATTGCTAAATGTATCTGCTTTATATTTGCTCCCATTTTAATGGTTTTACAAATCAAGTCTTTATCTGCTAATATCTTATATTTTTCGTCGAAGCCACCATTTTTTCTTATAATTTCTCTTTTCATAGCAAGAGATTGATGGCAGCAAAAACCCCCCATCTTTACAGGAGATGACTGCTTAAATCTTATTTTATCATTATTAAACTCACGAAAATACGTATCTCCATACACCACATCTGCACCATCACTATTATCCATCAAAGCCTTGATACCTTCCTTGGTGTATTCATCATCACTCCCCAGATACATCACCCATTCACCTTTCGCCATTTTCCATCCCTTGTTAAAGGCATCATAAATGCCGTGGTCGGGCTCTGAGATATAACGGAAACGAGAGTCTTTTTTCACGTATTCCTTCACTATTCCGATGGTGTTATCTTTTGACGCACCATCCACCACGATGCACTCCCAATCCTGATAGGTCTGATAGAGCACGCTATCCAGCGCACGTCTCAAAGTTTTCTCAGAATTATAAGTAGCAATAATTATTGAAACCATTTTATTTTCTAACATTTATAATTGATTACTCCTAAAATCGTTGAACTTACTATCTCTTAATTTAGTCTTTCTAAAGGATGCCACACGCCCCATAACTAACCAAAAGACAAAACTACTCTTATCGCCTGTCGACAAAGGGCATGCACCAATCATTGAAACTAACAAGAATATCATTGTCGACATTTCAAATAATAAATACCGGTAATTTTTCAATGACTTAAGTATAACCAGCACTATTAAGGTAATATAAATATATTGTCCAAAATAGCCGACCTCCTGCATCAACTTTTGATATTCGCCATCTCGTATACTGGTACCAACATTAAAGTCATCAGCCCATAGATTATGGCGACCTGCACCATCACCAAAGAAACTCTCGTCTGCTTCTACCAACTTATATCGGTCTTCCACGAATGTACTATTCTTATCGGATACAATTTCAAATTTTTCTGCCAAATAATCTACATATTGCGCATTTGTATTCTTCAATACAACAAACATAACGCCTATCATTACAATCAAGCCGATTAAAACATTGATTAACTTTTTAAAATTACCTTTTACTATAGAAGATAGTAGTAAACCAAAAAATAGGTATAATGCGACACCAACCATAGGTGCACGCATCATACAAAAAGCCAAAGTTATAACAAATACTACGATATGGTACTTGTATTTTTTTAACGAATCGTTATATTGAAATATTCTAAAGAAGATATATCCTAACAAGAAACAATCAAGATATGCTAATTGATATGGTGAAGAAAATATAGAATGCAATCGCAAGGCCTCCAATGAAGCCAATGCTCCATCTTCCATAATCGAGAAGTACCACGATGGTGGAAAAAAGAAACAATAAATACCAACTACACTTGTTATCAAAGCAGGTAACAACGATGTCTCAAATACCTTATAGCTTTTCTCTACAGATAGATTCCTTCCAACAAAATAGACCATCATATAAGAGATAGGTCCCATGATATGACGAAATATCAGTACATATTTAAAACGGTAATCATTGATAGTCCAACTTATCACGTCACTTACAAGAATCAATACAATAAATATATCAAATATATTCATTGAATGCTTCTTTCTCGAAGCATAAGCTATAGCAAAAAACGAAAGAGGTAAAAGAACACTAATCAAATATTGCTTTGCCCCAAACAATATGAGAAGCAAAGAGCTTATACAAACTACCCAAAAGTTGTATTCATATAGCCAATAACTATATTTAAATAATTTCATTCTCTATAAATTTTTATTTTTTCAAATATCTATTAGCAAACGCTTTCCACTCTATAATAGATTCACATTCTCTATATTTTTTAATATTTGAGACCATTTGATGGTATAATTCATCATCATTTAGTATACGTTTAATCGCATCAGCAAACTCTTTCACGTTATTCCGCCGTACTATAATTCCGTTCAATTCATTTTGAATAACCGCTTCAAAGGATTCAATATCTGTGGCGATTATAGGCCTGTCAAAATTAAAAACAGTTTGAGGGATGCCACTTTGTGAAGCAGACAAATATGGGCATACAACACACTTCGAATGTCTTATTAATGTTGCTAATTCTGCATTACCCAGCCAACGATTTATTAAAATAAAACGTTCATCATTTTTTATTCTTTCCAAAACTGTTTGATTGCCTTTTCCTGCAACAACCACTTTTACAGGCAAGCATCCTATCTGATTTATTGCTTCATAAAGAATATCCAACCCTTTATATTTTTCGATGTAGCCGTAAAATAGAATATAGTTTTCTTTACCATTTAGCTCTGGGATTTCCACATCACCATATTCTCTATAACCAGAAAAGAGCCCAAACGGGATAACACTAAGTTGATAAGTTGAAATATCGATAACCTTCTTTAAATCTTTAGCAGATTTCTCTGAAAAAACATTAATACGGATACCCTTATTTATCAGTTTATCTATGCCTGGATAAAGAGAAGAGCTTTCCAAATGTCTCTCTAAAACCTCATGAAAAGAATGAACCACAGGTAAATTCCATGAATGTAACCAAGAAGATAGGGAAATCGAAAAATGGTTCTGACCAATAACGTTAATTAAGTCATAATGATAATCCCTCAATTTTTTAAACACTTTCCGCATTACCAAAAGACTTAAGCCTCTCTTTATATCATTCATCAATCCCTCTTCTCTTGGCATACCAAAACAAACCACATTATAGAAATGGAATTTATTAGAGAAAGTTTTGAATCTTCTCAATCCATCGGTAGACAAATTTTCCACCCTTTTTATACCAATTCGAGATGATATTGTTGGCAACGTGAAGCTCTCTACTTCTAGATTATGTTGAGAGCTAAACATTACATGATAAAAGTCCACTTCATTTCCATTCATCAAATGGGCTTCTGCTAATGAAGAAGAACTGCCTGCAAAATTAATTGTAACAATAGCTATTTTCATCCTGCTTTATTTCCTAAAAATTTTATTTTTCGATAAAACTTCAATAGTTTATATAAGTACATAAAAGATTGACCTTCTAATCGTTTGTAAGAATGGGTTCGCCACCAATGAATATATTGCCATGGAATTCTATTATCAAGTAGCAGTTTGTCTGATAATTCATAATAACATGAATGTTTCAAAAAGTCATCAAAAGACTTAAGAATTTCTATATCGTTTTCCTTTCCATAAATCAGAATAATATGATAAAGATAATCAATAGTTTTTACCACTTTATTCTTTACGAAATTATCAACTTCAATATATTTTGATTTTGTATATTCAGAAATTATACGTGTTAAAATCTGCTCTAATTGCTTTTGACCTTTTATTACGCTACTCAAATTTATCGTTTGCCCCTCCCTACCAATCAAGTATTCATAAACAAATTCTTCTAAAACGACAAAATTACCAACATTTTGCAAAGGTAAAACATCCCATTCTGTATCCGTATAACTGATACCTTCAGTCTGGACATAACACATGGAGCGTAAAAGTTCGACTCTATACGTTATAGCATGCATTTCAACGTTAGGAAGCCTGCTTAACTCACGGGCAGATAAGATTATCCCTTTTTGTAAAGGGATTGTAATTTTTTGAACAGATTTCAGTTTTTCGTTTACCTTAACAAAAGGAGATAATATTAAATCACAGTCATATTTTTTCAATTTTTCAACAAAAAGAGAAAACTGTTCATTATCAAACCAATCATCTGCATCTAATATTTTGATATATTTACCTGTCGCTTCTTTTAATCCACGATTTACACAGGAACCATAGTTACCATTCTCTTTGTCAATCACTCTAAAAGTATCAGGATACTTATCTTGATACTCATGGGCTATAGCAGAGGAATTATCCTTGCTACCATCATTCACTACAAGCACCTCTAAGAGTTGCATTTGTTCCTCAGGTACAATCAATGAATCAAGACATCTACGAAGATAGTCTTGCATATTGTACGTAGGAATTACTATTGTTAATATCTTTTCCATATTGTTTTTTTTCTATCCTAAAATGGCAGGCGTCATGCGTACAACAGAAAAGTAGCTTGTAAAATAAGCTAACAGCAATCAGCCTGCCGAAAAATCAATTATCGATTTTCATCAAGCCATTCTTCAATCGAATGTAGTATTATATTTCCAGTATAATAGTTTTTATCATAAGGTTTATTCAACATTTCTTGGTATGGCTTATTCTGATAACCAAGCATACCAGCCAAGTCTGTATAAACTTCAGCAGAAACATTCATAACTCCATTTCCATTTTTGTTTGCACTACCACATAAATGACACGCAAAATTTACAACATCCCCCATCCAAATCACATCATTCAAACCACTACCTCTATATCCGGCTTGAACCATCAAAGCTTTACCTTTAGCTATTCCTATACCTATTTTGATAGGATGATAACCCTTCTTGGACGCTTTAAGGTTAAGCACTTGAACTATACCGTTAATAGTATATGCTGCTGAAAAAGGTTCCATCACATCATCTTTGGATGAACAAGTAAATATGCCACTTACACAATCACCAATAATGTTTACCTCCTTGCAATTCGTATTACTTTGCATTATGGCAGTTACTTCAGAAATATAACTTCTGTAAAGTTTTGCTAAAACTCGTTTTTGATGCACACTAGGCAAAGATGAAGAATCTCTTATATCCACAAAAAGTGCATAGCAATTGACATAATAACCATTGTCGTAAGTCAAATTTACTCTTTTCTTTATATCAACAGTCTCTTCAAAATCTCCGGACGTAGCCAACATATCATCAATACGCTTACAAGAATCCTCAAAATTATAAGTATAACTTGTTTTTACTTCCATGATTATTTAGTTATTAAAATGAATACTATAAATATCAACAATAGGTATATCGAAATTTCAAAGAATCGAACACCTTTTTTATAATGAGAAAATTTTGACGTACAAATAACCGAATTCACATAAACTTGTGTTCTCAAGTCATTTAGCACTTGAACTTCATTCTCACAAAATTCCTTATAGGTTCTTTTGGCTATACTTTGATAATGAAACATCGAATCTGTTTGCATTCCATCTTGCGAGAACTTTACTAAATCAGTTTTTGCCCTCAATGAATATATCATTTGCAGTATAGACAATATAATAGACAAAGCTATCAATAATAGCAAAAAAGCCATAACTATTGTCATATAGCTTACAGGTATATTATTAGCAAACATAAGCTTGACAGGCTCTACAAAATTTATCCATACATATTTCATTGAATCACCTGAGCAGATAATTGTCAAACCAACTCCGATAATTGCTAAAATGAAACTCGCCTTTTGGTCACAATTTCCTATCCACATATTCACGCGGTCAAGAGTTAAAGCCAAATCTTCCTTTGTCAAAGAAATTTCATTAACCCTTAAGTGTTCGTCTACTATAACGCGATGAATTCTGTCTGGATTTTGCCTAGTAAAACTCATATAAAAGTTAACAATATGCTTTATTTTAATATGTAAAATCATAATTTATATTTTTGCATTAAACCTTCCCTCTTAACATTAAAGAATAGCATCGAAGATTTGTATTATATCTCGGGAATAACATTATTGAGATCATCCACGGTATAGACCATACCTTGAGGAGCATTGCCATGAGTCGCTCTGATTTTTTTACTCATAATGATTTCTGCCTTTGCAAGCACAAAGGCGCGACCTGCAACCATGACTTTTGCGATTTTTCTTAAAACCTCTCCATCACCTTCTCAATAATAGGAGCCATATCGTAATATTTATATTCCGCAAGGCGACCACCGAAGATAACATTTTCTTCCTTGTCTGCTAGTTCCTTGTACTTAGCATAAAGTTCAGAATTCTGCTTGTCATTCACTGGATAGTATGGTTCCATTCCATCCTTCCATTCTGTAGAAAACTCTTTTGAGATAACTGTCTTTGGAGTTTCATAAACCTCTTGACCAAACATCTCAAAATGCTTATGCTCAATAACACGAGTATAAGGAATTTCTCGCTCAGTATAGTTCACAACCGCATTGCCTTGATAGTTAGGTTTATCTATAACCTCTGTCTCGAATCGGACAGTACGATAGTTGAGTTTTCCAAACTGATAATCATAGAATTCATCTATCTTACCAGTGAAAACAATCTTTTCGGCAATACCTTCCCAATAAGGACGATTCTCAAAGAAATCTACATTCGTTTTGGTCTCGATACCTTCAAGCAAGCCATCAATCAACTTATTATATCCACCCACAGGAATACCCTGGTACTTATCATTGAAGTAGTTGTTATCGAAGATAAGGCGAACAGGCAAGCGCTTGATAATAAAAGCAGGAAGATCAGTACACTTTCTGCCCCACTGCTTCTCAGTATAGCCCTTAATGAGTTTCTCGTAAATATCTTTTCCAATCAATACCTGAGCTTGCTCCTCCAGGTTACGAGGTTCTGTTACGCCATCAGCTTTCATACGAGCCACAGCTTCTGCTTTCTGCTCATCTATCTTGGCTTGCGCCTCCTCAGGTGTGACAACACCCCACATCTGATAGAAGGTGTTCATATTGAAAGGCAAATTATAAAGCTTGCCTTTGTAGTTAGCCACTGGTGAATTGGTATAGCGATTAAACTCTACAATAGAGTTTACAAAGTCCCACACTTTTTTATTGGAGGTATGGAAAATATGTGCACCATACTTATGTACATTAATACCTTCGATATTCTCACAATAGATGTTGCCACCTAAGTGAGATCGCTTGTCTATTACCAAACACTTCTTGCCTTGCTTATGGGCAAGATGTGCGTATGTGGCTCCAAAGAGACCGGAACCAACGATTAGATAGTCGTATTTATTATTAGTCATAATTCCCTTAATTACTAAAAGGTTTAAAATCGGACATCAAAGTTCTAACTCTATGTGCTAATTTTAGAACTAACAAATCATCTTTTCTTTGTTGTTTAAAAAGACTCCTATCAGCCTTACCCCACATTACTTTAAAAGTAATCTTTGAAGTACGATACATGGCAAGAATTAATCGATTTAATATAAAGTTAGGAATATGAATGTATTTCTTCATGCAATTTCTAAAATGCTTATCAACATCGGCGAATTGATCATAAACGCTAAGCGATTCATTCTCTGCAACTCTATAACAGAAAGTCGGTTCCTTGCAGAAATATACATTATATTTAGTTGCCATTACCGCATTTAAGGCATAATCTGCAGAAGGATAAAATTCTGGAGAAAAGCCACCAATCTCAAATAAACATTTTTTTCTGAACAGACAGCCACAGCCAAAGCCTCCATTACGCCCTAAAAACAAATCAACAACAGATGACTTTATTATCTTATGTGATTTTAGGAAACCTAATTTAATACTCGGAACATATTTTGCTTCAGACAAGATATTACCATCTGCTCCTATTCTATTAAATGCAGCATTCACACCATCTGCATTATATTTTTTCTGAACACTTATTAATGTAGACAATGCTGCTGGTAGCAAAAGATCATCATCATGAAGGTATACTACAAAAGGAGCATGAGATAATTCTATCAATCTATTCCAGTTACCAATCATTCCTATATTTTTTTCATTTCGATAATAAAGAATTTTGGAATTAGCAAATTCTTCGACTATCTTTTGATTACCTGTTGGAGTATCATTCAATTCATTATTGTCACAGATAATAATTTCATATTTTCCTTTAAAATCTTGATTAATAGCAGAATTCAACGATATCTTCAGATATTCCGGATGACTAAAACATGGCATGATAATAGAAACTTCAGGATTCTGTATTGCGTTCGTATCTCCCCATAACAGAATTGATTTTACATCTCTATAATCAGCAAAATTATCTCGATATTCATATATATCTTTCATCGCTTAATAAGTTTTAAAATTGTTTCTTTAAAATATTGATCTTTTAGCGCCAATAGACTAACCACATATACAATCATTCCCATTATTGCCCACAAAAAACAATAGAGTGAAGAGATGTCATTGGAATAAGTAATTACTATAACCAAAAACATTAAGATTGAAGCCAAAATACATTTAACAGGCACAAAATCCTTCCATTTGAGTTTCATATAACGATGAGCAAAATAAAAATGCATTGCTGTCACAACTGTTTCGGCTATCACAACTGCTATTGCTACGCCAATTTCTGCAAATAATGGGATCAAAATGAAATTTACGATTAAATTCGCAATCGCTCCTCCCCCCACACAATAGTTGCCATATTTTTCTTTATGCATAGGTATCAAAATTTGATTTCCCAAGAAACCAGACAAAGTTATGATAACCAAAAGTGTCGATAATATCTGCATAACAGGAACTGCAGGCAAAAACTCCTTACCTCCAAATAATAATATCAGGGGATGAGCTAAAGCAATTATACCAAATACCATAGGTATAGAAACATAAAGAAGTAAATTTAACGTTTTCTTTTGTAAAGCTATAGCTTCTTTTTCATCTCCCTTGCCAACAAGATAAGCCATACGAGGAATAATCGAAGATGTGATTGCCCCTAAGACATTCATCAGCATTTGCACCAGTTTGTTGCCTGTTGTAAAAAAGGCAACAGCAGCCATTGAACCTAATGCTCCCACCATTACACTATTGAGATTCGTATAAAGACTAACAGCAATTGTACCTAAGAAAAGGACAGAAGCACCTTTTGTATGTTTCCAGCAATCCTGAAAAGAGATTTTCAGCTTTACATATTTCCTTATTCTTATGAGGTTCAATATATTATTACCACATGTTCCTGCGATTGTCAATATAGCATAGGGTAAAATATCTTCATGTGTACGTACAAAGATAAAAAGACAAACTATTGAAATCAGCTTTATAGCTATACTCCTGATCGTTATATACTTAAAATCTTCAACGCCCTGGTAAAACCAATCAAAAGAGATACACGACAGCAGGACTGACAGACCAAGAACAAAGTATAGCCAAAAGTCTTGTTCTGAATGCGCAAGGAATAAAGAAGCTATAAAATATACAGCGTAGACCACCAAACATGCAAGAATATTAGCTGTGAAAATTGCATTTGTTGCTGATTGCAGCTTATCAGGATCATCTTTACTCTGTGCAACTTCTCTTATACCATAAATAGGAAATCCAAGACTTGCAAATAAAGTAAAGTATCCTGCTATTGCTGTTATATAATTGAACAAGCCTAATGTATCAGGTCCCATGATTCTTGTTACATACGGAAATGTAACAAGAGGAAAGACAAGATTACTTCCTACCCGAATTGAATTATAAAATATATTCTTCTTTAATGATGCCATATATTATTTTATTGTACTCATTCCACTTAACAAGCTTTGATTACTCCAAAGATATCCCCATTCCCAAATTTTCCGATTGGGTAAATCCCTATCCCCAGCAAGTAATCCTTCACATTTTTTATGCAAAACAAGAATAAATTGCCACTTTATATCATCAATAATAAAATGTCATTTAGGTAGTTGATGTCCTATATAAGGAACCATCACCTCTCGCTTTCGATAAGGTCTGCCTCCCCATTCGATATTTAATGTTACTTGATGATTGATTTCATATTGCTTTGCTATTTCTTTCAAACTTTTTTGCCGCCCCGAAGAAACAACATATTCTTCGCGAAGTTGCTCTCCATTGTCTAATTTCTCAGCTAAGGCTTCAAAATCACGAACGACGTTGTCTATATGGACTATGTCCAACTTTTGTTCACCTGGACTCATCTTCAAACATTCTCCAGTCTTCGCTATCTGCTCGAACAAGGCAAATATCTTACGACGAGTGTCATTAGCACCATAGGTATCACACAGTTTCAATGTGCAAAATCTTATATCAGAAACCTCTGTATAATACTTCGCCATATCCATAAAGGCTTGTTTGCTCGCAGCATAAAGGTTTACTGGGCAATATGTGTCGGAGTATGGCTCAACATTGTAGTTTTGCCATATAGTTCCTGTATTCAAGAACCATTTTACTCCAGCTTTTACAGCTGCCTCCATAACCGCAGTTCCCAAATAAACATTGGATGTCACAATATTCTTGATATCCGCAGGTTTATGCTCTGCTATATAGAAAGATGCCAAATGAATGATACCATCAACATGATTCTCTAAAAGATAGGAAGCAAGATGCTCTATATCGTCCTCAAAAACATACAGATGATTGGTGTACACTTTGCTTCCATCCGTAGAAGGGCGCACTAAAGCGTATACTTCATGTCCTTGTTTTTCCAAGTAAGGCAATAGATGCTGTCCTACGAAGCCTGCCGCTCCTGTTACTAATATTCTCATAATTAAAAAGGTGATTTAAATTCTTGAATGGAAGGAAATGTTAGGTCTCTACCTGAAACGATAGGATGATCTATATGCCAGTCGAAATCGATGGAATTTTGGTCAATGCCACAATCGCATTCCTTGTTATAACAAGACGTTTGTGCGTAATTTACAATGCTTCCATCTTCCAACGACAAGAAGCCATGGGCAAATCCTTTTGGTATATATAGGTATTGCGCCTTTTGGTCATCCAATTCTATAGAGAAACACTTGCCATAAGTCTTTGATGACTTTCGAATGTCTACACACACATCAAGTATCTTTCCCTTGCTCACATACACTAATTTGGTATGATCAAATGGAGGTATCTGAAAATGCATGCCTCTCCGTACACCTTTTTTGTTTACAGAATAATAGAACTCTTGAAAATCTGTATCAAGACCGTTCTGTTTGAAGAAATCTAAATTGAAAAGTTTTTGAAATCCACCTCGATTATCTTGAAAGTTTACGGTTTGAAGCACAAATAAACCTTCAAATTCTGTATTTATTATTTCCATTATCCTACATATTTATTTATCTGTTCTACACATAGGTTATAAACATCCTCAGTCTGATAACGTTTGTACCAATCGGCTACCATTGCCATACACTGGTCGATGTTCATGCGAGGTTGCCACCCCAACTTGAAGTGAGCCTTATTGATGTCGAGCATCAAAAGCTTTGCCTCATGGAGTGCATCTGGATCAGAAACATCCTTCAGTTCGCCCTTGCCATAATTGTTGATGAGCTTGGATGCAACATCCCAAACATTGGCAATAGATTCGGTACGTGGTCCGAAGTTCCAACCTTCACAATACTGAGTTGGTTCTTCCCACATCTTGGATGCCAAGAGCATATAGCCTCCTAATGGCTCCAATACGTGCTGCCATGGGCGGATTGCCTTTGGTGAACGAATCTCAATAGGCTTGTCTGCCTCCAAAGCACGGATGCAATCAGGAATGATTCGGTCTAAAGCCCAATCGCCACCACCGATTACGTTACCTGCTCTTACACTAGCCAATGCCACATGATGCTTTTTTCCATAGTCTGCTGGATTGAAGAAACTTCTACGCCATGAATTGATGGCTATTTCTGCAGCACCTTTGGAAGAAGAATATGGGTCATAACCACCCATTGGTTCGTTTTCTCGATAACCCCAGATTTGCTCCTTGTTCTCGTAGCACTTATCGGTGGTTATCATCACACCAACTTTGACTGACTCTGTAGCACGGATAGCTTCCATCACATGTATGGTTCCCATCACGTTTGCCTCGTAGGTCTCCACAGGAATCTCATAGCTCAAGCGAACCAGAGGCTGGGCTGCAAGATGGAAAACGATCTCTGGTTGATACTCTGCAAAAATTTGCTTCAGTTTCTCACCATCTCGGATGTCAGCTCTGATGTCTGCCTTTATCTTGCTCCCTATACCAGAGAGGACATAATTATCTTTATCTGAATAAGGGTCTAGGGCAACACCTACGACTTCTGCCCCCAATTCATGGAGCCAGATGGAAAGCCAACTGCCCTTGAAACCTGTATGACCAGTTACGAGCACTCGCTTTCCCTTATAGAAATTATTGAATAAATCTTCCATACAATATTTATTTAGCATATTCTGGTACATTTGGAATAGAACGCTCCCAACGCTTCCACGGTGCCGTACCATCTGCAAGCAATTTCTCAAGCAATGATTTCTCACGAACATTGTCCATACATTGCCAGAAGCCTTCATGAATATAGGACATCAACTGTCCTTCTTCTACCAGTTTCTCCAATGGCTCACGTTCAAAAACAGTATTGTCGCCATCAATATAATCAAAGATTTGTGGTTCAAGAACCATATAACCAGCATTGATAGGAGCTCCATCGGTAATGTTTTTCTCACGGAATGACTTCACGGCATTATCCTTTGTAATATTGAGTACTCCCTTTTCTTGCTTCATCTTCACAGCTGTAAGTGTTGCTAACTTGCCATGAGACTTATGGAACTCCAAGAGTTTGTTGATATTCACATCACAAACGCCATCTCCGTATGTCATAAGAAATGGCTCATCGCCCACATATTTCTGCACACGCTTGATGCGACCACCTGTCATAGTATTGTAACCAGTATCAACTACAGTTACCTTCCATGGCTCCAGCTCACTATGATGGATGGTTACCTCATTGCCACCATTTCTCCAATCGAAGCTGACATCACTGTTGTGGAGAAAATAATTGGCAAACCACTCCTTGATATACTCCTGCTTATAGCCTGCACAGATGATAAACTCATTATGACCATAATAGGAATACTCCTTCATAATGTGCCAGAGGATAGGCATACCTCCAATCTCAATCATCGGCTTTGGCTTGAACTGGCTCTCCTCACTGATGCGTGAGCCAAAGCCACCTGCAAGTAATACGACCTTCATAATTCTAATAATTTGGTAAATCTGATTAGACTTAGTTGCTACCTTATTTGGTAGCAACAAAAGCCTTGATGGTATCTATCATATACTGGAGTTTCTCCTGAGTCATGCCTGGATAAACACCAATCCAGAAGCAATCATTCATGATGCTATCGGTAACAGGGAGAGAATCCCCAACCACACGATAGTCTTTGTTCAAAACATATTGCTCGAAAGCAGGGTGCTTCAAGAGATTACCTGCAAAGAGGTTACGGGTTTGAACTTTGTGATCCTCCAGGTACTTAGTAAGTTCTGTACGAGTATATCCAGCATTTGGCAATACGGTAATGAAGAAACCAAACCAACTTGGCTTGCTGTTCTTCTGAGGTTCAGGCAAGAGAAGACCTTTCACACCTTCCAATCCCTTGTGGAGATAATCAAAGTTCTCACGACGGCGAGCTACGATATCATCCAACTTCTCAAGCTGTGCACATCCAATAGCTGCCTGAAGGTCAGTTGCCTTCAAGTTGTAGCCCATGTGGCTGTATACATATTTATGGTCATAACCCAATGGCAACTGACCGAACTGCTTGGTAAAACGGCAACCACAAGTGTTGTCAACTCCACCTACACACCAGCAATCACGTCCCCAGTCACGGAAACTCATCACATACTTGTGAAGGTCAGGGTTATTGGTATAGACTGCGCCACCTTCGCCCATTGTCATGTGGTGAGGAGGATAGAATGAGGATGTACCGATATCACCAATAGTACCAGTCTTCTTCCATTCACCATCAATGAAGTACTCTGAACCAAGTGCATCACAGTTATCTTCTACCAACCACAAGTTATGCTTGCGACAGAAATCGACCACAGCCTGAAGATTGAATGGGTTACCCAAAGAGTGAGCTATCATCACCGCCTTAGTCTTAGGAGAAAGTGCCGCCTCCAACTGGGTTGTATCAATATTGCTCTCCTCAATGCTCATATCCACGAAAACAGGAACTGCATTATACTGAAGGATAGCAGATACCGTTGTTGGGAAACCTGCAGCCACAGTAATCACTTCATCGCCTCGCTTGATGGCACGATCGCCAAGTTCTGGAGCTGTAAGTGCACTAAAGGCAAGAAGGTTGGCAGATGAGCCAGAGTTACAGAGTGAGCAATACTTCACTCCCAGCCACTTGGCAAAGCGTGTTTCAAACTTGTGAGCCCAAGGACCGGCAGTAAGCCAGAAGTCCAAAGAGGCGTCTACCAAGTTCACCATCTCCTCGTCGTCGAAATAGCGACCGCCATAATTCACTTTGGTCTTGCCAGGAACAAACTCCTGTTTCTGACCATGTACCTCACGATAGTATTCTCGTGTCAATTCGAGAATCTGTTTCTTTAATTCTTCTTTTTTAGACATATTTTAAATTATTTTATTTACATTTAAACGGGTTATATTAATAAAGATTTACGTTTATATCAAATGGAGAATCGAAATCTTTCAGCATCGCATGTTTTGTATCTTTCTCAGAGAGATTGGCATGCTCTGTAGGAATCTTCCAATCAATACCGAGGGTATCATCGAGGATAGAAATACCTCCATCTGCCTCTGGATGATAGAAGTTATCACACTTGTATTGGAAGACTGCTGTTTCTGAGAGAACAGCGAAGCCATGAGCAAAACCCTTTGGAATGAAGAACTGGCGATGATTGTCTTCTGTCAGCTCTACTGCCACATGCTTGCCATAGGTTAGTGATCCTTTGCGGATATCTACAGCTACATCAAGCACTCTACCTTTTACGCAGCGTACCAACTTGCTCTGGGTATAAGGTGGGCGCTGGAAATGTAGGCCTCGCATCACGCCATAGCTACTCATAGACTCGTTGTCTTGGCAGAAGTGAACACTGTGTCCCAGGATTGGGGCAACCTTTTCTTCAAACTCTCGCTCGCTGAAGCTCTCGAAGAAGTAGCCACGAGAGTCGCGGAAGAGGCGTGGCTCTATAATGAGTACACCTTCTATTTCTGTTTTGATTATATTCATTGTTTTTGTTTTAATTTTTGTTCTTTAATAAGAAGTTCTAAAATCATCCCGTCCTTCTTTACCATTAAAGAAGGCTCCACCTTTCTCACCAAGCCTCTCTTTCCTCAGGAACGAGAGGATGTAGCTGGCGACGCTCCGACTCTGCCAGAGTTTTGGTAACACCAGCGGAGTCTTTACCCGCAAGGGGCTGGTGTTGAGTGTTTGACGCAACATAATTGCGAGTGTTTGTCGGCTGGCGCATCATTGAAAGATTATATTTCTATTACTTATTAGCCTCTAGTAATCTAATCTCATTCATTATTATTATGTATGAACGTTTAGTTATCATAAAGATAACCAATACTATCTCAATAAATAGACCATAATAAATCGTATCTATAACACAACGAGCACATTTGCAAATTTGATGAATATATGGTATAAATTTGAGATCTTGTGATATTGACAAATGTGAGATAAAATATGCAGATATTGCAAATAACACCAATGGAATCAAAACGAATATTTCATTGGTTGTCTCTTGAAATATCTGAATACGTTCCTTTTCATGTCTAGTAGAGCGTTTCGTGAAAACCCATGATATATAAACTGACAAAATCGTGGCAAATATCGGAACGAAACTGGTTAAAGAGGAATTTATAAAATCCTCTACAGCATCCTTATTCTCTCCTTTTAAGAACAGGCACATTACAATACCAATAGCTATAGGAACAACAAAGAATAACCCCTTATAGCCCTCTATGCTTTTGAGAAAATCCTTAAGCAATAGTTTTGGAGAAATAATATCTACATCCATTATGGTAACATTTTATTAAGTTCTGGAGTATTATCTATAAAATCAATAACAGATTTACACAAAGAATCATAAGAAGGATATCCCTTATCGTTCAACTTTACCGATAACATATAGTAAGGGCGAATCAAGGAATTATTTTTTTCATCTAGATAAATAGTTCGCTCCTTTGATTTGCCATTTACTTTAACATCTGTAACAACGCTACGTTCACCTATGACAGCAACTTCTCCTAGCAAACCTTCTGTGGTAGTAAAAAGTTGCTTATCATCCATTATAGCTTTCGTAACCTTGTTATCTAAAATACCTCCATTGAAATTCACAGTCATCGTTATAGAGGTATCTACTCCCAAATTTTTCATCATATATAAGTCTGCTTTATCTTTTGGGAGTTTTCTAACTCTAAACGTCATAGACTTCAACTTGCCATTTTTTAAGGCATCAACATATTCTTTGGTAATAAAGTTCTCACGATCTATCATAAAACCATTTGTTTCCTTATCAGGCATGATAGACTTTAAATATGCTTGAAATATGGTAACAAACATCATACAAATGCTCTCGTTATCTGTTCTTTCAAAAATCATATAACCGAGATCTCCAGCTTTAGGGATTTTTACCAAAAAGAAAAATGGCTTTATTACAGCAGCATTATTATTAGCAGCTTTAAATAAAGCTGCTTCTGGATTATCTTTATCCACCACTTCTATCTTTTTTCCATAAAGACCTGTTTCTATGATTCCATACACACAACGTAATCTATCACTACAGCCCCAAAAAGGAAATCCACCATCTGCTTCAGGTACTCTCAAAGTTCTCTTTTCTGCTGGTATATCACCAGTTTGACTATTATGTATGAAATTGATAAAATCCTTTTTCATCTTTTCATACAAATCGAATCCATCAGCAAAGGAATATTTCTCCTTAGCTCGTTTTTCGCGAATTGAAAATGTATAAACTTCAATTGTCTCAGTTTCCATATTTATAAGTATAGTAAAACACCAATAGTAAGCGGTCACTTTAGGTACGTTAAGCCATAAAATGAATGCTTTTTTATATCTTTTAAGAATAAATCATTTGAATTTATGCCCAGCAGTAACAGTAGCCAGCTGCCATCTATGAGCGAGTAAGTCTACCAATTTGTTCTTTACAGAACCCATGAAGGTTCTTGCTCTTGCACTCGGTTCGAAACTTACGAACCATTGAGGCATAGTACTTGCCTTCTTCGTTTATATTCATTTTGTCCCAAATTTAAAATTCGGGGCAAAGATATACATTTTTATTAACGTACGCAAGACGGCCCTAAGTGACTGCTTACGTCAAATATTATTTCTAAATTATCGCAAATTCCAGATTTTCAATCTAGATGGCTGCAAGGAGGCTAAAATATCGGTTTTATATCGTATTATATGCTCTTTGCAGAACGAATGACCTATAGTTGTACGACCATAAGGCTGCGGTTGTACAACTATATAGGCTATGGTTGTACAACTCTAGAGTTATGGTTGTACAACTATAAGGGTCTTAGTTGTACAACTGCAGAATTCTGTTTTTTCGACGAAATTCACAAATATAGATAACATATTGATTTTCTGTCACTTACATATTTTTGCCATATTTCAGATATTCTCCAGAAATTATTTCCCGGTCGAAAATCCGCGAATTTCAGAGCAAAAATCAAGAAAAACAGTTAACATTTTTCTATAGTTTTATCTTGCCTACGATCTTGAACTTCTGCTGATTTCCTGAAGGAATTTCGTAAATATCATCTCTTTGACCTGAAGCAGATGAAGTTTCAACTGAAAGATTATCAATGTTTTCTATCGCATTCTCCTCTTTCAATTCTTCGGATACATCCGAAGTTTTTACATCATCAGAATCGTCAACAGCTTTAACTTCCAATGCAAAAAGACCATCATGACGGAAACCAATCACAAAAGTTACTTCTTTGGTCTCATCCCTGCCTTCCACGAAATTACCCTTAGAAGGAGCAAAAAACGCAGTTAATCCGCAATCTAACTTGATTTCTCCCTGTGTCGTACTGCGAATGCTGGATATGGTTCCATGCAATCGTATACAGTTAGAAAAATCGGTATTCTCGTTATAAGGCACAATACCGCTTATATCATGATCATTGACTAACAAATCAAAGATGTATTTGTCATTGAGGGACTGCTGATGACAAGTAGATGCCAAATACCGAATCTCCCTTATCTTGTCTGTATCAAAATAATCCTTATCATGAATAATTGTAAATGCCTTTAGGACAAGAATATTATAATTTGCTTCCAACTGCACTATAGGATGATGCTCACCAGATGCTTGTGCCAATGTCTGGAGACGGGAAATAATCTCATCAACAGGCGTATCCTTGCGGCATTTGCGAACAAACTGGAACCAATAACGTAATGAGAACAGATTGGTATTTCCTTGCTGAATATTACTATTTAAATAGTTTTCTACCTTATCCTGTTCCTTCTCTGTTAAAAGTCCCCAAGATTCACCAAGACGTTTCGGATCACCCTTAACCTTGCTCAAAAGGAGATAACGAACATACAACTGGCGTAATCGTGGTCGCTCTTCATATAATGCTTTCTCGATGGCAGCACTTAAATGATTCAACATACCTGGCAGATCATCTATGAAATTCTTGCTCTGAGACTCACTTCTGTTCAGATAATCAAATGACTTATGTGTCTTCTGCGTATTACCCAATGTCTTCATCTGTGAGAGAAGTATCTTGGTCTCATCGATCAGTTCGAGCATAGAAACATATTGCTCCTGATACCATTCGTTTTCACGAGAGAACAGGAACCGTCTGTAAGTATCATACGGAGACCATCTTTTTCCATATTCTATCAAGATAACAATCAACTGAATTTCAGAGATATATGCGTAGATATTCTTAGAGTTTAAACGGCGGCTCTCCTTAAAATAGCCACGCGCTTCTTCTGTCAAATCTTTTATATCCTGAAATCCAAGTTCTACATTTTCACGCTTATAATATTCCAAGAGTCTACGCTTACACATACCAGCAATATGCTGAAGATTAAAATCTGTCTCACCATGTGCTTCAAAAGCTTTCTGTACAAAGCTCATAGCCTCATCAAAATGCTTAGGTATGCTTGCCTTTTCATAACAGAAGCGTGCCAAATGGCCCCAGAAATGGGCTTCGTTAGGAAAACTATTGGCTAATCTTGACAATACATTACGCTGATTAAGTTCACTATAGCCAAGATCCTCCAACAACTGTGAAAAATGAGTATTGTTGTCTTTTGACCAAGCTTCTTCTACACCCAACAGTTCTTCTTTACCTCGCTCAAGAAATACACTAATCAGAATCTGACGGGAATCATCAACAAGATACTGCTGATTGCTCTTTATGCTATTAATCAGATTGATAGAACTCTCATAGACCATCTCTTTCCAACCACCTACACTACATACAGACTGTAGAACAGCATCGGCAAACCGGGCATAGCGAGGACGCCAGAGGGTCTGTTTTCCGGCTTCATCTGTAACGTTGCTCAATATCTTATAAAGTGCCTTCTCTTCAGTAGGATGATTTCGAAGGTATTTCTGCAAGCCTATTACTACCCCATCCTTCTTAAAGAGATTTCGGAAAATAAGGTCTGGCACCTCTTTCTGAGAGTAATGATAAATCATTGATACATAAAGAACAAATTCATTAAGAGATGGTGATAAAAAACGATTGTAATAACTTACATATTGCTCTATTTTTTCCTGTTTGAAATCATCATTACAAATTGCCAACGAAAAATCTATCACCTCACACTGGTTCGGTGATTTCTTATCCCACTCCGCCATATCGGATTTGTTCTTGGCGTAGTGAGTAACTTTATTTACGAACCGGTTCTTCTCATCAGAATCTGCCATTGTATCAGACAAATGTATGTTGTTCTGCTGATCGAATAATCCAATTTTTTTGTTATGCCTTTCGACTATTACAAATAAGAACCTAGCCTTGTTTGAATTGCAATTTCGTATCAAGGCATCTATCGTCGTAATATTTACTTTAGAAGCTTCAACTATTGCCAAAACCGGTATCTTTACCCGATTATAAAAGAGATGAAGTTTTTCTTCTGTCACACCTTTTATATACTTATTTAAAAGGACTACAGGATACTCCTTTCTCAAATCATAAGCTAATCTCCTGGACAAAGTGGTTCCACCTGCACCAGCATCATGATAAAGCAAGAATTTGGAAGACTGGCGAAGCTGTATACGATCCTTGATCTTGTTTTTAAGAGCATCCTGAATCTTTCGAGTTGCTTCAACTCCCTTTGATATATCATTCCAACTAATGTCTTCACCTCTAAAGAATGTGTCGGAAGGAGATAAATCATTAGGTGCCGTTGCTCCGATACTGGCATGAACAACATACAATCCGCCATCTTTCAAAGTGGAAACAATAGACGAGATATCGATACAATCTAACTTGCCTGAAACTCTGGAAGGCACGATGACACTGGATAAAGGGACAGATGCAGCACTGGACATGGTTTCTTCAACTCCCAAAATGAACTCATTAGCACTCATCTTAAACGATGCACTATTAAAACTATAGTCCTGAGCTTCTTCTGAAACGCCTCCCAGATAGTCTTCATCTGTAGATACGAAGATAAAATGTACCAAATCTGCCTCAACCTCCTCTATATCATCTATAGAATGTATGATATCCTTAAGATAACGATCCTCTACGTTCAGACAAACGATATAATATTCGTTTGTAGAGTCTGTCATGAAACGACGAAGTGCTTCTTTGATAAATTTGCCGTATTTTCGCTTATTCCAGGAACGGAAATCTGAGCATGAAGTACCTACACTTTCTGACAGCCCGTTAGCAAACAACCAATTGAGACGTCCCCCACTAGTACTGATCGGCAATGATACATGACTTTCATACTGGTCTATCACCAAAGGAACCACCCTACTGTCCTTAGCTGCCCCAAAAGCAGTAAAAAGACCATATTGCCCTTTTGTATTCGGATCAAAATCCAGAATAAAGGACCAAGGGATTCTAGCAAGGCTAGACTTGAGATCAACAGACGTATTCTTATCATTCGGTGGACTGATAAGGATATATTGATTGCGATTATTGAAATTGTCGGCAGCTTCAAGCACTTCACCAAAATCAAAATGCTCCTCCAAAACGTCTGCATTTACTTTTCCCTCATAGGCATCAGTTAACTTTGACGGTACATCTTTATGAATACTTTTATAAAAACTGACTGTCAACTTTCGGGAATAGGCATGCACCAGCTTAATACTCGCTTCAGTTTCGATTCTATCTGTTTTTTCATCGGAATCATGCATACCTTGATTGCCATCTTCCTGTATAGCCTTAAGAGCCTGTAATTCGTCTTGTGATATATAATCAGAACTGTTCAGAGTATTCAACAATTCTGAATAATTTGGTTGCCATTTTCTCTTTAGAGGGGTTCCATCCAACTCATGGGAACCAGCCAAATAATTGCAGACTTTCGTTTCATCCCCTCTATCGTAAAGCCGATATTTCATAAAAGCCTCTCCGCTTTTACGATAGAACTGTCTGGCTTCATCCCAATTTTTCTGTTTGAAATGATAGGAAGCCTTCAATGCATCAGAATAATAATTACTGAGCTTAAGTTTCTTCTGTTGTAGCATAGTCGTATGTTTTAAAGTTTAGTTTCTCAAAAACCTCGGGCAACAAGACTAATCATAGTCTTGCTTTACGCCCAAGGCTCTTTCACTTGGATGAACCTCATTACTATTCTTCTTGAGCTTTACGGATGCTGGCCATCTCCCTTTCATAAAAAGCTTGCGCCTTAGGATGTACTGGTCTTACATGCAAGCTTACTTCTATCAAGGTTTTCTCCAAGCGATGAATTTCTTCAATCTGCTCTTCTTTGCTTTCAAAGAAACAAGGACAGAGATATATCATCGTTGAAATAATGTAATCAAACGTCTCCTTTTCAAGTGACCCATCTAAGTGAAGAGGATTCAACTTGCGGAGAGTACGAGCATCAATACCAGTAAATTCCGAAAACTTACGGTCGGAAGTTAGTCGCCACCTTCTTCTCGCTTGGCGAAACTCTTCGGCAGCGAAGGCTATCCATTTGTTCGCCTTGCTTTTCGTAGAGTTTTCGTCCATAAGCCTATTATCTTCCTGATAAAAGGCAATCTAAATAGATCTAGGACTGAAAAATCTCTAATAAGTGCAAAGCTAAGTAAAAAACGCTGCATTCATGAATACCGCAGCATTTGGGAGCAAAGCACTATTTTTGCAAGCAAACAAGGAAAGAATTTGTTTTTAATATATATAATAATGTATAAAACTATCAGAATATGAGAGCAATGTATAAAAGCGAACTGGCTGCTTATGCCGGAGTGTCGACTGGGACACTGAGGAGATGGCTGATGCCGTACAGACAGGAACTGAATGAAATTGGTGTGAAACCGAAAGACCAGTTGTTAAGTCCGAAAGCAGTTAAGTTCATATGTGATCAGCTGTCTATCGATATCTAACAATGTCGAACAGCACGCTTTAGAAAAGCCGTACCTTCGCAGCGTCAATCAGAACAAACGGGATTACTCATCTCTTTGAACTGACGGTGACTGAACTTTATTATTAATTTCTTAAATGTTTTAAATTATGAGTAAAAGTTACAAAGTGTCTAAGAAGACCATGAACATGGG
>OIZE01000386.1_pt1 | contig 37544 bp, 40 predicted proteins | sample 1588421 | NCBI WGS metagenome assembly OIZE01 (sample SAMN03283251) | human gut metagenome | biome: human-associated habitat; material: feces | host: Homo sapiens | place: USA | collected 2013 | reverse complement strand
TAGACAAAAAAGAGGCATTCCCCTCGTTTTTTGTCTACTTTCGGAGCCGCGCGCCTCGATTTTGGAGAGTCCGGTAGACAAAAAAGAGGCATTCCCCTCGTTTTTTGTCTACTTTCGGAGCCGCGCGCCCTAATTTTGAACCAGCCGGTAGACAAAAATCACACATTTCTCCCGGTTTTTGTCTACTTTCGAGGCCGCGGACCCCGAATTTGGACCAGCCGGTAGACAAAAAAATGGATAAGATCTGCGATTAATCGCAAAACTCATCCAAGTTTCAGATTTGAGACAAAATTTTTTCCAAGTCTCAGTTATCGTGTCATCACCAACAAGCATTCCTAATATCTTACGCTTTGATATTGATTGACAACAGCGGACTTGTTGCCGGCATGACCAAATTGCGTCAACTGATTATCCGGAGAATTGTTCCATTGAAGAAAATCGTGCTCATCTTCCCAAGAGTTGATCAGCAAATATTCGTAATCTTGTTTGATCGAACGCAGCTCAACATAGGACTTGAGTCCGAGCGGACGCTTTTTTTCATCGTCCCATGAATCAAGAATCGACTGCATCACTTTCTGCTCATCGGAATCAAGTGTCATGTAGCGCAATTCGAGAATGGCATTTTCTGAAAGTTCGACTTCGCCAAACGTTTGAATGAAGCGATAGTTCAACCCCGATTGAAAAACTGTTTCTTCGCCAGAAACGTCAAGCAGCATGAACTTGCGATGATCATCCAAAGATTTGTATTTCAAAAAATGCCGTTCCGGATACTTCTCAATCAGCATGTTTATGGTTGCTTCAGGTCCAAGAGCAATATTGATTTCATGTAAAGCCATCTTAATTCCTCCTTATCGATACAGGTCCAGTATAACACTCAAATTCTTCATTTCATGTTACGAAGATTGACGTTTTTTTGACTAATTTTTTGGGTATACTGTAAGAAAATTAAGCTAATGAGGTGTTCGTTATGAAAAAATTTTTTGCCAAAAATAAAAAACAATCTCCCTGCCTGATCAGCCCAAAGGATTTTAAAAAATACAGAAAACTGCTCCTCACAGGCGTGGCCGTCATGCAGCTCGACAAGCTGATCGTTGCTTCCGCAAAAGCCTATGCAATCATCAAAAAAGCCAATCACGACTGCAAATAAAGAGACCGGGAATTTTCCCGGCCTCTTTTTTATCAAATGCAGTGCTGCGCATCATCAAATGCGTTCTGCATATTTTTAAGCCGCTTATTTTTCTTTAAACTCGCCTTCGATGACTTCATCATCATCGCGGTGACGATTATCATCATCTGCTTCCGGCATTACGACGGACGCAATCAAATATGCTAAAATGCCGCCAAAGACATGTCCCGGGAAGACGCACAAGACAACCGCAACCAGACGGGTAATCGTCTTGTCCCAATCAAAATATTCGGCAACTCCGCCTAAAACGCCGCTGATTACCTTATCATTTGACTTTGTAAGCTGTTTTTTCTTTTTGCTCATATCTCACACTTTCCTTTCTTTAATCAAATAAACCAAAATCTTTATTTAACGGAGTTGTCTCCGTCTGAATTCATTAACACTAATATGTTCGCTGCATTCGGATTTTCTTCAAGCGTCGTTGCCTCACCCTTCTTTGCGTGTAAAAGATTGTCTCCAGAGCTTGTCGTTGAAACGTACCCGTCCGCATGAGTGTTTGTGACATTGATATCGCCGTCTTGCGAAATGAACTGGCATCTTCCCTTGATCGTTGCGTTGCTCGCTGAAATGTCCCCGTCATTTGACTTGACCGAACTCTTCTCCATAACGGTATTGCTGTTGGAGAAATCCCCGTCGTTCAATTCGAACCCGATGCTGTTGACCTCGCTGTCGAACAGGTTGAGATCGCCGTCATCCACTTTAATCATACCATAACTGAGCTTTGATGAATTAACTTTAAGATCACTTGAAACGTCGATGTCGACTTTGTCTGCTTCAATGTTGTTGAGCATTATGTCCGAAACGTCGTACATGTGCAGCTTGAGATTTTCGGTCTTGAGTCCGCTGAGCGTCAAATCACCGTTCATCCCGTCATTTTCAACGCTGCTGAACTTGTAGTCGCGAGGCACCGTAATGACCAAGTGGCTCGTCCAGTCGGTGCTGCTGCGGAAACCGTTGAAGTCAAAAACCACCCTGCGATAATTTCCGGACTTTTTGCCAGCATAAATTTTGAGCGCATCGCCTTCATTTTTGATTACGGGCGCCAGGTTTTTCGATCCGATGTATTTGGCAGAAAAATCATTTCCTTGACGAACTTCGACGTTGACGATTGAACTGTAATCGCTGTTTGAACCGTCGGCCTTCTTATTTAAAGCCATGACCAGATTCCTTGCTTCCTTGACGTCATATTTTCTGGTAATTTTCTTGTCTTCCTTAAGTTCGACCGGCTTGATCCCCTTGAACTCGATCGATTTGGCACCGTCCTTGGCAACTCCGATCGCCGTCATCACGGCACCGATCAAAAGAACGATCCAACCTGCTTTAAAAAGATTTTTCATTGCTCATTCCCCCCTTGGCGACGATTCTTGTAAATTTTCTTATATAAGAACTTTGCAAAATTTGCGATTCCCTGAATGATGGCGCGGCAGATCCAGTACAAAAGCGGAAAGCCGATCAAAACGGCGCCAAGTCCCATAAGACCGCACCCGAGATAGAAAAGACCCGTCGTGAAGCTGCTGAACAGCATCACGATGCCGACATAAAACGAAGCAATCATCAAAACGAAGAATGCGCACAAAACTGCCAGCGCGGCAACCATGCAGGCACCAAAGACCGCAACTACGCAGGCAAGAATCGCAAACAACACGAGCCCGAGCACGATGGCGGCAGGCGATGCCAGCAATGCCAGCAAAATCATCCAGATCATTTTGCCGTTTGAACGAACGGAAGCTTTGCTTTTCTTGCTTCGATGCGATTCAATGTCCGTTACCTTGATTGAATAGTCCGCCAAAACCTTGCGACTCAACTGACGCGGAGTCCCCAAACGCTTTTCGATCTCGTCCGTCGTTTCAAGTCCCGCATCATCAATATATTCATTGTAAAATTCAATTACGTCCGCTTTTTCATCCGCTGTCAGAGCATCCAAATACTCTTCGAGCTCCGTCAAATAGTTCTCCTTATCCATGTTCATTCCCCTTTGCATCGTTTAAATCACTGTGGCTTACGACAATATCCGCTTTGTAAAATACAGAGTCCAGACTTGTTTTGAAATCTCCCCACATCTTGCGAATCCTTTCCAAATGCGTCCGACCTTCAGGCGTAATCTGATAATAGCGCCGATTTCGTCCCTGATACGGCTGATCATAAGTCGTCAGATAATTATTTTTCTGCAACCGACGCAATACCGGATACATCGTCGATTCAGAAATTGAAATCGCCGTTTGCATATCCTGCGTCAATGCGTATCCGTAGTAATCCTGCTTGTCAAGCAGCGCCAGCACCAGTCCGTCGAGCAAATCCGCCGTCACTTTGATCTCCATCACGCACCCTCCTTTTAAAACGTAATATCTTATCTTCAACTATATTATATGGCGTATAATATAAAAAGGCAAGCAATATTATTTAAAAATTAAGAAGGAATTTCCCAGCGCAAAAAATAAAAGACGCTGATTCCCTTGTCAAAAAACAAGCGACTCAACATCCTTCTCACAAAGCTATTCTTTTTCAAGCTCAATTCGAGTACCCTTTTCGTCCACGACGCCGTAGACGTGGTACGAATCGGCAGTCCCCAAATCAACGCGGCCTTTGATCTCGGTTTCATCCGTCAGTTCGATGCCCTTGATGAGCGTTCGAAAGACGCGATGCAGCAAAATTCCCTCTTTGCGATGCAGCTCGGCCTTTTCGACTGCTTTTGCCAAAGTATACCCCTCATCCAAAAAATGCTTGATTGCAAAAATCTTGTACATCGATCCAAGACCGTATTTTCTTGCGACCCCTTCTTCTTCATTCATCGCCTTGATGTACCCCTTTTGTTCCCAGTAACGCAACTGACGCGAAGATACGCCCGTCATTTTGCTCATGTCACCGATTCCGATGCGAAGGTTGTCGCCCATTTTCAATTTATCCACTGTTGTCCTTTTTCCTTTCAAGTGTTGCTTACGTTAATTGTAACTTTTCTTGCTATTTTGTCAACTTTTTTGACAATTTTATAAAATGCAGAGCTTGAACCAAAACATGATCGCAGATATCCTTGCTTTTCAAAATGCCATGATGCCGCAAGACAGCCTACCTTCTGCTCCGTTGCGGGTTACGGGCAAAACGTCGATTATTGAGATTTGCCCGTAGATGCCTGTCCCCCGTTACGGACAAATCCTCGGTTTTTCGATTCTGACAATAATTGCTTGCAATAAATTTCGGATTGCTCAGCCATGTTTTTCATTTTCTGATTCAGCACTGTATTTCATTAAGGAAATAAGCTAAAATTAAGTTGAAAAATGCCTTAGACAAGGGGAAATAATCGTGGAAAAACATCTTATTTTATTTGATATTGACGGAACTTTGCTGAATGACGACATGCGCATCTCCAAAAAAACAATCGACATCGTTTCAAGCCTCCAAAAGAAGGGTCATCTTTTCTACATTGCTTCCGGCCGTCTGCTTTCTTCTGCCAGATCATATTCTGAAATGCTCGGCAAAAACATCGGGACGATCGCCGCGAACGGCAGCGTTTATACTCTCGGAAACGAGATCGTCAAAAACAGATTGAAAGATGAAGCCGTTTCGGCAATTTTTGAAGCCTGCAAGATTTATCCCAAACTTCAGCTGCGACTGTTTTCGACTGACACAGCCTATGGCATGGGCGGGATGCTGCAGGCTTTCATGAACCTTGCATCCAATACGAAATTTAAAAAAATCAAATCGAAGGCTGACCTGAATCGCCTGGATCCGTTCATCACGAACGGTATTTTGTGTGCGAACGACTTGTCGGTTCTGGCAAGCGCAAAAGAATTTTTAAAGGATGCGCCCTCTCTTTGCCTTTCATCATCGAGCGAACACAACATCGAACTGATTCCTTCGGGGCGCTCAAAAGCAGCCGCATTAAAGGACGTGTCACAAAAATACGGCATCAAACCGCAAAATACGATCGCATTCGGCAACGGCGAAAACGATTTGCCGATGCTGATCGAAAGCGGACATGGAGTGGCAATGGCCAACAGTCCGAGACACGTCCTGGAACAGGCGGACGTCGTTACGAAGTCAAACAACGAAGACGGAATCTATGCTTTTCTTTCAAAATACTTTGCAGAAGATCTGGAATCTTAATTTAATTTTGAACTTTGCTTACGAGATTGTTTAAATTTCAAAGATACAATATGCATCGTAAGGTGTTTTGCGTCACGTTCCCGATACGAGGCGGCAAAAACGCCTTGAACCAGATCGTCTCTGAACTCAGCAGACGGTTTCGAGCAGGCGACTACCCTAAAAACAGAATCTAACTTATCGAGATCGAGTTTCTTCCGGATTTTGAAACTGATTGCCTGCTCGTTAAAAAGAGGCTCGATCTTTTGCAAACCAGTTTTTTGATTCCGGGCAACGCTGCTCTTAAGAAGTTGCTGAAGTCCGGTCGGATTGAAATTTTCGGTTTGCAGGATTCATAACCAATCCCCTATAAAAAGAGGCCGGGAAAAAACCATGCCTCAAATTGAAAAACCGGATGACTTGCATTTAATTGCAAGTCTGATCCGGTTTTTTGCGTGTGCATGACAATCGCCTCCATGATGAAAATATCCCAAAAGAGGCTGGCGGCAAATTTGACTGAGAGCTTGTGCGCGCTGATTTAGCGAGCGCTGCATTTGGCAAAAACGCTTTCGTTTACGGACAAATCGATGAAAAAGGGCACGCTGTCCGTAAATGGCCTGCTCGAAAAAAGGCGATTACGGACAAAATAATCAAAAATGGCCGTTTGTCCGTAAAAATTCAGACGTTTCGGACCCGGTTTTACGGACAAATGCTCCGGAAAGCGGCTTTTGTCCGTAAATCCTCATCATAATGGCCAAAAATTTACGGACAAACGATCCAAGAAGCAGCTTTTGTCCGTAAATTTGCATGAGATTTTGCCTAGATCAGTTGAGCAGCACTGTATTTAAAAAATACCGGACAAATTCAATCGAAAATCGACCTCCTTCGTTCGGTATTTCATGTAAGAAACGGGACTTTTTCCCATCCTCTTTATTCTTCTTTTCCCAAAAGATGCCCATTGATGAATTCCAGCTTATCGGAAATTTCATAAAGAACGTTGACGCATTCACGATACTCGCTTTCAGTCATCTCAATCGGAAGAACGCAATCCTGAATGTGATGCTTGACGTCATGTTCAAGACTTAGCGCTTTTGGCGTCAGTTCGACCATCACGCACCGTCCGTCTTCAAAATTTCTGTTTCGAACGACCCAGCCTTGCTTTTCCAGACGATTAAGCAGCGGCGTCAAGGTCCCGGAATCAAGCTTCAGCCTTTCACCGAGCTCCTTGACCATCATCGGGCGCTGCTTTTCCCACAAAACAAGCATCGTCGTATATTGTACGTATGTAAGTCCGTATCTTTTCAATACGATTGAATAAAAACGATTATACAGCTTCTGCGTCGAATAAACTGCAAAACACAACTCATCTTCCAAGTGTGACGGCTTATGCTTTAGCATCTTCCCCTCTTTTCCCCAAATCAACCTTATTTTGATTATCTTCTTGATCTTGCCGGCTCGATGACCACGTATCGTCTCGGTTCAGCACCCCTTGAATAGGTTTTGACCTTTGAATTGTCGGCAAGCGCAGAATGAATGACCTTTCTTTCGTATGCCGGCATCGGATCAAGCTGCATGCGTCGTCGCTGCGAAATGGCATCATAAGCGACCTTTTTGGCCAGATATTTCAACGTTTCAGTCCGACGTTCACGGTAATCTGCCACGTCAAGAATAATGTTCAAACGCTTGAAACTCAGCTTGTCAAAATAGTTTTGCGCCAATAATTGCAATGAATTCAGCGTTTTGCCGTGCTTGCCGATCAAAAGTCCTTCCTGATCGGTGCTGAAATTATAAAAAACGTCGCGGCGCTCGACCGTAACTTCGATTTTAGTTTCAACACCCATTTCTTTCGTAACTTCAGCCAGATATGAGCCTACCTTGCGCAACGCCTGTTCAACTTCTTGTTCCGATTCTGCCCCTTTTTTTTCATCGGACGGCTCTGGTTCAGCTACGGTCTCAGCTTTTTCTTCAACACGTTCCGTTTCCTTAGGCGTAATTTCGACCTCAGCCGGCTTTCCTCCAAAAATGCCTAAAAATCCTTTTTTGCCTTCGCTGACAATGACGATTTCGACTTCTTCACGAGTCTTTCCAAGTTCCTGCAGGCCTTTTTCGATCGCCTGCTCAGCAGTTTGTGCGGAAAATTTCATTTAGAATCCCCCTGATTATGAAGTAATGATTAAATAGCGCTAATTTGCGCTATCTATAGGTAAGTATACCATAGGTCAAAAACACCCGCATACTAATTTTCAAACTTTGGGAAAATCCACGGCTGAAACTTCTTTAAGCGATTCTGATGCCAAAATCACAAGCAGAATCATGTACTTTAAACCAAAATTGTGCTTAAATTAAAACTGTATTTGATTAAATCTATCTAGGGGGTTTCTTATATGGTTGAAAACAACAAGGTCAACGAAAGTCTCTTAAAAGACGATCTCTATCAAGCCGTCAACGGCGAATGGCTGAAAACAGCCGTTATCCCAGCCGATCGTCCGACAGCTGGAGGCTTTTCCGAACTGGATCTCAACATTGAAAAAACTTTGATGCATGACTTGGGCGAAATGCTTGAAGGAAAAAACGTTCCCGATGACAAGCATTTAAAAGAATTCCTCAAGTACTACAAGCTGGCATCAGACTTTGAAACTCGCAATGCCGAAGGATTTGAACCGGCAAAAAAATACCTCGATGCGGTTTTGGCCATCAAGGATTTACAAGACTGGCAAGACAAGTGGCTTGATTTTGCGCTGATTGACGCGGCAAATCCGTTCAGCTTCTTCGTTGATCCAGATATGAAGAATACGCAGGAATATGCCTTGTACGCAGACGTGACGCCATTGTTTCTGCCGGACAAGACATACTATGAAGAAGGAAACGAACAAGGTGCAGCCTTGCTTTCGGTCTTATCAGACATGCTTGAAAAGCTTTTTGAAAAAGCCGGATACGATGCTGAATTTGCCAAGAAAACAATCAGCGAAGCCATCGAATACGATCGCTTGATCGCACCGTTCCAAAAAGACAGCACAGAACGTGCCGATTACGTCAAAGTTTACAATCCGTATTCGTTTGAAGACTTCTCCAAGCTTTCGACTACAATCGACTTTGGCACCGTCGCAAGGAAAATCGTCAAGACGACGCCCGACAAGATCGTCGTTACAGAACCAAAATTCTATGAAGCAGCAGACAGAATCGTCAACGACGACACGTTTGAACAATTGAGAAGCTGGATCTTCGTACATACGCTGATGGATTCGACAGGTTTCCTGAGCGATGACGTTCGCGTCCTCGGCGGCACGTTCTCACGCGCGCTTTCCGGTGCAAAGGAAGCAATGAAACCTGAAAAAGCCGCATATCATCTTGCAACGGCACGCTACGACCAAGTCGTCGGTCTTTACTACGCGCACAAATATTTCGGACCTGATGCCAAAGCAGACGTTCAGCATATGGTTGAAAAAATGGTTGCCGTTTATAAAAAACGTCTTGAAACAAACGACTGGCTCAGCAAGGAAACAGCCAAAAAAGCCGTGGTCAAACTCGATGCGCTCGGCATCAACGTCGGCTATCCGGATGAGCTTGATCCGCTCTACGAAAAGTATCTCGTTGACGAAACAAAGAATCTGCTCGACAATGCCATTGAATTCAGGCGCATTCAAATTGCGGACAACTTTGATCGTTACGGAAAGCCGGTCGATCGGACGCGTTGGGAGATGCCGGCTCATCAAGTAAACGCGTACTATAATCCGTCGTTTAACATCATCGTCTTCCCTGCAGCCATCCTTCAGGCTCCGTTCTACAGTCTGAAACAGACCGCAAGCGAAAACTACGGCGGCATCGGTGCCGTAATCGCACATGAAATTTCGCACGCCTTTGACAACAACGGTTCTCAATTTGACGAATTCGGAAATCTCTCCAACTGGTGGACAGATGAAGATCTGAAACATTTTGAAGGCCTGGCACAGGAAATGATCGAAGAATTTGACGGTCTGAAAACTGAAGCAGGCAAATGCAACGGCAAGCTCGTCGTTTCCGAAAACATTGCTGATGCCGGCGGATTGAGCTGTGCACTCGAAGCAGCCAAGGGCGAAGAAAAGCCTGATATCAAAGGATTCTTCCTCAACTGGGCTCGCATCTGGTGCATGAAGTCGTCGCTTGAGCGCCAAAAATTGCTTCTTGCAATCGACGTGCATGCTCCGAACGTTTTGCGCGCAAACGTTCAGCCTAAGAATCTTCAAGACTTCTATGATGTCTTTGACGTTCATGAAGGAGACGGCATGTGGCTTGAACCGGAAAAACGCATTCATATCTGGTAAAAACCGACCAGACGTGAATATTTGCTGACAGGCAGCAAAGAAAAGGTCAGAAAAAAACTGTGCCTCAAATTTAAAGCCTGGATAGAGGCTTGGGAAAACCATGCCTCAAATCGAAAAACCGGATAATTTGCAATCAATCGCAAATCTAATCCGGTTTTTTTTGCATGTGCATGACAATCGATGAAAAGAGGCCGGCAGCAAATTTGGCTGAAAGATTGGCGTGCTGATTTATCAGTCCCTGCATTTGGCAAAATCACTGTCGTTTACGGACAAATCATTAAAAACGAAGGCTTTGTCCGTAAATCTTCAGCATAATGACCAAAAATTTACGGACAAATCACCGAAAAATGATGATTTGTCCGTAAAATGCGTTTTGCTTACGGACAGATCATCAAAAAATGGCACTTTGTCCGTAATCACGCCTTGGCATGCTGATTGAGCAGGCTCTGCATTTTACAAAAAAACGGAATTCTGATATGGTTAAGGTAAATCTAGGAGAAAACAAATGACAGTAAAACTGATTGAAACAAAAAAAGATTCCAAAGACTGGAAGAAAATCAAAGCATTGTACCTGAGGGCTTTTCCAGCTGTCGAGCGCTTGCCTTTCTGGCTCTTGAAGAAAAAAACGCAGCGCAGGATTGCCGAATTTTGCAGTTTATATGATGATGACGAGTGGGTCGGCTTCATTTATACGCTGAAAAATGATTCCCTGGCGTACGTCTTCTTCCTTGCCATCGATGATACCAAACGCTCGCACGGATACGGCAGCAAACTGATCAGGCTTCTGACCGAGCGCTACGCCGGCCTTGTCATCGGACTCAGTGCTGAACGCCCAGATGATCAGGCTGAAAACAACAAGCAGAGAATCAGGAGACAGAAGTTCTATCAACGCAACGATTTTCTTCATTCGGGATACTACAGCGTTGAGAAAGGCGGCGAAAAATTCGACTTTCTCACATATCAGGGACGAAAAATCGATCCAGACGAGTATCCTAAAATCATGCATGAGTGTCTCGGTTTGTTCCAGCGTTTTATCCTGCCAGTCAAAATGATTGCAGACGGAAACAAGTCAAATGGCCGGCATTCGTGATATTGCCAAAATGGCCGGCGTTTCTCCGGCGCGCGTAAAATGCCGTTTTGCATCACTTGCAACAGTCGGCTGAATCTTCGAGGAGCAGTCGGAAAACCGAGAAAATGACCAAAAATTTGATATTTGAAAAAAACTGCGCCTAAAACTAAGAGCCCGGATGAAATTTGCATTGATTGCAAATTTCATCCGGGCTTTTTTATGTTGTGAGGGTGTCCGTGAAGTTGAATGAGAGCTTGGAGCGATTACGGGCAGATTTCAAAAATCGACGTTTTGCCCGTAATCCCATCTTAGCGTGCTGATTGAGCAAACGCTGCGCAGCACTGCATTTGGCAAAAAAGCCAGCCGCCTTTGTTCGGACTTTTCCTCAGATTCTTCTAAATTGCTTCGTCGTCAGATCGAGAAGCTTTTTCTGAACACCAAATCAGCGTCAAGCAGAATCATGCGCTTGGATTTCTTAGGCGAAACGATCAGATTGCGCAGGGTTTCAATTGCAACCTTTCCAAGCTCTTCGGTATCGATCCGAAAGGTCGTCAACGGCGGCGAAACGTACTTGGCAATATCGATGTCGTTGATGCTGATCATGGAAACATCCTCCGGAACCGTCAGCTTGTTTTCGTTGAATGCCTGCAGGACGCCGACGGCAAGCGGATCTGACGCGACCAAAAATGCTTGCGGCAAATCGTCTCTGATTTTTCCGACAATTTCCCGACCGACCTGATAACCGCTGTCGACCGAAAAATTATCCCCGATGAAAACATAATTCTGATTGAAAAGTCCAAGTTCGCGCGCACGACTTTCAAAGCAGCGCGTTCGCGTGTCGCGCAAAACATTCCGACCTTCCGTGCTGTCCCAGGATCTGCCCCCGATGAAGCCGATTTTCTGATACCCGGCCTGAACGAAATATTCAATTGCGGTTTCAACCATCATCTGAAGATTCGGCTGAATGGAATTGAATTCGTGCGGATCGGGATTGGAATCGACGAACAGCACCTGAATCCCCAGTTGTTTCATTTTTTCGAGTTCTGCTGAAAAGAAACGCCCGACCGCAATAATCCCGTCCGTTTTTTCAACGTCAACTTCATCCGCACTCTTGCAAAAGGACAGTTCGATATTTGATTCTTCCGCACTTTCTATCAGACTCTTTCTCAATCCGCTAAAATACACGTCGCGCAGTTCTTCTTGCGGAGTAATCGCAAAAATCACTGCGACAAAATATCCCCGTTCTTTGATCAGCCTGTGATCATAATTTAATTCGTGCGCAACTTTTAAAATTTGTTCTTTGGCCTTTTCTGAAACGGAAAAAGTCTGATCTCCGTTCAAGACTCGCGACACGGTTGCCGGCGAATAGCCTGCTTCCCTGGCAATTTCTCTGATTGTCGCCATTAAATCCACCTGCTATATAAAATGTGAACAAATGTAGCCATTCCGTATATTTGACCACATTTGAGAAAAGAATATAGCTTTTCCTTTCATAATTTTATTTACTGCCGTCTGCACCGGTATTCCCATATCCAAGTTCAGGGGTAATGACATTGACCGGCTCCTGCAGCTTGAGGGTGCAGCCCACCCCGTTGATGTTTTTTACGCCAGTGCCAGCAGATTCATCACTGCATTCTCATCTCTGTCCATGACAGCACCGCATTCATAGCAGATGTACTCATCATGCCTGGTCTTGTGCTTACTGTTACCTTCAAGCGTTATCTTTTCATCTTTCTGCTTGATGTGACCGCACTTTGAACAGCGCTGCGTGCTTGGATAGAATTTGTCTGCAATGATCAGCCTTCTGCCGTACCATTCGCACTTGTATGACAGAACCTGTCTGAAATAGCCGAACATGGAGCGGTGCATTCCCTTTGACGCCACATGGCTCATCTGCATTTTCTTCACGTCCAGGTCTTCAATCACGACTGCATCGTTCCTTGAGACAAGTTCCGTCGTGAATTTCTGCATCAGGTCATGCTGGATATTGGCAGCCCTGGTATAATCACGCTGTAACTTGGCTCTCGTCTTGGCGTAATTTCTGCTTCTGACTGCCTTTTTCCCGTTGACTGTCCGCTTTCTCGCCAGCACCCTCTGATAATGTCTGATCCGCTTATAGAGCATTTCCAGCCGCTTCGGAATCGTGCTGACGACACCGCCGGCATGATTGAGATGTCCAACATTGACGTCCACTGCATCACATCGACCCGTCTTCTCCTTCTTCCGGATATCGACTTCAAAGGGCAGGCTTGCATAGTATCTGCCGTTTTCACGGTAAACCGAAACGACTTTCAAGTCGCCTTCAAGGGATTTTGCACCTTTGAAGGGGATTGCAGTCCACTTTTTCTTGTGTCTGGACTCATGTGGTCTGTCCAGAAGCAGCTTTCCGTTTACGATTCTTGCGCGGTCAGTCTTGAACCCCTGTCTCGGTGCCTTCTTTGACTTGAACTTCGGCTTTCCCCAGTCCGTCTGTGCCTTGTCGAAGAAGTTCCTGAATGCCTTGTTCAAATCGCTGACTGAAAGCTGCAGGACTCTTGCGGATAACGCATACTGCCAGTCCTGCTTTTCAGCTACAAGTTCATTTCTTACCATGTACTCGCTTGGTCTTGACTTTCTGTCATCAAGAATCAGTGACTGTTCGTACATGTCATTCCAGAGTGCTAGCGCTTCATTCCAGCAGTATCTGCGGTAATCGCACAGTTCATCCAGCACCTGCTTCATTTCGACATCAGGATACAGGCGGACCTTCTGAACCCTGACTGCCGTTCTCTTCGGGTTCGGCATTGACATAATATTCACCTCACATTTTGTCTTTCTGTTGAATATTAAATCACATTTGGGGGCTTTTGAGTATAATTTTAACTACAGTTTATTTCCTCTTTTTTCCCTGCATTTGACAGCTTAATTATACTTTATTTAGTAAACAGAGTAAACGAATTAGGTTTCTGTTTATTAATCTTTACTAATTTAGTTCAATGTTTTGTTTACCTGATACAAATGAAAGGGTATTCTATAAATGTAATCGATTTCATTTTTCAGACAAGGAGAAACAAAAATATGCCAGACAGATTAAACGTTAAAAATTTTATTCACGGTGGTGACTATAATCCGGATCAATGGACGGATCATCCCGAAATCATTACTAAAGACTTCGAAATGTTCAAGGAAGCCAAAATCAATTCGGTGACATTGGGAATCTTTGCTTGGGACAAGCTCGAGCCAAGCGAAGGCACGTATGATTTCTCATGGCTTGACGACGTCTTCGATCGTGCGGAAAAACAAGGCTGTCACGTGATCTTGTCTACTCCGAGCGGGGCGCGTCCGCGCTGGATGGCTGAAAAATATCCTGAAGTCCTGCGCGTTGACGAAACGGGCAAACGCCAGCTTTTCGGCGAACGTCACAATCATTGCTACACGTCGCCCGTTTACAGAAAAAAAGTTCAGGAAATCAACCGCAAGCTCGCAGAACGCTACGGCAAGCGCGAAAGCCTCATTTTGTGGCACATTTCAAACGAATACGGCGGTGAATGCCACTGCGAGCTTTGCCAAGAGGCATTCAGAAAATGGATGAAAGCCAAGTACAAAACGCTCGACAACCTGAACCGCTGCTATTGGAACGAGTTTTGGAGCCACCTTTACACAAGCTGGGACCAAATCCACTCACCGTCATCGATCGGTGATTCGACCGTGCTTGGGTTGAACCTTGACTGGCACCGTTTCGTCACGGATCGAACGATCGACTTTTTCGAAAATGAAATCGCTCCGTTGCGCGAATTGACGCCGAACATCCCCGTCACGACGAACTTCATGGGCGGAAATCCGCCAGATTCGCACGTTTTTTACGACCTTGACTATCAAAAATTTGCCAAACACGTTGACATCGTCAGCTGGGATTCGTATCCGAACTGGGCAAACGGCTATGAAACAACAGAAAAGCTTGCTGTGAAAACTGCTTTGATGAACGACGTCATGCATAGTTTGAAACATCAAAATTACCTGATTATGGAAAACACGCCTTCTCAGGTCAATTGGCACCCGGTCAATCGCGCCAAACTGCCGGGGATGCACCAGATGGGAAGCCTCCAGGAAATTGCTCATGGCGCTGATTCCGTCATGTACTTCCAGCTTCATCAATCGCGCGGCGCATCCGAGATGTTCCACGGAGCAGTCATCACGAACAAGCTGAGCAACAAGACCCGCGTCTTCAAAGACGTCAAGCAGGTCGGCGAAGCGCTTGATTCGTTAGCAGAAGCCAAAGATTCAAAACGTTTGGACGCAAAAGTCGCAATCGTCTTTGACTATGACAACATGTGGGCCTTGGATGATTCGCGTGCCTACTCGAATCAAAGCAAAAAATATTGGGAAACGATTCAAAGACACTACAAAGCATTTTGGGACAGGGACATCCCGGTCGACATCGTTTCCGTTGAAGACGATTTAAGTCAATACGAACTTGTCGTCGATCCGATGCACTTCATGATGACAACAGAATTTGCCGCAAAGCTCCAAGAATTCGTCAAAGCAGGCGGCACGCTCGTCGGAACCTACGTCAACGGCATCGTCGACGAAAACTTTTTGACATATCTTGGACCGGGAATGGATGCTTGGCTCAAAACCTACGGACTTGAAGTGACTGAAACGGATACGCTGTACCCTGAACAAAAAAACAAGCTTGAAATCTTTGGCAAAACTTATGACGTTTGCGACTACTGCGATCTGATCGAACCTGAAACGGCCAAGACGATCGGAACTTACGGAGATTTCTTCTATAAGGGAACTCCTGCCGTAACCAAAAATAACCTCGGAAAAGGAACCGCATGGTATCTCGGCTGTCGTTCCGATGATGAATTCTTGAGTGATTTCTATGAAAAACTGGCTCAGGATTTGAATCTTGCACTGGATTTGCCAGTGAAAAAAGCTTCATCAAAAGTTTCCGTTCAGGTTCGCCGGACCAAAGAAGCCGACTACTTCTTCATCATCAACTTCGGACACGAGGAACAAAATATCGAACTTTTGTGCAATACAGAAGACGTTTTGAGTCATGAAACGCACGAAAAAGGCAGCCTTTCCCTTGGCGCATACGACGTCAAGGTCTTGAAAGAAACTCGCTGACAGAAAGGACGAATTCTATTATGGAAAATGCACCGCAAAAAAAATCAAGAAAATGGCGCGAAAGAATCGCATTCGCACTGGGAAATTTGGGTCACTCCGCTTTTTATGGCGCACTAAGCACCTATTTTATCGTTTTCGTGACCAGCGGCATGTTTGACGGCGTTGAAAAAAGCATCGCCAACAAACTGATCGGTTTGATTACCGGATTGGTCGTCATCATCCGCTTAGCTGAAGTCTTGGTTGATCCCGTCATCGGCAACGTTGTTGACAATACCCAGACGAAATGGGGCAAATTCAAGCCATGGCAAGTCATCGGCAGCGTCGTCAGTTCGATTCTTTTGGTCGTGATCTTCACCGGCATCTTTGGACTGGCCAAAACAAACTGGATCCTGTTTGCGATCTTGTTCGTCATCATCTTCATCACGCTTGACGTCTTCTATTCGTTTTGCGACGTCGCCTATTGGGGCATGGTTCCGGCCATCAGCGAAGACAGCAAGGAACGCGGCGTTCTGACGTCGTTTGGTTCGTTCACCGGTTCAATCGGCTGGAACGGTCTGACGATCATCGTCGTTCCGGTAACGACTTTCTTCACTTTCCTTGCAACCGGAAAACACGAACAAGGACCCCAGGGCTGGCTGGCATTTGCGATCATCATCGCAATTCTTGCCGTTCTTTCCGCATTGGCCGTTGCTTCCGGCACGACTGAAAAGACAAACGTCCTGCGTGAAGCCGCCAATGAGAAAACGACCATCAAAGACGTTTTCCTTGGAATCATTCATAATGACCAGATGCTTTGGATCAGTTTGGCATATCTGATGTATTCCATCGCTTACGTTGCCACGAACGGCGTATTGTTCTATTTGTTCAAATTCGTTTTGGGCAAACCGAACGAATTTTGGATTGCGGGCATTATCGCAACGGTCGTCGGTTTCTTTACCGCACCGCTTTATCCGATCCTGAACAAGTTCATCCCGCGCAAAACGCTGTTTGCAATCGGACAGCTTTCGATGATTGCTTCGTATCTGCTTTTCATCTTCGGACGCAGCAACCTTGTCTTGATCATCATCGGCCTTGTTTTGTTCAACTTCACGTTTGCGCAGCTGGTCACGGTCCTTTCTTTGACGGATTCCATTGAATACGGGCAGTTGAAGAACGGTAACCGCAACGAAGCCGTCACGCTTGCTGTCCGCCCGATGCTTGACAAGATTTCAGGCGCATTTTCAAACGGCATCGTCGGAACGATCGCGCTTTTGGCGGGCATGACAGGCAGTGCAACGGCCAAAGACATGACGCCGCAAAACATTCATACTTTCGAGCTTCTTGCCTTCTATCTTCCATTGGCGCTTGCGATTCTTTCGCTTCTGATCTTCGTTTTCAAAGTCAAGATTACCGAAAAAGAACATGCCAGAATCGTTGAAGAACTTCAGACAAAGCTTGCTTCAGGCGCAGCTTCCGCTGACGAACCAGAATTGAGCAAAGTCGTAACGACTGAGCTTTTGGCACCGGCAGACGGATCATTCATGAAACTCAGCGAAGTTTTGGATGAAAACAACCGCCCTCTCTCAGGCACTGGATTTGCCATCAAGCCTCAAAACGGTCACGTCTACGCTCCGTTTGACGGCACCGTCAAATTCACGTTCTCAACCAAGCATACGCTCGGCATCATTTCCGACGACGGCCTTGAAGCCATCATTCACGTTGGTCTTGGCACCGTAAACCTTAGAGGCGAAGGCTTTGTTTCCCATTATCAGGACGGACAAAAAGTCAAAGCAGGACAGCTCCTGATCGAATTTGACCAGGACCTGATCAAAAAAGCGGGCTACAGCGACGTTGTCGTGACGTTCTTCACCCAGCCTAAGCGGATCGAATCCCTTGGTCAATTATGCGGTGAAACGGTCGCTCACAACGATAAAGTGCTTGAGGTCTCGCACAAATAACGAAAATAGGCTGGGAAAAAGTCTCTTTTCTCTCTTGAATTAAACAAAAAGTCGAACGAAGGCGGTCGGGTTGCGACTGACTTTGTCCGGCTTTTTTATTCCAAATGAATAAAAACTACTTTTTTCAAGCAGCAGTACTGCTCAACCAATCTTAGCCAAGATCTCACTCAAATTTACGGACAGAAGACCCATTTTAATCGATGTGTCCGTAAACGGCAGTGCTTTTGACAAATGCAGCGCCTGATAAATCAACACGCCAAGCTATTTTGGGTTATTCCCATCATTGAAGGCGATTGTCATGAATATGCAAAAACCCGGATGATTTGCAGTCAATTGCAAATCATCCGGGTTTTAAATTTGAGGAAGAGTTTTTTCAAAAACTTTTTGACTTCTATTTCGTATAATCAACGTCCTTCGTTTCCGGAGTCAATGCCCACGCAACAACGGAAACGAGTGCCAATGCAAACATGTACAGTCCGGCAGAATGCAATCCGTATTGAGCGATCAGCCATGTCGTGATCGTCGGAGCAACGGCGGCACCGACAACGGCTGCCAGGTTGTACGTGATGCCGGCCCCTGAATAGCGCACCTTTGTCGGGAACAGTTCAGGCAGGACCGCACCGACCGGTCCGTACAAAGTTCCCATGATTACAAATCCGACGCCGAGGAACAACAGCATGCCGACCATGTTGTGCCTGCCTTCAAGGAAAAACGGAAAGACCAAGGAAAAGACTACGAGCAAAACGGAAGCCGTCATCAAAACTTTCTTTCTGCCGATCTTGTCGGCAAGAACAGACGTTGCCATGATCAAAACGGCAAATTCAACGATTGCGCCCATCAATAACAATAAAAATTCAGAATGGCTGAAGCCGAGCGCCGTTGTTGCATATGACAAAGACCATGTCGTCAGCGTGAAGAACATTGCGTATGTCGCACCCATCAAGAACGTTCCTTTGAGGATTTCCTTCCAGTTGGACTTGAAGACTTCTCGAAGCGGTGAACGCGTCGTGTTGTCGCGTTCTTGTGCCAGCTTGAACAATGGCGTTTCCTGCAGGCGACGACGAACGTAAAGACCGATGACGACGAGCACGGCTGATGCCCAAAAAGGAATGCGCCAGCCAAAGCTCTGCATTTGATCAGGAGTCAAAACGTTTTCCAAAAAGAAGAACAAACCGTTGCAAATGAAGAATCCGATTGGTGCGCCGACTTCAGGAAAGGCTCCGTACAAAGCCCGCTTGTCTTCCGGCGCGTTTTCGGTTGCGACCAAAACAGCACCTGACCATTCGCCGCCAAGACCGATGCCTTGAACGAAGCGGCAAAGGCAAAGCAGCAGCGCGCCCCAAACGCCGATGCTGCTATACCCCGGAATGAATCCGATGGAAACCGTGGCAACCCCCATTACCAGCAGCGAAACGACCAACGTTTTCTTTCTTCCCAATCTATCGCCGAAGTGTCCGAATAAAAACGACCCGAACGGACGCGCGACAAAAGCGACGCCAAACGTCAAAAGACTCAGCAAGGTTGCCAATAACGGCGTTGTCTGCGGGAAGAAAACGGACGGAAAATATGCCGCTGAAGCAGTCCCGTATGCATAAAAATCAAAAAATTCAATTGCCGTGCCCATCATCGAAGCCAAGATTACCGTCTTGACCGGATCGCGTTCCAATTTTTCCTTTGGCAATGATAAGTTTGTCGTATTTTCCATAATTCAATCTCCTCATGTTTTAACCTACGTGTCAATCACTTCAATTTCTGGTTTAATGCCGCTAATGTCGCTTTCCATAAAACCACCCCCTTAAACTCAAAAAAGCGACCGACCGTTCAATCGAACAGCCAGCCGCTTTCGTAAGAAAACATCCGTCATGCTGTCCGCATCTGCTGCCTAGGCGATGCGGACAATATCAAAACCATCCGCATCACCTAAATAATAATGCGAATAATGATAATATCTGCTGCGTTGTGGAACTGCATGACGTTTTTCATGTCTTCTTACCTCGTTTCGTATTTGATGTTTCTAACTTTACCACTGTTTAAATTAAAAATCAATAATAAAGTTTAAAATAAAATGAAATTCACGTTTCCGTCACTGGAAAATGCCGATTCCGAATCATCAGTCAACGACAAAAACAGGATCCTTAAAGCATTTACATGCTTCAAGAATCCCGTTTTCTTAAGAGCCTCATTCAGTCTTTGAAACTTTCTCCTTAAAGTCTTCAATAACGAGCCTTAAGTTCTTATTGCCGTGATAAATCCCGCAACCAAACACCAGCATCCCTAAAATGCCGACAGAAACAGCGACGATGCCGCAGACCAGGAAAAACGTTTCCTTGCTTAATGAATAAATCAAAACAACCCCGATTCCAACCAGCATGAACCAGAGATTCATCCAACGGCTCAAATTTTCAAGCATATGCCTTTGATATTCGATCTCTTTCCGGTAGCCTTGTTCAAGTTGTTCTTTCGTCACTTAAAGCACCCCTGTTTCCTTTGATTCTAATAGCTTAAGCCTGGGTTGAAGAAGCCGGCAACAACACCGACAAGCGCAATTACGACAAGCAAAAGCATCACCTTGATCGGCGACATATTCTTTTTGGACATCAGCCACCAGCAGAATACGATGAACAAAACCGTCAAAAGCCCTGGATATACGTTATCCAATTGATTTTGCAAATTGAGATAAACTTTGCCGGAAGCATTTCTCAGCTTGAATGCAGTTGAAATTGAAACCCACGTTGCAGCAACGGCTCCGATAACCATCCCGCCGATAATCGCAATTGCCTTCCTGATGGCCTGACCTTGCGCTCCGACCAGGAATTCAACCGCCTTGTCACCAAGTTCATAACCTTTGAAGTATGCAAAACGCATCCCAAAATATGCAAGCAGGTTCCACACGACGATGTAGAAAATCGCCCCTAACGGAGAGCCGCCGTTTGACAATCCCAACGCAATCCCCAGGATAACGGGAATCAGTGTTCCGACAACAAGTGAGTCACCGATGCCGGCAATAGGCCCCATCAACCCGGCGCGGAGTCCATTGATCGTTTCCTCATCGACACCTTCGGCATTGTTGGCACGTGCTTCTTCAAGTCCGGCCGTAATGCCGACGATCAAAGAACCCAACTGAGGTTCGGTATTGAAGAAGGCCGTATAAGTATGCATTGCCTTTTCCTGATCTTCCTTTTTGTCATACAACTCTTCGACGATTGGCAACATTGAAGTCAAATAGCCGAAAGTCTGCATGTGTTCCTGTGAAAAGCATGTCAGATTACCATAAAACCAATGGTGAAATGATTTCGTCAACGTTTTTCTGCTTATCTTCTTCGTTTCCATCATCAAATATCCTCCTCATCATCATCATCTGCTTCAACTGCCTGAGCCACGGAAGTCTTGCGTGCAATCTTTGCCATGTCGAGTTCGTAGAACAAAAGTGCAAAGATAAGCGAGATGACTGCACATGAAACAAGATTCAGATGAAGTGATGCAGCCAACGTGAATCCAACCATGAAAGGAACGAAATCCAAAACGTTGTTTACGAGTTGTTTAAGTAAAATGGCAATACCTACGCATGGAAGAAGTGAACCAACCGTAAAGAGCGTCATCATTGGAATACCGTCCATTGGCAAGGCCGTCTTCAAGGCAGTAACCGCACTGGCACCTAATTTGCACATGATAAGTGTCGGCAAGAATGAAAAGATCAAATGCGAAACCCATGGCCAACCCCAGTCAACAGCATATAATTTCTTGAACTTGCCCTGCTCGACTGCCTTCCAGCCCATGTGCTGCCACACAAGATTCATCGTAGCCGTTCCATAGAAGAGAACAGTTCCGACCGTCCCGACTAAAGTTCCCATTGACTTGGCAAGGTCGGCTGCACCCGCAGACGTTGCCGACAATCCTTGAGAATGAACGGCGACCATCGCCAACGGAATGCCGATATAGGAAACGGCACGAACATCGGCAGAAACCGTTCCGCCCGGGGTAACCAAGGCAATGTAAACAAGCTGCATCGCAACCCCGCACATGATGCCGGTCTTAAGATCTCCCAGAACAAGTCCGCAAATCAATCCGCCGACAAGCGGTCGTCCGAGCGTATAGTTGCCGATTGTCGTACCGCCAAGACCGGGCATTGATGATAAACAGGCAAACAACCCTAAAATAGCTGCCTGTACCCAACTGATTGTCATAAATATCTACCCCTTTTCTTATTGTTTATAACCCGAATTTACTCTTGAAATCATCAAAATAACCGATTGAAACATCCGGAAGCAGTTGGAACTTGACCTTGTAGCCGGCTTTCTGGATCTCTTCCAATGCCTCTGCCTCTTCTTGCGTAATTGACTGATTGTTTCCGAGTTTTATGGAACCCGGACGATCGTTGCACGGTCCGACGATGATCTCCTTTACGTCACCCGGCACGAATCCCTGATCAACCAGAATTTTCTTCATGTCGAGCGGATTTTTCGTAATCAGGAAATAGCGACTGTCAGAATCAAGCACCTTTTGACATTTCTTTTGCCAGGCATCCATCGTCCAGACAAATGTTTTCTTATCGTCCGTTGCGGCCTTGTAAGCCTGCTTCAAAACGTTGTTGCTTGCTGCCGCATCATTAACGGCAATCAATCCGTCGCACGGATATTCCCTGGCCCAGCGCGTCACGGTCTGGCCATGAATCATCCGGTCGTCAATTCTTACAAATGTTACTGACATTACTCTCACTCCTTACTTAAATGTCGTCTTCTTCGTCATCGCCGACTTCCATTTTGAATTCTTGAACAGCATTTCTTGCCTCGGACAAAACGGTCGTCACAAATTCGTCCCCGGACAGCATGTCCTTCATGACCAGAGAATTCAGTGCCATTGGAAGATTCATTCCGCCAAGAATGACCGCACCTTCCAGCAGACCTCTTTTTTCCAGTACGTTGCACACCGTCGTCAGCGGACTGCCTCCGACAATATCGGCTAGGACAATCAATTCCGTATCAGAATCAATATTATTTTCCTCGAGTCTCCTGGAAAATTCAGCGGCCAGGTCATCAACATCCTCACCTTCCTTCAGTCCGACTGCCATGACCTGATCAATCTTATCGCCTGCAAACATTGCCAGAGACGTTTTAAGGCCATCCGCAAATGATCCGTGACTCACCAGAATAAGTTGTTTCATGTAATCCCTCCTCATATCATTTATGTGTTCATGATACAGTCTTTTTAAGCGCTTACATAGTGTGGTATGTCATTCCCTGTCCATGATAAAAAGCACCCTTGAAGTGACAATTGTCACTCAGGGTGCTTTCTACTTGCTTATCAGCGTATTTTCAAGCTGATTCTGAATCTTGCTGATTTCGGTATCGACCTCACGCTTCTCAAGAGCTTTGCTGATCAGATAATCTGCCCGTCCCATTGCGTCATTGTATTTTTTGAAATGCTGCGATGCTCTCATGCTGTTCAATATCGCATCGAGACTTTCAGTCATCAAGGCATTGTGCGTAATTCCGTCCTCTTCCAGGAAACGTTTCGTCTGCCGGCTTGAGATGACGCTGCGCAAAACAGTCGATCCCTGGGAATGCCTGAGCAGATACTGCTGAACCTTTTTGTCGCAGCAAAGCAGCTTGACGAATTTCCAAGCCAGTTTCTTACGGTGACTTTGCGAAGAAACTGCAAAAAGAGACGTTTCTGAGTTGGTTCCGCAAATTTTTCTGCTTTCTGACGGCATCTTGATGCACGTCCATGAAAATGCAGAGTATTTGGCCACGTGGTACGGATAAGATTTATATGTCCGGTATTGTGCCAAAGTCATTGGCAAAAATGCCACCTTGCCCTTATCAAAATCATCTGATCCGGGTTCGTAATTTCCTGATAAAGCATTTAATTTCTCCATCATGGTCAAAGCCCTGCGAACCTTTGAACTGGTAAAATCGGCACTTGATCCGTCATTTCCGAACAGTTTTGCGCCATATGCAAAAACTGCATTCTCCCACGTGTAATCTGCAATCCCAAACTGATCGACGATTCCGTCATTGTTGACATCCTTTGAAACCCTTTGACAGATATCATATAAGTCTTCAATAGTCCATGATGCCCCGGGCAAATCTATGCCTTCTTTTTTCATAAGCTCCGTATTTACGCACATCATCATCGGATTTGTTTCGTAAGGAAGCGCATACTGATTTTCGGAATATCTTCCTGCCTCATAGGCACCGTCATAAAATATTTTCCTGTCAATTCCTTCTTTTTCTATATAACCGTCAAGTTTTGCCATGCTCCCGATTGAGGCCAGCATGTTGAACTGCCTTGACGGCACAATGAAGACGTCCGGTGACTTGTTTGCGACAATCTTTTCAGACAGCCAGTCCATGTAGTCATTTTTTTCGAGTCCGCTTTCATACTTTATTTTCACACCGCGATTTTCCTTTTCGAACCGCCTGATTGCGTAATCAATCACTTTGGTTCCCTCGCTGTTGGGAACATTCCAGCTGCTGTCGACATATATTCCAAGAGTTATCGTCTGCTCTTTATTAGATTCGTAAAAAACGGCTGCGGCACCGACTGACAAAAGCAGGGCCGCTCCGAGCAAAAACAATTTAAGTTTACTGTTTTTCATCAATATCCACCGAAATTCTTCAACATGATTCCCGTCTGAACTGCCCAGATTGCCAGCTGCGTTCTGTCACGCAGGCCGAGTTTTGAAAGAATTCTTGAAATATTGTTCCTGACCGTTCCTTCAGAAAGATACAATTTGCCTGCGATTTCTTTATTCGACAGTCCCTGTCCGACACGCTGAATGATTATTTTTTCCGATTTGGTCAGTTCATCCGAACCTTTTTCATCGACTTCTATGGCAAAGTCAGATTGTGCCATCTGCGAAAAAAGCCTGACCACCTTTGTGGCAATATCCGGATTGATCATTGAGCCGCCGCGATGCACCGTCATGATGGCCTGTTTCAGTCCTTCCATTGAAATTCCCTTCAAAATATACCCTGATGCACCGTATTTCAATGCGCTGTAAATGAAATCATCATCGTCAAACGTCGTCAAAATAATGATTTTGACGTCAGGGTACTTTTTCTTCACTTCCTTGGTGCAGACCGTTCCGTCCATCTTCGGCATTCTGACATCCATTAGAATCACATCAGGAACATTTTTTTCAAGACTCTTCAACACATCCGTTCCATCACCGACGGAGTCAGTAATCTCAATCTCCGAATCAGTCCCCAGGACAATTTTGAGAGATTGTCTGATAAGTTCCTGATCATCTGCAATAAGTACCTTAACCATTTTCATCCCGCCTTTTAAATTCTATCATTGTCTTAAAACCGTCTTTTCCGTCATAGCTGACTTTTCCGCCGATAATCGCAATTCTCTCGCTCATTTGCGTCAGCCCGAAGCCGTATTTGAATTCAGAGGCCCCCGTTCCGTCGTCTTGAATGACCACATGATAGTTGTCTTCATCCTGAGTCAAAATGATTGAAACGTTCTTAGCATGTCCGTGTCTTAACGAATTGGTAATCGATTCTTCGATGGTTCTGAAAATAACGTCTTCGGTCGTCTTCTCGAAATCAGCATCTCCCCATTGATAACACAGTTTTACGTTGATTTTCGACACATCCGTATAGTTTTGAATCATTTTATCGAGAGAACCTTGCAGAGTCCCTTCCTTAAGGGCCTCCGGGCGCAATTTGTTCAAGGAATTCCTGACGTCGATTATTCCTTCGCGGACAACCCTGGAAATGTTTTCCAGCTGTTTTTTCGCCCCGTCCCTGTCAATGTCAATCAAGACCATGACCGCATCAATTCCGGCTGCAATACCAGTCAGAGCATGTCCTAAAGTATCGTGGATCTCGCGTGAAATTCTTTTTCTTTCCCTGAGTTCAGCATTTTCTTCCGCCAGCGTCACATAGCTTTTAAGATCTGCATTGACCTTGTCGGCCATCCGCAGTTCTTCTTCAATTTTTCGCTTTTCGTTAGTTGAATAAATAATATAAGTCAAGAGAGTAATGATGAAGACAATCAAACTGAAGATGTCGATAAGATTCTTGCATAAATTCATTTCAAGATTGATTCGTTCAGGCAGAAAGTTTATGTAAACTTCGATTGAAGGCAAGTGAAAAAACATCGCAACCAGGTTGTAATTTGACAGAACCAGACAGACACTGCCAAAGCCTATGAACAAGACCCAGTAAAATTTCCGTTTCAGAGAATAAAGATCTTTGGTGGAAAAGAAGACGTCTGCAAAAACCAGAAAAATCATTCCGTTGTAGGAGGCACGCATTTCAAGAAACAAGATGACCATGACGACCAGCTCGATGACAATCCAGGCATAATTCCAGACAGTGCCCTGCATTTCCCGTCGAAAACAGATTATGAAAACCAACACCGCAAACGTTGCCGTTGACAAAAAATAGAGCTCGACGGGCGAAGTGGGGACTACGCTTGCCTTTTCCAGCAAATAGTAACTCAAGCCTTTTTCGATGATGTACTTGGTTGCAAAAAGATACGTCGACGAGTAGAACATGATTCCCAAAAACGTCACCCAGATCAGGGCCTCATAAGAATAATGCACATTTCGCTTCTTGTTCATCACTGCCACCCCTCGATGCTGTACCTGTCAATGTTTTCCTTAGTAATCAGGTGAACCGGAACAATGATTTTTTTGGGCACCTTCTTACCGGACACCAGCCTGTAGCTGATGCTTGCGGCCTTTTCTCCAAGTTTGACAGGCGACTGTGCGACCGTGGCCCATGCATCATCCTTTGAAGACAACAGCTTTTTCATATTTGCCGAACCGTCAATTCCATAGACGCGAACCATTTTCCCGACTTTTTGAGAATCCAGTGCGGCCAGGGCTCCAATTGCGCTTTGGTCATCCAAAGCCATGACAACATTAAAATCAATTCCGTTTCTGATTGCTTCCTGCACCTTAGGCATCGCAATTTCCGTTTGACCAAGCGTTTCGACCTGCTCAACAATCCGGTAGTTCGGCCTGCCCTTTATCGTGTCCGAAAAACCCTGATAGCGATCTTTGACGGACAGCGCATTCCAGTGCCTCAACAAGATGATTCTTGCTTCGGACATGTTCTTCATCATGTTCCTGGCACACAATACTCCGGCATTATAGTTGTCAGATACGATCGTACAGTCGACATTCTTCGTTTCCTTCACCTGGCTGTCCACCGCAATGATTTTTATTCCGTGCGCCCTGGCCTTCTTCAATGCCGAATCAAGCATCCTGCTGTTGCCGCTGACCGGATTGATGACGATTACATCAAAATCCTCCCTGATAAACGTTTCAATCTGCCGGCACTGTTTCCTTATGCTGAGCGCAGGATCCAGCGTTTTTAAGACATCACCGTTGTCATCCGTCCGTTTTCTGATTTCATCGTTGATCACCGTGTAAAAAGTATTGTTCATCGTCATGTACGTCGCACCGATTTTGACTGGTTGTCTTGTAAGAGGCACAAACAGATAACACAGATACACCATGACAACGATCAAAACTTTCGGCACTGTATTTTCCCATTTAAAAATTCTTTTTTTCATAGGACTTTCCTTTTCTTAAAATTAGCAAAGATTCACGCTTTAATTATAGCGCTTACGAGATTGCCCATCAAAGCATCCTTGCGGGCATCAACGTCCTTTTCAGCGCACAACGTCCCGTCCTCATCGCTTCAAGTGACATTTGTCATGACAAAATATTTCTTTTAAAAAAGCTTTTGTTAAACGCTTGTGTAAACGTTCGCCAAAACAAAAAAGACAGGAAGGTTTCATCAAATGAAAGACTTTTTTAAACAAATTTCAGGAAAAAATGATGCCTATCTCCCAGAGAATCGGCAACAACCGCTACCTGCTCAACCTTGTTCATCGTCTTCGGTATCAGCTGCCAATTGGCAACGTGCTATGAACAGAAGGGACTGTTTGCCGGTGCAATCGGTCTTTCCAGCTTCCTGATGCTCGTTCCGTTCCAGTCAATGAAGCAGGGAACGATGATTTAACTTGATTCTCTCGGTGCAAAAGGCATTTCGTCGGCATCATCACAGCCATTATTACAACAGAAATCTACTGCAAGATCTGTGCAGCAAATATTACGATCAAAATGCCCAAGTCCGTCCCGCCGAAATGTCAGAACAACGGTCTGTTGCTGCCGTACCGGTTCAACGGCGCAAATGCGGATACCGCCGGACTCATCGGTGATTTTCAAAGTGCAAGGATCAGCCTTGAAGAGCTGAATTAACAACGTTCATCCCATTTTAAATATCTTTAAACAAAAAAAGCAGCGAAATCTCATCAAACAAGATGTGCCTTCGCTGCTTTTTTGCATGAAACGACAGCTGCAGAAAAGCCCTGCATTTAAAATGAACCTCAGCCTTTGCGAATCTTGCGGACCCCGACCGTCAGCAACGGGATGATGATCAAGAAGATGGCAAGATAACCCATGTAGCCGTAACCGTACTTGATGATGTTCGTCAAGCCTCCCAAAGAGATGACCACCGACAAAATGATGATGAATGCCGACAAAACGCAGCGTTTTTCAAACAGCGTCGGCACCTTGTCGACAACCTTGCTGTTTTCAAAACGATCGACGAAGGCAAACGTCAAAGTGATGGCAGAAGAGACCAGACATAAGAGCAGGATCACGCCGTAAACGACCAAAAGCCAGTTGACCTTCATAGCCTGCAAAACCGTCAGCGTTGGCAGAGTCGATCCGTTCGGCGTCTTCGTGAACGTGTTTTCCCAGCAAAGAAGCATGAAAACCGCCATTCCCAAACCGAAAGTATTCATGAAAAACGACGCAAACATTGATTTGCCTTCAGCGTTATTGTTCTTACCTTTAAAAATTGCCCCGCAGGCCAGCATCGTCGGAATCTGCACGCATTGGAAGCCGGCATAAACAAAAGCATTCCAGATTGCCTTTGGAAGTTCCGAAAAGCCTTCATTTTGGAAGCGCACCGAGAAAAGATGACCGACGTTTCCGGCCTTCAAGATCCCGTAGCCGTATGCAACGAAAATGCAGAGCATGATTGCGGTTCCCATATAAGTACTGATCAATTGAACGGCCCGTTCGCCAAAAATCGTCGCAAAGAAGACCAGCAGACCGACCAAAACGATGCAGACATAGTAATTCCAACCAAAGTACTGCCCCAACGCGCTGGCTGCACCGGCAATCGCAACCGATACGGCCATGATAACCATGACATAAAAGAAAAGTTCAAAAACAAGCTCCAATTTGTCAAACGGATGATACAGCTTCTCAAATAATTCCTTGTATGAATGCAGATCATATTTGTTGTATAACCTCATGGCAATCGCGATGATTCCGGTCAAGATGGCCATCGACAAAGCAAGCGACAACAGACCGGCCCAACCCGAACAGACAAAATACGTGTTCTCCTGATTGCCCGTCGCAAAGCCTCCGCCTGCATGGGATGCAAACAAAACCATCGCAACGGATAGAATCGATGCCGTTGAAGCCTTGGCCGCCGTGTGATTACCCTTTTTCTCCATAAAAATTCCTCCTCAATGTCTGATACCCTCATCAAATGCTCAAAAAGCCGTTTTTTCTTTATAAAACAGAAAAGCGGCCGACCGTTCAATCGAACAGCCAGCCGCTTTCGTAAGAAAACATTTGCCATGCCGTCCGCATCCATTGTTTAGGCGATGCGGACAATCACAAATATCCGCATCACCTAAATAATAATGACGCGAATAATGACGACGTTTAATTCTTTGTGAAGTCGCATGACATTTTTCATCTTTTCTTACCTCGTTTCATATTTGATGTCTTTTACTTTACCATGACCATAATTAAAAATCAATAATAAAATTAGAAAAACTTTAAATAAAAATGCAATCGCACGTCCTGTGAGCTCAAATTCCTTGATTTAACATCTTTTATTTCTTAATCTCTTTTCATCAAAAAGAACATTTTCGTGTCAAGCTCATTTTTTGGGCTGAGATGATAAAGATAAACCAGTCATTATATGATTTTTGGCCAGGATGAGGCCGGTAAAAAGTCCCGTTTTTCTTTTGAAATAAATTAAATGCCGAACAATGCAATCGATTTGCGAATAACTTTTCTCAACTGATCAATCCAAGATTTCACTCAAATTTACGGACAAAGAGCCAATTTTTGATGATTTGTCCGTAAGCAAAACGCATTTTACGGACAAACCGACATTTTCCAGTGATTTGTCCGTAAATTTTTGACCCTTATGATGAGGATTTACGGACAAAGCAGGCTTTTTGAAGCATTTGTCCGTAAAAACGAGTCCGAAACGTCTGAATTTTTACGGACAAACGGCCATTTTTGACCATTTTCAGCTATGTGTCCGTAAACGGTAGCTATTTTGTCAAATGCAGCGTCCGCTAACTCAGCGCGCCAAGCTCTCAGTCAAATTTGCCGCCAGCCTCTTCCGGCTAGACATAATTAAAGATTCCATTAATTATGAAAGCCGTTTATTTTTATCCAAATCGAAACATTTTCTTCATTTTTCCGGTATATATTGAACGTAACTGAAGATTGGAGGTATCGCATCGTGAAAAAAACAACTTCTCGATTTGTTTTGGCATTGTCGTTCATATCATTCTTATTTTATCTGATTCCTGACGACTCAGCAGAAGCCAGCAGCGCTCCTCCGATTTCCGACGTAACGATTCTCGGACCGGGAACCTGGGACAGGGACGGTGTGGGAGAAGGTGACTCGTCACTTTGGCCGGGTTATCTCTACATGGCAGTTCAGGTCATGGGATACGGGCAGCCGACGGCATATCTTGACGGCAGAATAGTCAGAAGAGCCGTAAGTCAGCCTTATTTCTTCAATGGAAACATCGTCACCGGATTCAGGGACTTCTTTCACTTAAGCAACAAATCCGGTCTGACTCCGGGAAAGCATGTCTTTAAAGTGACATATACTTCGGATAACTTTCCATTCAATGAAACCAGCGCATCATATACATTTGACTATCCCTTGAAAGGAGTAAAATAACATGTCAGTCTCATCAGTAAACCCGACCTCTTCAAGCAGGTATGTTACCTTCGACAAGACACAGTCTGCATCAAAATTCCAGGTTCAGGAAACAAAAAGTGACAACCGACAGCCGGTGCTGCTTGACGAAGGCGTCTTCGGAACGGCCTTTGTCGGAGAACCGCCCGTTCCGATAAAAATGGACAAATACGGAATTGATCTGTGGTATTCGGGAGGATCGAAGAATGCCGGTAACGGCAGATACTATATCCAGCAGGGCGTTGCCAACTACACTGCTGACTCGACCGATGAAGATCCAACGGTGGCCATTTACGGAATCAACGATTACGGTGAAAAGTACAGCGAAATCGTTCATCTGAATGACATTGACCCGACAAACGCTACATACGGTGAGTTCAATGCCCTGTATCAGCATATTGCCGAAACGAGCAGTCCGCACATTTCGCCAAACGGAACGTTCTTTGCCATTGACGCTCTGGAGTCAATGCATTTTCAGTATGACAAGAAGTACAACTTCCTTGCACAGCTTGACTTGATGTCAGAAAAATATCAGGGAATTCACGATTACAGGGATGTTTCTCAGATACAGGACATGAAGACGGCCTTGATCAACAACTTCAATGAAAAGAATTCGCAGGGCATAAAGGCCGGTGACAATCCGGCAGAGCCGATTTTCTATGCCAGCGACATAGAAAACTCCCAGAGTGGTGTAAGCCTTGAAACTGCAGGTGAATACAGCAAGATGATTCAGAAGATTGAGGAAAAAATTGACAAGGAGCAAAATGATGCCCTGCAGCGGATATTTGACAAGCTGCATGCACAGAGGGTGTACGGTGGAAATGACCGCGATGAACGGCTGATTCAGAAGAAGAAGTAAAATGTCACAGCAGACGAGGCCTCCAAATAAAAAGAGGCTGGAAAAAATCTGACTCAAACAAAAGCTCGGATGCTTTGCAACCAACTGCAAATTTCATCCGGGCTTTTTCTGCGTTAAATGTGGGCTTTGCCCGTAATCCAGAACTGATTTTTACGGGCAAATCTCAGAAATCAGCTTTTTGCCCGTAATTTCGCCCTGGCGCCGGATTGAGCAGGCGATTCGCAGCGCTGCATTTGGCAAAAACAGTCAGTTCCCACGTATAGGAATTGAAAAAAATGCCGGACAGAATCAGTCGACCTGCGACCTCCTTTGTTCGGCACTTCATCTTTTGCGGCCTCTTTCCGGCCGGACATAATTAAATTGGTTATTTACGGACGATAATCCTTGTCAATAATCAAAACCGGCTTGATCGTCTTGCCGGAAACGGAATCGGCATTGGCCTGATTGATTTCCTCAAAGTCATAGAACTTTTCAGTCTTGTCGAAATCGAACCAACCGAGCTTGTAAAACTCGATCAGCCTTGGAATGTCGATCTGAGGAATCGAATCGCCCATGTTGACGCCGACGATCTTCTTGTCGTCAACGCACAGATCGTTCCATGTCGAAAGTTCGATCAGATGAGGAGTTACGGCAATCGCAGCACATGTCCCGCCTTGAGCAAGCGCTGCAACGCTGTTCATGATGACAGACGAAAGCCCTGTCGTATCAACGGTCCAGTCGACGCCATAACCGCCGGTAAGCTCCTTGATATTTTCAACCGGATCTTCTTCCTTGCTGTTGATCGCATGCGTTGCGCCAAGCTCTTTGGCAAGTTCAAGCCTTTCAGGAACGATATCGACCGCAATCACCTTGATGCATCCGGAAATTCTGCCGGCCATCATGGCTGCAAGACCAACGGCCCCCGTCCCGAAGACGGCAATCGTATCGCCCGGCTTTGGCTTAAGCGTATTGAATACGGTGCCGGAACCGGTCACGTATCCGCATCCAAGCGGCCCGAGCTTGCGCAAATCAAGCTTTGAATCAACTTTTACGGCATTGCGCTGATCAACGACGGTCGTTGTCGTAAATGACGACTGATTGAACATGTCGGAAACATGTTTGCCGTTTTCAGTAAAGTGATCGTCGCCATCGGCTCTGACGCCTGAAAGGTTATATTTTGCATAGCTGCGACATTGCGTCGGCACGCCTTTCAAACAGTTGTCGCATGTCCCGTCAGAGTAAAACGACAAAATCACGTGATCGCCCGGCTTGAAGTTTTTGACTTCGCTTCCGACCTTTTCGACAATTCCTGAACCTTCGTGACCCAAAATAACCGGATAGCCAAGGGATGCATCCCCGCGACGAATGGCTTCATCCGAATGACAGATTCCGGAGGCAACCATATGGATCTGCAAATCCGTCGGACCAACGTCATGGAGCTCAACGTCATCTTTGATTTCAAAAGGTGCTCCGACTTCCTTTACCACTGCTGCTTTAATTTTCATAATAACACCGCCTTATTTTGCTTTTGTTAACGCTTACATTTAAATTTTAAACTCTTTTTTGCAACTAGTCAAACCCTCTTGGCATTTTTCAGAAAAATAATTTGATCTTTTTCTTAAAATTCCCAAGCAGCCTATTTTACTGCATTTTTCAAAAAATTCACACTGCACGCCCAAAATGATAACAAAAATATGGCAAAATACGACTAAGAAGGAGCGATTCTCATGAAACGAAAGAAACTAACCTGGCTTTTTTGCCTGTTTTTTGCAGCCTTTTTCTTCCTCGTGCCGGCCGTTGCTCATGCTTCAGCCAAAGATGACATTGGCAAATACGACGTCACCGTCAACATCTTGAAAAACGGTGATGCAAAAGTTACTCATGAAATTACATACAACCTCTCTAAAAAAGCCCATCAACTGACGCTTCCTCAAAGCATCAGCGGAATCGACGACGTTTATGCGGTCAGCGTTTCCGTCGTCTCCGGATCAAAGAAAATTCGGTTAAAACAGGGAACTTCTCATAAGAAGAACACGTTTGAAACAAAGCAGACCAAGAAGAACAGCGAAATCACCACCTACGGAAACTACGGTACCGATCCGCTGAAATTCACGTACGTATACAAGCTGCGCGGTTTCGTCACGAATTACAAAGATTGTGCCGAAGTCAACTGGCGCGTGATCAGCAACAATTTGACAGTTCCGCAGCGAAACGTCGGCATTCACTTTGTTTTGCCGCAAAAAAACGTCAGATTTTTGCGTATTTGGAATCACGGAAATCTTGACACGGCCAAAACAAACGTCAGCTTCAGCAAGGGCAAAGTCGATGTTTCGCTCAAACAAAACCCCGCACACCAAAGTTTAAGATGTCACCTGCTGTTTCCCGAAACAGTTACGTCAAAAAATAAAAAAATCGTCAAACAGCACTCAAAAGAACACATTGAAGCAATTGAAGATAAAAAACTTGAAAAATCGGTCCAAAAACGCGAAAAGAAACAGAATACCTATCGTCTGATTCGCTTTGTCTGGCTCGGAGCGGTCATCTTGAGCATCTTCTTATGGTTCATTTACCTGATCAAACACCCGATCAAGCAAAAAATTGCCATGCCGGATCTTGAATACTCGTATGATCTCCCGAAGTATCCTGCGGAATTTGCCGAAGTCATCCTGACAAACGACAAACCGACGCCACGCGCATTTGCGGCATACCTGCTTGAGCTTGCCTTCGAAAAAAAGGTGACGATCGAAACCGTCCCGAACTCTAAAAACGATTTCTACGTTAAGCTGATCGATAAAAGCATCCTGCACGGAAATGAGCTGCTGAAAATGCTGTTCGGGCGCGTTGGCAAAAAAGGCCGATTCACGCTGAAAGATCTTGAATCTTTTTCTCAAAACGACAAGCAGCGTCTGCGGTTGTCCTCTGCATTTGACAAATGGGCGGAAAACATCCTCAAACGTGCGAAAAATACAGGGTATTACGACCAACAAGGCGAAAAACGCACTCGCATCGCAATCATCTGGTGCATCGCCAACATTCCGTTTGCGGTCGCTTGCATCTGTATGTTCCTGGATAAGCCTGCGATCGCAATTTTGCTGGTGATTCTGATCATCTTCTGCGGCTTTTTGCTTTCCAGGCTTTATCGCAATCGCGAAACCTACACCGCAAGCGGAATTGCCACGCGCTATCGCCTCTTGTGCCTGAAAAAGACGTTCGAAGACATTCGCCGCATGAATCTTGAGCCGGTCAAAGACAAAATTCTTCATGAGCAGCTCGTTCCGTATTCAATCGTTTTCGGATCTTCAAGAAATACGATCAAGGCGCTCAAAACCAACTTCCCTGCCAAAAGATTGCAAATCGTCTTTGAATCCTACTACTTCCCGGTCTTCATCTTCTCGGACGGCGATTATGCGGCTTCTCTTTCAGAGGGGCTGATGAACGCAATTGCGCCAAAGAAGATTGACAAGCTGAACACGAACGACGATCTGGCGATCAAGTTTAAGAAGAATCTGTTGGAAAAACTTAAGAAGAAATAATAAAAAAAGAGGCTTCGGAAAAAAATTCCGTTTCCCTCTTGAATCAAACGAAATGCCGAACGAAGGATGTCGCAAGTCGACTGACTTTGTCCGGCATTTCTTCATTTTGGATACGTGAAACGAGCATTGACAAACACCTTTACGTGACCTTTACATAAATACGTCATTGCCCTTTACATTGGTACGTTATCTTTTAAGTGAAAACAAAGGAGCGATCAATATGAAAAAGCGTCTCATGACTGTATTTCTCGCCATATGCATGCTTCTTGCCTGCGCAGGCTGTGCGAAAAATGCAGATTCCAAAATACAAACCAAAAGTTCAACGTCAGCTAAAAAAGCCGAAATCACCGTTGCGGGTTCGACGGCCTTTGAACCGCTTGTCAAACAGGCCGTTAAAAGCTATGCGCAGTTCAATCCGTCCGTCAAAGTCAACGTTTTGGGCGGAGGTTCGCAGGCAGGCCTAAATCAGGTTGATCAGGGCAAAGTCGAAATCGGCACGAGCGATTTTTTTGCCGCACAACAAAACATCGTCAATCGCGACCACTTGAGCGACTACAAGGTAGCAGTCGTTGGCATCGCTGTTGTCGCCAATCAAAAACTCAAGGTCAACAATCTTTCAGCTTCGCAGCTTAAAGACATTTTCTCAGGCAAAATCACCAACTGGAAACAAGTCGGCGGAAAAAACCAAAAAATCACCATCGTCAGTCGTGCGGACGGAAGCGGCTCCAGAAAGGCATTTGAATTGAACGTCATGGGCAAAACGCCGATTGCGGCCGCAGAAGAATTGTCGTCAAACAAGCATTTGGAAGAGTATGTCGCAAAAACTCCCGGAGCGATCGGCTACCTTGCATTTCCTTATCTGAAAGACAGCAAGCCAAAACTCAAGAAAATCAAAATCGACAACGTGACGCCGACTGCGGAACACGTCAAGGACAATTCGTGGAAAATCTGGGCCTACGAACACATGTATACGCGCGGGATGTCGCGCGGCGAAGCTTCCAAGTTCATCACCTATATGCTTGGAGACGACGTTCAGGACGGAATGTTGCAAAAGGCCGGCTACATCAGCATCCACGATATGGAAGTCCAAAAAGACGAACACGGTGCAATGGTTAAAACCGGAAACTAGCCTGCAGCAAAATTGAATTCCCATTAATCAAAAAGGCCTCGCCCAATTGAACTCGGACGAGGCCTTAATTCACATTCTTTTGAAAAAATAAATCGAACCAGACAGCAATGCGCACATGATGATGAAAAGCTTGCCGAATCTTACGGGACCGATGCCGATGTGGCCTCGATGCGTCAGTCTGAAAATCAGCAGGATTCCGATTGCGAGTGCGGCACAGAACAGAAGAATTCCAAGCAACAGATTTTTAAAATCGATTTTTCTCATATTTTTTCCTTTCCTCTGACGTGCGGAAGCAAAATCGCCTCTGATGCAATCATCAGAATCTTCAAAATCAAAAAGATCCAAAAAGTCCCCAATCTGGTCGATTCATCAACCGAACCGCTGCTTTTTTGCGTAATCGCCATCAACGTCGAACCAAGCGCCGTGACGCCTCCGTCAAAATTCCGGGCGAAATGATCGAACACAACGGTTTTACGGTCTCTCAAATCAATCTTCCCTTCTCAAAGTTTGATCGCTCTTCCTAGCTGCGGCATACATGAAGATTCCGACTACGGCAGTCAAAAAGTCAGCAACGGGCTGTGCGCAAATGATTCCGTCATAACCAAAGCATGCGGCCGTAATCAAGATTACGACGGTAAAAATCACGCCCTGTCTGCTGATGGACAGCACAAACGAAGGAACAGCCTTGCCCATGGCAATGAAGCACGTGGTCAGGACAAGCACGATGCCGCAGAACGGCGTCGTCAAAGTAAACCAGCGCAGCATCCCCGTCCCGTACGAGACAACTGACGCATCATTCATGAACATGCCTATCAACTGCGGTGCAAAAATGATGATAAAAACAGCGGCAAGCGCTGAGAAGCCGACTTCGACCAACAGATCGAAGCGAATGATCTTTTGAAGGCGTTTGTTGTCTTTGGCGCCATACGAATACCCGATCAGAGGCTGCGCGCCAAAAGCAAAACCGACCATGATCATCATAATGATCATATTGACCTTGATCGCAATCCCCATTGCCGCTACGGCCTTTGAACCGTAATCAATCAAGTAGCGATTGATGATTGTCATGTTGTAGCTTTGCATCAAGTTCGTCAGCGATGCCGGAATCCCGATCAAAAAGACGCTTGTCGCAAGCTGACGTTTGATTTTGACGTGCCTGACGGATACCGTCAGTTTCGTCGATTTTTTTAAAATATAATAAATCAGCAAAGCGTCGCTTAAGACGTAGCCCATCACCGTTGCAAGCGCTGCACCGCCAGCCCCCATTTTGAACTTGAACTACCCCAACTTAACCTGAAACTTCGTTTTTTAACGGTTTGAAGTTGGGGATTCTGGGAACACGGCAAACTTGCCAGTCTAGTTCTTCA
>OIZE01000384.1_pt1 | contig 37620 bp, 27 predicted proteins | sample 1588421 | NCBI WGS metagenome assembly OIZE01 (sample SAMN03283251) | human gut metagenome | biome: human-associated habitat; material: feces | host: Homo sapiens | place: USA | collected 2013 | reverse complement strand
CCTTCTTAAAATATTTTTCCTTGTTATATAATATGAAGTTAGAAAAAATGTGTTAGTTATAAAAATCCCCAGGGTAGTACCCTGGGGTGCGCTGTTTTAAAAGATTATTTTTGTGACAAGGTACACTCCATCTTCGTCAGATGAAATATACTCAATTTTGACGGTATCTCCTGCTTTCAGCAAGACTTGTCTATTACTGTTCTCGATTGAGGACATATACAGTCCTTCTTCACCTTGTAAAGTAAAGTAGAAATAGGTATTTCCTTCAATCTGTGCAGTGTACACATTTTCTATGGTACTTTGCACACTCAACATTTCGCTTTTATCTACTTCTTCGATATTCTTTCCGAGTTTTTCTCTATACAATTTCACAGCATCTTGGATTGTTGAACTCTCTACAACGATTGTATAATTCGAGATATTACACAATGCATATCTTTGAATAAGTCCAGCATTATCTTTTAATGCCATAAAATATGTTGGGGATCCATCTACATTTACTACAGTTGGGAAAGTTGCTACATATCCAAAGTTCTGTACTAAGCTTTGTGCTGCATTTTGAGCAGAAGATTCCTCCGCTCCAGTGCAAGAGTATCTTTTTATTTCTCCATTTTTCGGATTTGCTGTGATAAAGCCCACCATACTTTCCGCATTATTTGCAGGAGTTATGGCTGTATAAAATACTACTTCTCCATTTGCTGTAATAGAACTATTATATCCTGCAAAGTCTTTATCTTTGTAATTATAGGAAAGTTTATTAACGTCTGCCTTCCCAAATACTGCATTCCAGAAACCGTTTTTGTACTCTAGATTGTATGCTGTAATTTGCATGAGGTAGTCCAAGTCATATGCGTGGTCCACCCAATCAGGCAAATTACTGGTTTCATATACAGTACTTTCGCCTGTACAAGCATCTGTTATAACAAAGCTATTTTCAACTTTACCACCCCAAATGCCTATTGTAGCTGTTTTTATAGAAGTAATCCAGTATGGATTCCCCTGTTCATCAATTTCGAAGAAAGATGTTCCAAATACATAGCTATGATACTGACCTCTTAAATGTCTTTTCAGATTATTTGAAAAGTAAGCACTCGGCGAATATTTAATAGGTGTATCTAATTGTACAAGTGTTGCTTCTTGTGTTTGTGCATTTACAAGTACATATCCCGGAATACCGGTTTTTTTAGCTTTGTTATACTTGAAAAGTCCTCCATAATTGATTGGAGAAATCCTATATTGCTCTCCTTTATAAATAATGAGATTATATTCTTCATCCACATCATACCACGTAGAATTGCTAATCCCTGCAATTGTTCTGTCTCCCAGTCTTTTGGCCGTTTCAACATCAACAACAGCAAAGTCCTCACTATTTATGTCTAGAATGTCCTGACTAAAATTTCCTTCCTTTATTTCTGCAATAGTCTGGTACCGTTTAGCATTCACCATTTCTCCTGATATTATCGCAAATAAGATAATAATTGCTAGGCTAGCTCCTGATAGTATCGCAAAAACTCTGAGAATAATCTTGTCTGCACCAGAGTGGACATAGGATATTGCAAATATCCCCATGCCAATCAAAGCCGTAACAAAGATAAACCAGTAAAGTCCCGTAGAAGCAAAGCTCCACGCAAACTTTGTCAAGTAGATAATAAGAAATTCCTCTATTGCAATTAATGCAAATCCTATGCTCCGCCTTATGATTGTTTTTGTCATAAAAAAATCTTCCTTTCCGGGAAAGTCTCCCTAAATATTTTCTATTAACAGCGCCATTGCCATTAACAATACTATTATTATACCATAATTTACATAACTCTTCAATATATAAAAAGTAGTATTCTCTATCTTTTCTAAATGGAAAGTTTGCAAAATAATATTTACAATAGGTATACTTTATAACTATTGACTTATTAAACGAATTAGTTTAGAGTATTATTAGAAAATGCCATAAAAGGATGATTAAATATGTTATTTGAAAAGAAGAAAATGTTATCAGCATCAAATAAGTTTATACAAGACATACATGATCTACCAATTGAAATAAAGAGAAATAGTATAATGTTGATAGGTCCAATGGGAACAGGCAAGAGTACAATCGCAAGGATCTTGGCTAAAGAAGGAAATAGAATTCCATTAGATGACACAGAGTTTCTTAAAGGCTTATATGCTCACCAACAAGATTTTCATAATTATAAAAATTTTGAATTTGGACTTGTCGGAACTGTTTTAAGTACACTAAAAAAAACAAGTGTTATAGATTTTGGAGCTGGTCATTCAGTATATAGAGATGAGAAGTTAAGAAGGCAAATGCAGTTAATGTGTGCAGAATTTAGTAATATTATTCTACTATTGCCATCTGCAAATAAAGAAGAGAGTCGACAGATATTATTAGAAAGAAGAAATATAAAGCCAGGATCACATAAGGATCAGGATAATTGGCATTTTATTACTGCTCCAGATAACTATGAACTTGCCACTCATATAATATATGAAAAGGGCAAAACACCAAAAGATGTTGCTGAAGAAATTGAATCATTGTTAAGAAATAAAGGTAGCATAGAAGAAGAAAGATAACAGAAAGTTATTTCAGATATTTAAAAAAGAGTATAATGAAACACATTTAGTACAAATGATATGGAGGTAAAATGAAAACAGAGCAATTAACTATGTCTGCAGATCAAAGACAACAACTAACAACTATGTTACAAAGTCAAGGTATCTCTCAGGCAGAAATAGATCAGATAATAAATGGAGATTATGAAAGTTATGATACAGGAACAGATTTAGAGAATGCTTATGGTGGCTTGAAAAAACATGGAGATGTTCTTGAGAAATTATCTGATGGTTATACAATGGAAGAATTACAAGAACAAGGAATATCTGCAGATAAGATACAACAATTTAAAGAAATGTTAAATACTAAAAACTTAACAGTAGACAATGCTAAAGCTATATATCAATATTCAATTGGAAGCAATATGATACTTGGTATTAAAAGGGGAACATCTAAAGAAGCAATAAAAGAACAAATAATAGCAGATTTAGAAGAATCCTTAATAGGTAGAGGAATTGCAGAAACTGACATAAAAAAATTGAAACAATTTGTGCAAGGTGCAGATTATCAATCTCCGTTACACAGCAACTATGACATTGTTAATGAATACATGGATCAAATTGGCCTTCAACATAATGCTCGTGTTAGTGTAAGAACTGCAATGCAGTCATTGGATAGATGCTCACATATTGATAAAACAGTTGCCTCCTTAGAAGATGGATTAGGAAGTACTCATTTATCTAAATCGATGAAATTGTATAGAGCAGTAAAAAGTAGTTATTTAGAAAAAGGATTAGGTGAAGGAGAAGATTTAAGTAGTTTAGTAGGAAAATCAATTAGCAATAAGGGACAAACTAGTACATCACCGTTATATGATTCCTCTTTTGCTTCTTTAGATGATTATGATACTGTTTTCGAAATATATGCACCAAAAGGAAGTAGAGGATCTTATATAGCAGAATTATCCGCTTATGACAAGACAGAACAAGAAGTGTTATTAAATCCAAATGATTTGTATATAACAGGTGTTCAAATGGGAGTTACTGATAAAAATGGTAAGACAAAGAATGTTTTACAAGCATTATGTTTAAGTAAGGATAGGGAATGTTATAAAGAAATTATGCAACAGCAAGATCAGTCGCAAGATTCAATTAAAACATATTCACAAAGAGTAGGTACTGATAATTTACCGACTAGGCAAAATAGATTTTCAAAGTTTTTTAACCAAGTTAGAGCCAGATTTGCTAGAAGCAAAAGTCAACAATCCCAATCTGAAAGTGCTTATCTACAGCAGTCTAAACCAAAAGAAAAAAAGCCATGGGAATTAGAACCGGAAGAAATAACGAGAATACAAAATGAGACAGCAAAAATCGCACAAAGATATCGCGAACAAAAAGCACAAGAACAACAAGCTCCTACTCAAGAAGCTCAACATGTTCAAGAAGGTTCAAGCCAAAGAGATTCTCAGTCTATAAATAATGAACAAGTACCAGTACAACAACCTATGGTAGATATGGGTGACATTGAACTATAAAAACATCGATAATAAATTAGATTTTAGCAGTAAAAAAGCAAAGATTCTTTAATCTTTGCTTTTTTAATGAATTTATTGTTGTTATTTAGGTCAGATTTTATTTTTACATATTCATTTTATATTCCTATTTCTTATACCCAAACTTCTCCATTCTATCTCTTTCTTTTATAGATAATTCTTGTAACCATTGAGAAAGACCAATACTATCATTATTTCTTAAAAATTCAAAATATTTTATTCTATCCTCTTTGGCTATAACAACAGGTTGTAAATTGTGTTTTAACAATTCATAATTAATTAACAACCTACCTGTTCTCCCATTTCCATCTTCAAAAGGGTGTATTCTCTCAAATTCAATATGATATTTAGCAACTTTATCAAATATATCTTGCTCATTATGATTATAATTATATACATAATAATTCATTAAATTCGGGATTTTTTCTAGCTCCGGCGGAATATGTTCACTTCCTTGTATAAATACTTGTACAGTTCTATAACCTTCCGTATCTTTAATATCTCTATTTATAGTTTCATTTATTTTTTTTATAAATCTTTCGTCAAATTCCTCATTATCTTGCAAGTTTTTAAAAACCAATTCTAATGCTTTTTTGTGATTGATTGCTTCGTATATTTCTCTAGGCTCTTTTCCCTCGATTTTAAAACTATTGTCATTGTAAAGAATAGCATATGTTTCAGCATAAGTAAGTGTATTTCCTTCAATAGCATTTGAATGGTATGTACTTCTTGTAATTAGATCTTCTAGGTAATCTTTATTATCTAAAATAAATTCTAAAATCTTCATAATTATAATACTCTCCTATTATTCTCCGTATGTAAAAAATAGGAGAACGGCTTTTCTGCTGTCCTCCCTTTCTGGTCGAGGTGACAGGGATCGAACCTGCGACCTCATGGTCCCAAACCACGCGCGCTACCAACTGCGCTACACCTCGATTTGCTTTTTTATTAAGCACTTATATAATATATCACACATTTATAGTTTTTGCAACATTTTTATTAAATTTTTTTAAATTTTCATTGATTTTCTTGTTTTTATTTTTAAATTTCAGTTCAAAAATATTCAAAATCTGCTTTCTCAGAACATTAATGCGTTTTTTATATGGTGTACATAGAATTTGTCTTGTCTTTTGTATATTTCAATTATATCAAATCTTGTATAAGCATTTTCTAGCTTTTTACAATATAAATAATATTCTGCAGTTTTATAAATATGCTTTTGTTTTGTGTTATCTACCGCTTCTACAGGCTTTCCAAATTTGTTACTCGTTCTAGTTTTGACTTCTACAAAAACATATTCATTTTTGTCTTTTGCTATTATATCTATTTCTCCATAATAGCTTCTAAAGTTTCTTATTAATATTTGACACCCTATTTTTTCTAGGTATTTTACTGCAATATTTTCTCCTTTTGTTCCTAGTATATGTCTTTTATACATTATTCCACCCTCTTGTATTCATTTCCCGGCAAGCTTTCTATGTAGCCTTCAATTTCCATCATTGTTATCTTTTGGTTTAATTCTGATATATCTAGTTTGCTCTTTTTGGCCAGTTCATTTATTTCTATTGGACTTTCAGTTATGAGATTGTACAGCTCTTTGTATTCCGGCTTTATTTTGATTTTCTTCTTTTTTTCATATATCTGCTCTAGTTCTTCTTTTTTATCATATTTAATGCCATATTCTTCTAATATGTCGCCTGGCGACAATACTAGTTTTGCTCCTTCTTGTATTAATAGGTTGGTCCCCCATCCCCTGAGTTCTCCTATGTTTCTCGGTACACAAAATACTTTCTTGTCATATTTTAGTCCTAAGTTTCCTGTTAGTTTGCTTCCGCTTCTATAATCTGCTTCTACTACAAAAACTCCCTCTGATAATGCACATATTAATCTATTTCTTTTCGGAAAATTTCTCATATTTACTTTTTCATCTGGTTCATATTCTGATATCAGGCATCCTCCACCATCTATAATTTCTTTTGCAAGTTTTCTGTTTTCTTCTGGATATATTTGGTTTAGTCCAGAACCAATAACTGCAATTGTATTTCCTAATGTGTTTTTTGAATATGTATGAGCTATTGTGTCTATTCCTAAAGCTAATCCACTAACTATTACAATTCCTTGTTTTGCTATTTGCGTTGCAAATAGTTTTGCAATTTTTTCTCCATATGGAGTATTCTTTCTTGAACCAACTATTGCCAATGCTGGTTTTTCTAGCAGTGATATATCTCCCTCCACCCAGATTGTTTTTGGTGGCTTTTTTAGTTGCAAAAATTTTTTAGGATAATCCTCATCTTCTATTTTTATGTTTTTCATTTATACCTCAATTCTTCCAATATTTTTTATCTAAGTTTCTATACTGAATTGCTTCTGCAATATGTTTTATTTCTATGTTTTCTTTTTCTTCCAGATCCGCAATGGTTCTAGCTACTTTAAGTATTCTACTATATGCTCTAGCGCTTAATCCCAATTTATTAAATGCGTTTTCTAATAAGTTTTGGCACTGTGTGTCCAGTCTACAATATTTCTCTATTAGTTTTGGAGTTAGCTGAGAATTTGTATAGATTCCCTCTTTTTGGTATCTGTTGTACTGTATTTGCCTTGCTCTGTTTACTCTCTTTTTTATAGCTTCTGAGCTTTCTTCTTTTTTATCATTCTTTAATTTCTGATATTTTACTGCACTAACTTCTATTTGTATGTCTATTCTGTCTAATAATGGTCCGCTTATTTTTTCCATATATTTGTTTATCATTTGTTCTGTACAAGTACATTGTTTTTCTTTTGAACCGTAAAATCCACATGGACAGGGGTTCATTGATGCTACGAACATAAAGTTACATGGATATGTTAATGTTGCATTTACTCTACTTATTGTTACAATTCTATCTTCTAACGGCCCTCTTAAAACTTCTAATGTTTTTTTATTAAATTCTGGTAGCTCATCCAAAAACAGTACTCCATTATGTGCTAGACTCACTTCCCCAGGTTTTGGGATTCTCCCTCCTCCAATTAATGACGTATATGATATTGTATGGTGTGGTGCTCTAAACGGTCTTGTTGTTATTAGTCCAACATCTTTTTCCAAAATTCCCGATACACTATGTATTTTTGTTGTTTCTAACGCTTCGTCAAAATTCAAATCTGGTAATATTGTTGGAAGCCTTCTTATCATCATTGTTTTGCCACTTCCAGGCATTCCAATCATAAGACAATTATGTCCGCCACTAGCTGCTACCTCTAACGCTCTTTTTACATTTTCTTGTCCTTTTACTTCTGAAAAGTCTAGATTTATTCCTGTCTGTCTTTGTGCTGATGTTAACATATTTTCCTCTGCTTTTATCAGTTCTTGTTCTCCATTTATGTATTTCACTACCTCTTGCAAATTGTGTGCTCCCAGTACCTCTATGTCTTTTACTATTGATGCTTCTTTCATATTTTGTATTGGTACAACTATTTTCTTCATTCCTAATTTTCTTGCTTCTATACACATTGGTAAAACTCCATTTATTTTGTTTATGGTTCCATCTAATGATAATTCTCCCACAAATACTGTGTCTTCTATTTGGTTTTCCTTTATCTCTTCACAGCACATTAATGTTCCTATTGCAATGGGGAGATCAAAAAATGAGCCTTCTTTTTTTATATCTGCTGGAGCCAAGTTTACTACCACTCTTCTACTCAGTAATTCGTAGCCAGAATTTTTTACTGCTGTTCTCACTCTCTCTTTTGATTCTTTAACACTTGTATCTGGCAATCCTACAATTTCCCAGCATGGTATTCCAGCTGATACATCCACTTGTACATTTATTAGGTAACCTTCTAATCCTATTAATGACATACTCTTTACTATTGATAACACTTACATTCCACCTTTTCTTTATAATAATCTAGTTTATCTTATTTTACATAACATTTCAACCATAATCGTACGTCATTTTTCGACTTTTCTTATATCTCATAGGACTTTTTTGTTCTTTCTTTTTGTTTTTTGTTGTTTTATGTAACATTTTTTATGGAATGATTTGATTTTTCATGAATAGTATGGTATACTAGAGAATGTATCAAAAATATTTTAAGGAGGGTTTTCCCATGGAGAATCATGTCAAGCCTGTCAATGCAGGCAATCGGGACAGCATCGTGAAAGTCACGAATGACGGTCGTATGGTCGTCAGATGTTCTTTGTTCGGCACTTCTCAGTGTCCGAACCCGGATTGCACTGGGTATCATTATTGCCCGTGCTCTAAGAATCACAGCGACAACTAAACACTCCCTAGGGGCCTAGGAACGCGAGGACAATGTCCTCGCGCTCTGCTTTTATTTTTTAGATAATGTCACTTCTATTTCATTTTCTTTTTTATTATGAACGTATCTTATTGTTACTTTGTCTCCTACTTCTTTCTCATATATATAATTTCTTAATGTTGACATTTTATTAAGTTTTATTCCATCTATTTCTAATATAATGTCACCTTTTTTTAGCTTTGCTTTATCTGCTGGAGAATTTCGTATAATTTCTGCTATATAGATTCCATCTTCTAAATTCATTTTTGTTCCAAGTTGCTCATTTATATATGGAACTATGTCTTTGTCATACGCGTATACACCAAGAGTAGCAGAGTTTACTTCTCCCTTTTCTTCCAGTTTTTTAATAATTGGCTTTACATTATTTATCGGGATTGCAAATCCTATTCCCTCTGCTGTTGTTATCTTTACAGAGTTTATTCCTATTACTTCTCCATTTTCATTTATTAGTGGGCCTCCGCTATTTCCAAGATTTATTGTCGCATCTGTTTGTATTAAATTTTCCATATAATAATTTTTATCATTTTCTTCTATTTTTATTGTTCTTTCTAATCCGCTAATTATTCCTGATGTAACTGTTCTTTGGAATTCATACCCTATTGGATTTCCTATTGCATACACCTTTTGAGCAATCTTAATGTTTTCGGAATCTCCTAATTTTAAGAATTCCAAATTTTTTGCGTTTATTTTTACAACACTTAAATCTATATCAGAATCCGCCCACACAACTGTTGCTTCGTAGTTTCTACCATCTTCCAACGTAACATAGCACGTACTGTTTTTATCCCCTGATACATGTTGATTTGTTACTATATAACCTTCACTTGTAACTATAAATCCTGTTCCCAGGCCAAGTTCACTGGTTCCTTCTTTTAAGAAGATTGTGTTTCCTTTATTTTTTACTTTTGATATTCCGACAACAGACTTATTAGTTGTTTCTATTATATCTGATATACTTTTTTCTTGTGTCTCTCCTATTTTTGCCACTGTCTTTTGAGCATCATAATCTCCTAAAATTTCTTGTTCTGTTGTAAACGATATGTATACACAATACGCCAAAATTATAAACGATACAATTAAAATCATTATTGCTGTCGTTTCTAAAAATTTTATTATTTTACTATCTTTTTTCATAAAATTACCACCCTTAAGTTTATTCTTCCCGTTTCCTTATTTTTTAATCAATTTATTTATTTTTTCCTATTGCAAATTTTGTCTAAAAGTGGTAAAATGTGGAAGAAAGCGTTTGTAAAACTATTTTTTACCTTTTACTAATGCGTTAACACGTTATATGAAAGGATATATTATAATGAATTCTAAATTATATGGTTTAACTAATCCTCAAAAAAACATTTGGAATACTGAACAATATTATAATGGAACATCTATCAATAACATCGGTGGTACTGTTTATTTAAAGTGTCACTTGGACTTTGCAGCACTTTCTAATGCTGTGTCTAATGTTATTGTTAATCATGATAATTTTCACATAAAACTTGTTAGAAAGGATAATGATATTAATCAAACTTTTGTTGCCTTTGATAGTTTCCCTGTTGAGATTATTGACTTAGCAGATATTTCTGAGTTGGCTTCTTTTGAAGAAAAGTTGTGTCAAAAAGTTTTCTCTCTTGAAAACGATAATTTGTTTTGTGTCAAAATTTTTAGATTGCCAGATAGTACTGGTGGTGTTATTTCTGTTATGCATCATATTATTTCAGACTCTTGGACAGTAGGCCTATTTTGTAAGGAAATTGTTCAGGAATATACTAATTTGATTAAAAATGTTAAATCTGATGATGTAAAATATTCATACATTAATTATATAAATAAAGAGCAAGAATATTTAAACAGTTCTTCTTTTGAAAAAGACAAAGAATATTGGGCAGAAGTTTTTAATACTGTGCCTGAACTTGCTACAATTCCAAGCTTTTCAGCAGAATCTTCTAATCAAGTTTCTTGTACTGCTAAAAGGCAAAAGTTTGCTATTTCTAAGCAAGTTATGGACAAAGTTTCTGAATTTTGTAAGAATAATAGAATTTCAATATATAATTTTTTCATGTCAATTTTTTCGATTTATATTGGTAGAGTATCAAATTTAAACGATTTTGTCATTGGTACACCAATTTTAAATAGATTAGATTTTGCGGATAAGAACACTAATGGTATGTTCATTAGTACTGTTCCTTTGCGCGTAAATATTTTAAATGACTCTTCTTTCGTAGATTTTAGCAAATCTATAGCTAGAAGTTGCCTATCTATGTTAAGACACCAAAGATATCCATATCAAAACATACTAGAAGATTTAAGAAAATTAGATTCTAGTATTCCAAATTTATACAATGTTGTTTTATCTTATCAGATTACAAATACTGTAAATGATGAGATTGATTGTGATTCTCATTGGGTATTTAATGGTACTTGTGCTGACGATTTGCAGGTTCATATGGTGGATTATAACTCTACTGGCTTAAATGTTTTTTATGATTACAAAACATCAAAATATGATGTAAATGACATTAATAATATACATAATCGTATTGAAAATATGATTAATCAAGTATTATCAAATAACGAGATTAACGTTTCTGATATAGAAATTGTTACTCCAGAAGAGAAAAGTCAGATTTTAAATGATTTTAATAATTGGAAAGTTGAACTTCCTAATAATAAAAATGTAATTGAATTGTTTGAAGATCAAGTTACTCAGCATCCTGATACCACTGCTGTTGTATTAGATGATGTTTCACTTACATATAACGAATTGAACCAAAAAGCTAATCAGTTAGCTAGATATCTACAAGAAAATGGCATACAAAATAATGATATAGTCGGTGTTTGCTTTAATAAAAATATAGAATTTATTATATCTATATTGGCTATTCTAAAATGTGGTGGAGTTTATTTACCAATCTCTGTAGAATATCCAGAAGATAGAATTTCATATATTGTTGATAATAGTAAAGCTCGTATAGTGATTTCTAATAAGGAAATGAGCTATTTAGAAAATAAAACAAAAATTGTTAATTTTTATAATATCAACTTAGATAGTTTTGATACTAGCAACCTTAATATGCACTATGATAATACACATTTATGCTATATCATTTACACATCTGGATCAACTGGAAATCCAAAAGGAGTAATGCTTTCACATAAAAACTTGATTAATTTTGCTTACACTTTTAATGATTGTTTTAATAATAAATTCTCGATAAATGATAGTTGCTTATCTTTAACAAGTGTATCATTTGATGTAAGCATATGCGAGTTATTTGTTCCATTGATATTTGGAAGTGCATTAGTTATTTATCCAGAGGAAAGTTTAACTAATATTGATTTACTATGTAAGATATTAGAAAAAGATAAGATAACATTTTTATACTTGCCACCAAACATTCTTCAAGATGTTTCAAGTTATATTCTTGAGAATAACATACAAACTTCTATGAACAAAATGTTAGTTGGTGTTGAGTCTATTAAGAATGGCACTTTAAATGAATATTTTAAAATTAATCCTAATTTTGAAATTGTAAATGGTTATGGGCCCACAGAAACCACCATTTGTACAACTTTTTATAAATATGTTTTTAGTGACAATACAAATGGTGTTGTACCAATTGGAAGACCTTTTGCAAATAACAAATTGTTAGTTGTAAGCAAAGGTGGTAGTCTTCAACCCGTACTAACTCCTGGTGAGTTATATGTTTGTGGTAACAATGTTTCTTCTGGATATTTAAATAATCCAGAGTTGACTGCAAAATCATTTGTTAATTACAAATATACAAGCGAAGCACTTTCATATAGAACAGGAGATATTGTTTATTGGGATAATAGTGGCCTTTTACACTTTATTGGAAGAAAGGATTTTCAAATAAAGATAAAAGGACATAGAATAGAGTTAAGTGAAATTAATAACACATTAAGAGGAATTTCTGGCATAAAAAATTCTATAACTGTTGTAAAGAACGTAAATAACTTTGATACACTTTGTGCTTATGTAGTCCTTGAAAATAAATCACTTACCGTTCAGGAAATAAAGTCAATTCTTTTTGATAAGCTTCCATCTTATATGGTGCCTACCTACATAACTCTTTTAGATGCTTTACCTATCACAATAAATGGTAAGGTTGATAAAAAGAGACTTCCTGATATAGTAATTGAGCACACTGGAACGACTGAAGCAACAACGGATACAGAGATTAAATTAAAAGAAATATTTGAGACTATGTTAGATACTGACATTGTTTCTATTGATGATTCTTTATTTAATATGGGATTAGATTCATTAATGGCTATAAAATTCTCTGTCGCTGCTCATAAAGTTTTTGGAATTTATATTGATACCAAGGATTTATATAAGTATGATTCTATTCGTACTTTAGCAGATTTCGTTGACAATCAAGTCCATTCTAATAAAAATTACTTACCAGAAATACAAAAAACAGATGCTCAGGATTTTTATCCTTTATCATCTGGTCAAAAGAGAATTTATTATGCTTGTAAGATGGCTGGGAATGATAGTATTGTTTATAATACACCTGGCGCAATATTAGTAGATTCTATGTTAAATAAAGAAAAGGTTGAGTCTGCATTTAGGGATATTATAAAGAGTCAAAGTATATTCAGAACTGTCTTTGTCATTGAAAATGAAGAAGTAAAACAGAAAATTTTAGACAATGTTGATTTTGCAGTTGAATCATTTAACAATACAAGCAGTGAAATAGATTCGCTAGTAAACAATTTTGCTAAACCTTTTGATTTAGAAAAAGCACCTTTATTAAGAGCCGAAATTCATTATATAGATAACAAAGAAACTTTATTATTATTTGATTCTCATCATATTGTTATGGATGGTGTTTCTCTAAACATATTAGTAAGTGACTTGTTTAAGCTATATAATAGTGAAAGCATTGAACCTCTTGAAGTGGAATATACAGATTATTCTGTATGGGAGAATACTTTAATAAATGAAGATAAGTTCTCTGATGATAAAAAGTATTGGTTAGATTGTTTTAAGGATTTCGATTTTGAAACTTTGAATTTGCCTTTTGATTATACTGTGCCAGCAAATCAAACTTATACCGGCAATAAACTTTATAATCATCTTGAGCAATCTATAATTGACGAAGTTTCAACTTTTGCAAAAGAACAGCACGTATCAACTTATTCTGTATTTTTAACAGCTTTATTTGTTACTCTATATAAATATACTGGTCAAACTGATATCGTTATCGGAAGTCCTGTTGCCAATAGAAGTATTGAATGCTTACAAAATATCATCGGAATGTTTGTTAACAACATTGCTTTGAGAACAAAAATATTAGAGAATCAATCAGTTTCAGATTTAATTACTTTTGTAAATAATACTGTTACTGGCGCCTTAGATCATCAAATCTATCCTTATGATATGCTTGTTAAAGATTTGCAGGTTCCTGTTGATCATTCAAGAAATCCTTTGTTTGATGTAGTTTTAACTTATCAGAACCAGGAAGACACATCTACTTTGGCTAACAACAAAGCTAAAATACTTCCAACTGTAACTAATACTGCAAAATTTGCTATTACATTAGAAATTGCACCTAAGTCTAATCAAATAAATCTTGAATATAGAAGCGATTTATTTAAAGAAAATACTATGACAAGTTTCTTAAAACATTATCTATTTGTTTTAAAACAAATAATAGATGGATTTGATGGTGAAGTTCAAGATGTTAATATTATAACTGATGATGAACAAAAGTTATTAGATAAATTTAATAATACTTATGGAGAAATTAACAGAGCTCCTGTTTCTAAGATTTTTGAAGAACAAGCCGCATTGCACGCAACTGATATTGCAGTTGTTTGTGATGATAAGACTTTAACCTATCAAGAATTAAATGAACGAGCAAATAGTTTGGCTCATCTTCTAATTGAAAAAGGAATTAAACCAAATGACATTGTCGCTATAATGACTAATAGATCTTTAGAAACTATTGTGTGTATGATTGCTATTCTTAAATCAGGTGCGGCTTTCTTAAATATAGATCCTACCTATCCTATTGAAAGAACTGAGTACTATATTTCTGATAGTAAAATTCAACATGTTCTTACCCAAAGAGAATTAGCAGACAAAGTTGCACAAATCAAGAATCGTATAGATATTGATTTAGATATCGAGGATATTTACGGAAAAAATAAAGAAAATCCTGATGTTAAAGTTGGCGAAAGAGATTTATCTTATATTATTTATACTTCTGGATCTACTGGAACACCTAAAGGTGTAATGTTAAACCAGATTGGTATGTCTAATATGGTTCAGGCAATGACTAGAGTTTTGGAATATCTAAAAGAAGGAAATAAACACGCTATTGCATCTGTAACATCTACTCCTTTTGATATTTTCGTATATGAGATTATAGTTTCTCTTACTCATGGCCTTAAGGTTGTAATGGCTAACAATGCAGAGCACAGAAATCCAAAATTATTGGATGCTTTGATTCGTAAACATGGTGTTGATGTAATGACTGTTACTCCTAGTTTAATGAAAATCAACTATGATAACAGAGAACCTGATACAGCTTTGGCTAACGTAAAGAATATGGTATTTGGTGGAGAACCTTTACCAGAAAAATTCGTAAAAGATTTGAAAGCTTTAGCTGATGACATTACTGTTTACAATATATATGGTCCAAGTGAAATAACAATACTTTCAAATGTTCAAAATCTAAATGGAGAAAAAGAAATTACAGTTGGCCCTCCAATTTTAAATACTCAAATGTATATATTAGATAAAAATATGAAACAACTACCTATTGGCGTTGTCGGAGAAATCTATATTGCTGGTATTCAAGTTGGAGAAGGTTACATTGGAAAAGAAGAGATGACTAAGCAAAGGTTCTTAAAAAATCCATTTGGTCCTGGAAAGATTTATAAAACTGGTGATATTGGAAGATGGACTTTTGATGGAAAAATCCAGTGTCTTGGCCGTGTTGATAACCAAGTAAAATTAAGAGGACTTCGTATTGAACTTGGTGAAATAGAAGATGAGATGTTAAAAATGCCAGGAGTTACTTCTGCAATAGTTAATAAAGTTTCTCTTGATGGCAAGGAATCTTTATGTGGTTACTATGTAGCAGATAATAACTTAGCTGAGAATATAGTTAAGGAAAATTTGAGAAAGTTCTTACCTCCTTACATGGTTCCTACTTATATTATAAAGCTTGACAAAATGCCTTATACTATTAATAGAAAGATTGATAGAAAAGCTCTACCTCTTCCAATTGTGAATAGATTTGCTTCTGCAACGGTTGATATTAGATCTCTTAATTCAAACGAAGAGAAACTATTAGAAATTTGGAAGAATATTCTTAAAACAGATAAAATTTCTGTTGATGATAACTTCTTTGATATTGGTGGGGATTCTATCCTTGCAATTAATATGCAAATAGAGGCTTTGAAATATGGTTTGGAATTTGAGTACGCAGATATATTCAATTTCCCTACTATCAGACAATTATCGAAGAAACTGCCAAGTCCAGAAGAGCATTTTATGGCAAATTATGATTATTCTAAAATTAATAACCTTTTGCAGGCAAACTCTATTGACAACTTGGATAAAATTGAAAAGTATAGTTTTAGAAATGCCCTTATAATAGGAAGCACTGGATATTTAGGTGCTCACATACTACATTCGTTCTTAGTACACGAATCAGGTACAGCCTATTGTTTAATCAGACCAAAGAGCAATATGTCTCCAGAAGATAGAATTATCAGTTACTTAAATTTCTATTTTGGAGAAGATTTCTATAATAATTATAAAGATAGAATAAAGGTTGTTGCAGGCGACTTGGTAAAAGAAAATTTAGGCTTATCTGAAAGTGACTATAATGAAATTGTATCTAATGTTGATGTTGTTATCAACTCTGGTGCTATTGTTAAACATTTTGGATTGAAGAAGGAATTCGAGGATATTAATGTAAAAGGTACTCAATATATAGTAGACTTGTGTAAGAAAAATCATAAGAGGTTAATTCATGCTTCAACTATTAGTATATCTGGTTTTGGAGAAAAAGAGGAACTTACGACTACCCCTGAAGAAGAAGGTTCGAAATTATTTACTGAACATGATTTATATGTTGGTCAAAGTATTAAAGGCATTTACAGTACAACTAAATACAAAGCTGAAATTTCAGTTTTGGAAGCTATTGAAGATGGATTAGATGCCCAAATTGTTAGAATTGGTAATATCACTAATAGATATTCTGATGGAATGTTCCAAAAAAATATTAAAGATAATGCTTTTGTTAGAAGATTGAAATCATTTATTGAAATTGGAGCTTTCCCAAAAGAAACTTTAAAGCATGCTCTTGAGTTTACTCCAGTTGATTTATGTGCTGACGCTATAATAAAAATATTAGAATATAGCAGTCCTTGCAATGTATTCCATATATACAATCCAAATTTAATTCCTGCTACTTTATTATATAATACTTTATTAGACAGAGGCTTTGAGATGATACCTGTTACTGATGAATTAATGTCATACATTATAACTGGTATATTGGAAGACAACAAAAAGAAAGATATTATTTCTGGAATTATACAAGATATTGACAAAAATAAAAAATTCACATATACTTCTAAGGTTAGACTAGATTGTGACTTTACAAATAAATTTTTGAATAAAGTCGGTTTTAACTGGGTTTCTTATGATAGTCTCTATATCAATAAATGTTTTGATTATTTTAAGAAAGTACATTTTATAGAAGGAGATAAATAAATGTTAGATAAAATTTCTATACCATTATTTTTATTAATGTTGTCAGCCTTATCAATAGTCATTACTCTTATATATGTTCTAAGGACAAAAGGAAGATCCCAATTAAAGACAATTTTCTGCGTAGATTTGATCTGTGTATTGGTTATTTGCCTAGGTGTAATATTTCAAGATATTCTAAGTAAAAACTTTAATTGGAATCCTTGGAACTTTGAAAAGTTTATTTATATAGGAACATGTTTTTTGCCTGTTGCAATCTACTTTACAGGATTGATTTTTGCTAAGACAAAGATTACTTTTAAAAAAAGATATCTGTTATTCTTTATTGTTCCTATATCTTCACTAATTGTATTATGGACAAATGACTATCATCATTTGTTCTATAAAACATATTCATATTTATATCTTAGCGATTGCGAAGTTGGTCCATATATGATTATTCATAATATTTACTCATATACATTATTATTACTTGGAGTTATCCAAATGATAAAAGCAACTTCTAAAAATTCCGGTTTCTTTTCAAAGCAATCTTTATTGCTTATACTAGGAATCAGTATTCCTTTGGTAACTAATATATTAGGAACTTTTAAGATAATTCCTATGACCGTTTATATGACTCCTATGTCTTTTGCACTTACTATGATCTGCTTTGCATTTGCAATTTTTAAATTTCAATTCTTAGGAATTGCTCCAATTGCAGTTCAGATAATTGCAAATAGGATTTCCGATAGTTATCTTGTACTAAATGACTGTTTAATTATGTCAGATTTCAATGAGACTTTTTTAAAAACTTTCAGGTTGCATGATTATGACATTAGAGGAAAAGATATTTTTACATTTTTTAAAGAACATAAAAAATATAAAGTAAACGTAAAGAGATTTCAAAACGCTATTCAAAAAGCTCAGGCTTCTAATGAAACAGTTTCTTTCGAAATTCACATAGAATCACTAGACAAATATTTTACAATCGAAATTTCAACTTTATATAACAAGGATATTTTTCTAGGTATTTTATTACTATTTAAAGATATTACTCAGCATAAGAAAGATATGCAGGCTATTAAGGACAACCAGGATATGCTTATGGAAAAAGAACGTTTAGCTTCTCTTGGTCAATTAATTGGTGGTATATCTCACAACCTAAAGACTCCTATAATGTCTATATCTGGTGCAGCAGAAGGATTAACAGATCTTATTAAAGAGTATGAAGCTTCTGTCGGAGATCCAGAAGTTACAGTAGAAGATCATCACGCCATTGCTAATGATATGAAAGAATGGATTTCTAAGATTCATTCATATACAGCTTATATGTCTGATATTATCACTGCTGTTAAGGGTCAAGCTGTTGCTCTTTCTGAAAATCAAAATGATATATTTACAGTCGATGAGCTTCTAAAAAGAGTTGATATTTTGATGAAACATGAAATAAAAAATGCTTCATTAATTTTAGAAGTAAATCTTGAAGTCCCTTCTGATACTAAGTTAGAAGGCGATGTAAATAGCTTAGTTCAAGTTGTAAACAATTTAATTACTAATGCTATACAAGCATATAATGGTGTTAAAGGCGAAAAAATCGAAATACGAGTTCGTAAAGATTATTCTAATTTGATTATTTCAGTTTCTGATCATGGTATGGGAATGTCAAATGAAGTTAAAGACAAACTTTTCAAATCAATGGTTACTACAAAAGGAAAAAACGGAACCGGTCTTGGTTTGTTTATGTCTTATTCTACAATTAAAGGTCACTTTAATGGAGAAATGACTTTTGAGTCAGAACTTAATGTTGGTACTACATTTAATGTTATACTTCCTTTACCTGAGAGTTTATAATTAAAAATTACAAATATATATAGGTTAAAAGCAAAGAAAAACTTTAATTTTATTGAATTTTTCCTTGCTTTTTTTATTTTTTATTATTATAATGATTTTGTATAAGTAATATATAATGGATTGGAGATTAGCTATGAGAAAAAACATGATTAATCAGTCAGCAAACGGTTACAAAGTTATCGTTGTTGATGATGAGCAAGGCATCCTTGATTCTTTATCTATTTTTTTAAAACGTTCTGGTTATAGTTTCACTGGTACAACAAATCCTCTTGACGCTATTGAGCGTGTTAAAAATGAGCATTTTGACATGATGATTCTAGACTTTATGATGGATCCTATTCATGGAGATGAGGTTGTCGAGGAAATAAGGAAGTTTAACAAAGATCTATATATTTTATTATTGACTGGTCACAAAGACTTAGCTCCACCTCTTGAAACAATTAAGAGATTGGATATTCAAGGGTATTGTGAAAAAAGTGATAAGTTTGACCAATTACTATTATTAATCGAGTCTGGTATTAAATCGATAGAACAGATGAATACAATTAAAAAGATTAATACCGAATTACAAGACAAAAGTGAGGAATTAGAAAAAGCTTATTTAGATACTATTGGTATATTGCGCCAAACAGTTGAAGCGAAAGACCCTTATACTAGAGGCCACTCAGATAGGGTTTCGGAATTTTCTGTTTTAATTGGTAAAAAAATGGGATTAGACGATGAAACTTTGCACACCTTAAAAATAGGTGGATTATTCCACGATATAGGAAAGATTGGAATTCCTGATAGTATTCTTTTGAAGGAATCAAAGTTAAGTGATGAAGAATACTCTCAAATAAAAAATCATCCAACTATTGGTGCACATATGTTAGGTGACGCAGCTGTTTTCAAAGATATTATTCCAATCGTAAAACATCATCACGAAAGATTTGATGGTAGAGGATACCCTAGCCAATTAGCCGGTGAAAATATTCCTTTCATTGCCAGAATTGCAGCAGTTGCAGATACTTTTGATGCAATGACTTCTAAGAGAACATATAGAGATGCATTACCTCTTTCTGTTGTAAAGGAAGAAATAGAAAAATGTTCTGGAACACAGTTTGATCCAAAAATTGCTAAAGTATTTTTAGATATATTAAATAATGATTATAAATCAATTACAGATATTCAAGAAAAATATAAAAGTTAATAACAACCTTGTAATTAAACAAGGTTGTTATTTTTTTATACTTTCATTGATAATTTTACTTTTTGTCTTTCTTTGTCTATATCTATTACTTTGACTTTTACAACATCTCCTACAGAAACTATTTCCGATGGATTTTTTACAAATTTATCACTCATTTCTGATATATGAACAAGTCCATCGTGTTTTACACCTATATCAACAAAAGCACCAAAATCTGTTACATTTCTAATTGTCCCTGTTAATATCATTCCAATGCTCAAGTCCTCAAATTTCAATACGTCTGATCTTAATATAGGCTTTGGCATTTCTTCTCTTGGGTCTCTTCCTGGTTTCATTAATTCAATCACAATATCTTTTAATGTAGGCTCTCCCACCTCTAATTCTTTAGCCATAATTTTTATTTCTTTTTCATTATTTATAGTTGATAATTTCTCTTTAATTTGCTTAAATTTGTCTTTATCAGCCAAGTCTTTAACTTTAAATCCTAGTTTATCAAGCATATTCTCTGCAATTTTGTAGCTTTCTGGATGAACTCCTGTAATTTCTAATGGATTTTTTCCATCTGGTATTCTTATAAATCCTGCACATTGTTCATATGAAGCCTTGCCTATTTTAGGAACTTTTAGAAGCTCTTTTCTTTCTTTAAATTTTCCATTTTCTTCTCTATATTTAACTATATTTTTTGCAACGGTTTGGCTAACCCCTGCAACATATGACAAAAGCGAAGGTGTTGCTGTATTTACATCTACTCCAACTGAATTTACAGCGTCTTCTACAACTCCGGTTAAACTCTCTCCTAGTTTCTTTTGATTTACATCGTGTTGATATTGTCCTACTCCTATTGCCTTTGGATCTATTTTTACAAGTTCTGCTAATGGATCTTGCAATCTTCTTGCTATAGATATTGCTCCTCTTATCGAAACATTTATATCTGGATACTCTTCTGTTGCAAGTTTTGATGCTGAATAAACTGATGCTCCTGCCTCTGAAACTATGACATATACTAATTCTTTATTATACTTTTCTTTTATTTCTTGTATCAATTCGGCAACAAATTGCTCCGACTCCCTAGATGCTGTTCCGTTTCCTATTGCAAACATATCAACATTATCTTTTAGAATTAATCTAATTAATTCTTTCTTTGCTCCCATTATATCATTTTGTGGTTCTGTTGGATATATTGTTGTATAATCTAATACTTTACCTGTTTCGTCAATTACCGCTATCTTACATCCAGTTCTATATGCTGGATCAAATCCAATTACTGTTTTTCCTTTTATTGGACTTATCAACAATAATTGTTTTGCATTTTTTCCAAACACTGAAATTGCTTGTTCCTCTGCTTTTTCGGTCAAGTCTGCTCTTATTTCTCTGTCTATTGAAGGTTCAATTAATCTTGTAAAGCTATCTTGAATACAATTATTCAATAATTCCGCATACTGACTTTTATTATTTTTTATAATATCATTTTGTATTAATTCTAATATTTTTTCCTCTGGTTTATCAATTTTTACTTTTAGAAATTCTTCCTTCTCTCCTCTATTTATTGCTAGAATTCTATGACTTGGAATTCTATTTACTTTTTCTTGGAAATCATAGTACATTTCGTAGTTTGATTTCTCGTCTTTAGCTGATTTAGTATTTATTATACCTTCTCTATAACAAATCTTCTTTATCTTTTTTCTGTACTCTGGGTTGTCTGAAATATTTTCTGCAATTATATCTAATGCTCCATTAATAGCATCTTCTACTGAATTTACCTCTTTTTCTTTATTTATGTAACCTTCAGCGTATTTATTTATGTCTATACTTTCATCTTGCTTAATTATAGCATCCGCAAGGCTTTCAAGTCCTTTTTCCTTTGCAATAGTCGCTCTCGTTCTCTTTTTTTGTTTATATGGTCTATATATATCTTCAACCTCTGCCAAAGTAATACAATTTTCCAAATCTTTTATAATTTCTTGTGTTAATTTACCTTGTGAATCGATTGATTTTATAACTTCTTCTTTTCTGCTTTCAAGATTTCTAAGATATGTTAGCCTTTCTCCAAGATTTCTTAATACTTCGTCTGACAATCCTCCAGTCACTTCTTTTCTATAACGTGCAATAAACGGTATTGTATTTCCCTCGTCTATTAGCTTTATTGTGCTTTCTACTTGTGACTGCTTAATTTGCAACTCTTGTGCAATTATTTCTACAATTTTATTCATATTAATAAATTCCTTTCTTGAATCAAATAACAAAGCATACACAGATTTTTTATCTCTACCGTGTATGCATTGTAAATTATTCTATTCCCAAATATTCGTTATAGGTACATTCTTTGTCTACAATTCCATCTTGTTTTATATCAATTATTCTGTTTGCAACAGTTTGTGTCAATTGATGGTCATGTGAAGTAAAGATTAAATTTCCTGGGAATTTTGACATTCCTTCATTTAGTGCTGTTATACCTTCCATATCTAAATGGTTAGTTGGCTCATCAAATATTAAGAAATTTGCTCCTGAAAGCATCATCTTAGAAAGAACACATCTAACTTTTTCTCCTCCAGATAACACTTTTACTGATTTTAGAGCTTCTTCTCCTGAAAATAACATTCTTCCTAAGAAACTTCTTACATATGTTTCATCTGGATCTTTTGAATATTGTCTTAACCAGTCTGTTATTGATAAATCACTATTAAATAAGTAATTATTATCTTTTGGGAAATAATTATTAGTAATTGTTGTTCCCCAAATTATTTTTCCTTCATCTGGTTCAAGTTCTCCTGCAATTATTTGGAATAGCACTGTTTTAGCATTTTCATTATCTGCTAACAATGCAATTTTATCATTTGGCTTTACAGTAAATGATACTTTGTCTAGAATCTTTTCTCCATTTATAGTTTTAGAAATATTCTTTACTTGCAAAATTTCATTACCTGGTAATCTATCTGGTTTAAAATCTATATATGGATATTTTCTATTTGAAGGAGTTATTTCGTCTAATTGAATTTTCTCTAATGATTTCTTTCTTGAAGTTGCTTGTTTTGATTTTGATGCGTTTGCACTAAATCTTGCTATAAACGCTTGTAATTCTTTTATTTTTTCTTCCTTCTTTTTATTTTGTTCTCTCATTTGTTTTAATAATAATTGACTTGATTCATACCAGAAATCATAATTTCCTGGATATACTTTGATTTTTCCGTAGTCTACATCAGCAATATTTGTGCAAACTTTATTTAAGAAATATCTATCGTGTGATACTACTATAACTGTATTTTCGAAATTAATTAAAAATTCTTCTAGCCAATTAATTGTTTTTAAATCCAAGTCGTTTGTAGGCTCATCCAGTAATAATATATCTGGATTTCCAAATAAAGCTTGTGCTAAAAGCACTTTAACTTTCTCTTTATCTTCTAATTCTTTCATATATTTATAATGTTTATCTGGTGCAATTCCTACATCATTTAATAACATCGCTGCATCAGAGTCTGCATTCCAGCCATCTAATTCTGCAAATCTTTCCTCAAGTTTTGCTGCTTTCATTCCATCTTCTTCTGAAAAGTCTGGTTTAGAATATATTGCATCTTTTTCTTTCATTATTTTATATAATTCTTGATTTCCCATTATTACTGTTTCCATTACAGTATTCTCTTCATAAGCAAAGTGATCTTGTTTTAACACTGATAATCTCTCTGTTTTTTCTTTAGTAACTTCTCCCTTGCTTGGTTCTAATTCTCCAGATAATACTTTTAGAAAAGTAGATTTACCTGCACCATTAGCTCCAATTATTCCATAGCAACAACCTTTGTTAAATTTTATATTAACATCTTCAAACAATGTTCTTTTTCCAAATCTAATTGTTACTCCACTAGCTATTAACATTTCTTCCTCCTAATTTTTATTTTAACAGCATTATTATATCGTATATTTCTAGTTTTTTCAATGGTTTATGTGTTTTTTATTTTAATTTTTCAAAATTATGTCTACTTGTTTTTTGTCTTTTTTTGGTTTCTCTTTTTTTTACAATATTTTTTATTTTTTTCTCTTTTGCGTATTTCCCAGGATTTTTAGCTGATAATTTTTACTATTTTTTATGTGTTTTCTATGTGCCCTCTGCTGTTTTTTTATCCGGTTTTCTTTTTATATTTTTAAATATATTTTAAAAATTTTTTCCTGTTTTTTGTTTTACATAATATATGCTTTTATTTTTTTAATGTTTTTTTATTATTTTTTATTTATATTAATTATTTTGATTTTTTTATTAATATTTTTATTTATAATTTTATTTTTAAAAATGCAAAAATATTTTTTTATTTATTAATCAAATTTATTTTTAATTATTATTTTTAATTTAATTATTTTAATATTATTTTTTATAAAATTATTTATCATTTATTTTTTGAAATATTATTTTTTATTCTTAATTATTTTTTATTTTAAAATAATTTTTATTTTTTCATAAAAAATTTTTTAATTAAATATTTTATTTTAATTAAATTTATTTAATTTTTAATTTTCAAAAAAATAAATAATTATTTTATATTTATTTATTTTTACTCTTATTTTTTATTATTTATAATTAACAATGTAATAATAAAAATATTATTAATTAATAAAGTATTTTTATTGTTTATTCTTTGTTTGGCATTATATCATAAAATTTCTTATATTTTTATGTATACTTGATTTTTATTATTTGTTTTTAGTTTGTTTTTTTTAATATTTTTGTCTTTTGCGTATTTCCCCTGGTTTTTAGCTGATAATTTTTACTATTTTTTGTGTTTTTTCTATGTGGCCTCCTGCTGTTTTTTTATTCAGCTTTCTTTTTATATGTTAAAAAATATTAAAGAAATTTTTCTTGTTTTTTGTTTTACATAATATGCATTTTTATTTTTTAAATGTTTTTTTATTATTTTTTATTTTAGAATAATTTTTATATTTTTATAAAATAAATTTTTAAGATTAAATAATTTATTTTAATTAAATTTATTTAATCTTTAATTTTAAAAAAAATAAATATTTATTTTATTATTTTTATTTTTTATATTATTTTTATAATACATTTTCGTTAAACTTTTTATTAAATTACTTTCCCCTTTTTATATAAAATATTCTCTGCGCGTTGTCTTATGTAACCTCTTTCATGTGTAATATTTGATTTTTGGCTCAAAAAATGGTATAATATAGTTATTCTTATTTATGGAGGCATATATGGATCGAAAAATCAAGTGTATGCGGAATAGGCGTAGTGGACGACTCGTCCGCGCCAGCGCCATCTGTCTTGCAGATGTCGCTGCACTGCTAATTGCAGGCCTAGGCATAATTCTGCTTCTGTGTGAAGCAGATTTGCCTAACTTCTGGATGTTCGTCCTGGTAATGTCCGTAAAGACCATTATCGGCGGAGCATTCACCTATGCGGGTTTCCGCCTGCATATTTTGTTAGGCAAAACCTATGAATTGACCTAAGAGAAGCTCCCATCATCTGAAGATGATGGGAACTTCTCTTTATTTTTTCCCTTATTTTGGTGCACCACCGGGGAGTCGCCGAGCCGCGTCGGAAAAAATGTCCACCCGGACATTTTTTTAATCCTCCTTTTCGACTCCCATGTATATTTTTGTATAAAAAAAAGAAAACTATATTTCTATATTTTTCTCTTTATTCTGGTGCACCACCGGGGAGTCGCCGAGCCGCGTCGGGAAAACTGTCCACCCGGACAGTTTTCTTATCCTCCTTTTCGACTCCCATGTATATTTCTGCATAAAAAAAAGAAAAACTATATTTCTATATTTTTCTCTTTATTCTGGTGCACCACCGGGGAGTCGAACCCCGGACCTTCTGATTAAGAGTCAGCTGCTCTACCAACTGAGCTAGTGGTGCATCTCTATTAAATTACTTATTTATTATATTCTTTTTTTATTGTGTTGTCAATACTTTAGCCACTATTTTACTAAAGTATTGACACACATTTATTTTATTATTTATTCTCCACCTTCTTCTCCTGAAGTTGGTTTTTCTGTATTTTCACTTGGACTTGGTGTTGGTTGTTCTGGTTGAGAAGGTTTTTCTTCTGGCTCCTGAGGTAAAACTTTTTTAGTTCCTTTTTCTATAATTCTTTCGAGTGGTTTATAGTAATCTGTTGACATTAACTCTGTTGATATTGTTGCTCCATTTAATTTCAATATTTTATATGTAACGCTAGTGCATCCATTATGTCCATATTGTATTATTCTTTCTTCTCCTTCATTCATATCTGAGTTTTCTTGATATTGTACAGGCATTTGAATTATTGATGTTACTTTTGATTGTATTACTACTTCGTATTCTTTCTCTTCTTTTATTCCTTTTATTGTAATTTTGTTTACTCCACTATTTGCAGATGCTTCAATTTTTACTGGATATTGTCTATTGTTTTTAAACTTAAAGTCCAATGTTCCCCAAGATACCGTAGCATCTCTGCCAGCTGCAACATATGACGATTCAAAGCAATGGTTACTTCTTTCAGTAATTTCTAGATTTGCATATACAACTGCATTATATAATGTAGAAGATACTTGGCAAATGCCTCCTCCTACTTCTTGGATCACTTTGCCTCCAGCATATGCGCCGGCCTCTTTAAATCCTGCTGCTTTTGTTCTTTTTCCTACTGTTTTATTATATGAGAAAGTCTCTCCAGGCAATATAACTGTTCCATTTATTTTTTGTGCCGCTAGCGATATATTATTGCTTCTATTCTTATTAGTTGCATCATATCTTGTTGTGAATGTTCCCAACACATCAGGGAATGCTTCTTCTCCTAAATCTCTTATTGTTTTATTTGCCACTGTTATTTTTAATGGAACTCTATATTCTTCTTTATCTTCTTCTAATAATTTTGTTGCTTCTTCTACGGATATTGCAAAGTTTACTCCATTTACATTTGGATGTACTGTTGTTGGATTTTGTGTTATATATGCATCAACAGGCTCTTTATATATTTCGTCATGTATTTTTTCCATATCAATTTTGTCTGGCTCTTTTTGTTTTACTGGTACATTTATTATTTCTTCATTTTTTCCTATTTTATATATTGCTTCTCTTATTTGTTTTTTTAATTTTTCCTTTTCTATTGAAAGTCCTGGTTTTCCTTTTGTAATTACTAGCTCTTCACCTTCAATGTAATATGCATATTCCTCCACTGCTCCTGGTAGTATCGCACCCATTTCTTCAATCTTTTTGTCAATTAATTCTTCATTATATTTTATATCCATATTCAATTTTGTTTTTAATAAAGTTGACTTTATTATTGCAAAATTATTGACAAATATGTTACTATCCCTACCTATATTATATGCCTGATTCGTAATTTCATCCAAATTATATTGCAAATCAATGTCGTTTAGGTTGATTGCAGTTTCTAACTCTTGATATTTTAGTACAATTTTTCTCGCTGACATTTCCTCAGTGATTTCCTGCAATTTTTGTTCCAATTCTTTTTTTGTTAAATTAGACACATTTATATCACTAATGTAGACACCATTGATAACTTTTTCGTTTGTCATATTCAAGACTGCAAAAACTGTTGACATACATAGCAATACAATAATGCAAATACCAATAATAATTATTATCTTTTTTGTCCTTTTTCTATTCTTTTCATTTTCTTCTTTTCTCGTCGTTCGCTTTGTGTTTTCTTCTATTGTTTTTTCCTCTTCCATGTTCTCTCCTCTTTTTTATTTTCTTATTTTTATATTACCATATTAGTGTTTTTTTTACAATATTTTATGGACTTTTATATGCTTTTTTTATATAATATTTATGATTATTAATTGGAGGAATTATCATGCTTGGAAGTCTTATTAGGAATATTAGAAAAGCGAAAAAAATAAAAAGAGTTAATCTCGCAAAAGATGTTGGCGTTGATGTTGGTCATCTTGCCCATATAGAAAGAGGCGAACGAATCCCAACCCATAAAACTTTAATGAAAATATGTGATTGCTTGAAAATCCCTTATCAACCTCTAATGTATGCATATGATAAAACTTATGATAAGGAAAGAGCTTTTTGCGATTTTGATTTTGATCTTTTGGATCATTATTGCTATGACAAAGTCATGGCTGTCAACAATATTGATTCACTTATCCCTTGTCCTCCTGATATAAAAACAGCTTCCCTTGCAATAAAAATGTGTGACGATTTAATGGCACCTATATTACCTAAAGATTCTTATGCTTTCATAGAATTAAATTCACCTGTTTATAATAAAGATTTGGGGTTGTTTTGCTATAACAACAAATGCTATGTTCGTCAATTACAGATAAAAAACAATGCAGTTTTTCTTAGATCTTTGAAAAAAGGAGCTTTAGATATTAGGGTTTTAAGAACCGGTAATTTTTATATTTTAGGAAAAGTGATATTAAGTGATATTATGTAGTAAAATTTCTTATTTTTTTACAAAATTTTTCAAAAAATACTTGATTATATATTTTATTAATATTATAATATAATCGACAAAAGATAAATAGGAGATATTAAAATGGAATTGGTAAAGAATATATTTTTTAATACGGACAAATTAGTAGAAAACTCGAAGATAAAAATTTCATATACAGGTAAACTTTTTGAGGAAAATTCTGAAGAAGTTTTTCTTCATTATGGTTATAATGCTCAATGGGACAACGTTTCAGAAGTTGAAATGGTAAAGACAGAATTAGGATTCCAAGCAGAAATAGAATTGCTTTCTGCTGATTCTTTAAACTTGTGCTTCAGAAATGCTAACAATGAATGGGACAACAATGATGGACAAAACTATGTATTTCCTATCGAGAAAGTTGAAGTTTCTCTAGTTCCACAAGATACTGAGTTTCATATGGATGCACCAAGAAGATTAAGAAAGTCTTACATTTGGAGCAAAAAAATTAGATTAGCAATATACAAGATTATTAAATATTTCCCAAAAATTATTTCTGGAAATTATAAAAGAAAAGTAAATAATAATGATATAAACTTATAAAAAAAATTCCCTATATGTAGGGAATTTTTATATTTGCCAACCACCATTTATTCCTATTACTTGACCGGTTACATATTCGTCTTCTAACAGCCATTTAACGCATTTTGCGATGTCTTCTTTTTTTCCTATTTTTCTTAAAGGTATTTCTTTGATTATTTCTTCTTTGTCCTCTTTTGATAAATTATCATTCATTTCTGTATCTATGATTCCTGGAGCTATACTATTTACTCTTATATTTGATTCCCCTAGTTCTTTAGCTAATGATTTTGTTATAGCATCTATTGCTGCTTTAGTTGCTGCATAATGGCTTTCACAAGAAGCTCCTATCTGTCCCCAAATAGATGATATATTTATTATGCTACCTTCTTTTTTGTTTACCATATATGGAATTGTTTCTTGGCACATATAAAATACAGAGTTCAAATTGTTTTGTAGCATGTTTTCCCAGTCATTGTCCGTAATATCAACAAACATTTTTATTTGGTCTATTCCTGCATTATTTATTATACAGTCAATTTTTTTATATTTATTTATTGTGTAATTTATTAAATCTTTTACTTCTGCTCTTTTTGATACATCTGCTTTAAATATATCTACGTCAAATTCTTCTTTCAATTTTTTTGCTTCTTTTTCAGATTTATTATAATTAGCAATTACTTGATAGTTTTCTTTCGCTAGTTCTTTTGCCAAACAGTTTCCTATTCCTCTTGATGCCCCTGTGATAATTACAACTTTTTTCATTTTTCTCTCCCTCTTTATAATTTATATTTCTTTCTTTGAGCTCGTCCATTATTTCTATTCGCACCTTTATATGTCTGTGTAAGTGAATGGCAATTTGGACATAACAATATCAAATTACTCTCTAGATTATTTAAATAGTTCCCATCCATATGTTCAACTTCTAGTGGGATATTATTTGTATATATATTTTTTTCACCCCACCCGCATTTACTACATTTGTTATTGTATTTTTTTAATAAATATGTTTTTATATGCATTGAAATTTGATACTCTCCTCTTAGACCATTTTCTTCTCCTTTTTTCCATCTTTTAATATATTCATTGTATTCATATTCTTTTTGACATTTTACGCTACAAAACTTATTTTTTTCTTTAATGATATTTTTACAATTTAAACAAGTCTTCATTTATTCTCCTTTAAACAAAAAAAGAACTAGGTGTAAATCACCTAGTTTTTTTATGGAGCCACTTATCTGATTCGAACAGATGACCTACTGATTCATACTACTATAATTTTCATTACCACATATTAATCATGTGTTTGTAGTCTGGACTTTCTCTTTACCGTAGCATATGTTGCTTTAGGTACACCGTATAAAGTCTCTACACTCGAAAAAATACTTTTTCTAGCTCGGGATTAACATTTAAAAGCCTTCCCCGAATTAGCGGTGTCCACTTTATATGTTTCCACATAAAGGTGCAAGATAGTTCAAAATAAAACTTATGTTTTATCTATCCCACAAGTCAGTTGCTCTACCAGCTGAGCTAAAGTGGCGTATTTGGTGACCCCGACGGGAATTGAACCCATGTCTCCGCCGTGAAAGGGCGATGTCTTAACCTCTTGACCACGGGGCCTTATAAAAACTGACCTCTAGGATCTAAGAAACTTAAATCCTAGATTTTTGGTGAGCCATCGCGGACTCGAACCGCGGACAACTTGATTAAAAGTCAAGTGCTCTACCACCTGAGCTAATGACCCAAATTTCCTTTGGTCAACGCATGTTTTATTTTACACTATTTTTATGGTTTTGTCAACGGTTTTCTTTATTTTTTTAATATTTTTTCATTATTTATGTTTTTTAATTCAGAAAATCAATATTTTAGTCCTGATTTAGCTTTTCAATTAGTTCTTCAACTTCTATTCCATGCACTAAACAAGCTTCTTCCAAGGTTTCTGCTTGTGATGCTGGGCAACCCAAACAATGCATACCTGCATCTAATAATATCTCTACCTTTTCAGGAGCTTTTTCTACAATCTCTCCTATTTTTGTATCTTTTTCTATCTTCATTTAAGATTTCTCCTTTCTTTTTGTCGATTATTGTTATATTATTCTACCATAAATTTCAAAAAAAGTATAGACTTTTTTCTACTTTCGTAGTAAAATGGCAAAAAATGGAAGGGGTGTTTTAATTAAAATCTTATTTCTTTTTATTAATATTAACTATCAATTCATTTATTGTACTTTATTATATTTATTCATATTGTGAATTTTATTTCTTTAAATCTAAGCAGGGGGCAAAATTAGAATTAAAAAATAAGGAAAGGAGACGTGGTTACTAATTATTAATTTACTAACTTTTATTTTATCATGCTTATTTTCAATAGGCTTACTTATTGTGGAAATTTTATATTTTTATGATATTTTGTTTGAAAATAATTTTGTACTTTACGTAAGTTCTGTTATTTTAAATTTACCAGAAAAGACTCCATTATTATGGAATAATATAAAATTTATTTTTATATTATCTACATTTTTAGCAAATATTATAATTTTAAATTTTTTATTAGAAGCCCTTTTCTCTAAGTTTTCTTACGAGAATAAGTGTTCCAAGAAAGTTACTTTCTCCGATAAATTAAATCTTATTATTGGACAGGACTTCTCTCTAAAAGAAAAAGTTATAATTCCCGAAAAGGGGTTATTTCAAAATATTTTAATTACAGGAGCTATCGGTTCTGGTAAAACAAGTAGTGCAATGTATCCTATTACAGAGCAATTAATCGCATATAATTCCAATTCTAGCACAAACAAATTAGGAATGTTGATTCTAGACGTTAAAGGAAATTACTACAATCAAGTTCTAGAGTTTGCGAAAAAGTATAATAGATTAGATGACGTAATCCCAATTCAAATTGCTGGAAATTATAAGTACAATCCTTTGGATAATACTGCATTAAAACCATCTGTTTTGGCTAATCGTTTAAAAACAATATTACTTTTGTTTTCGCCCAATAATACAGAATCGTACTGGATAGATAAAAGTGAGACCGCTCTGGCAGAGGCTATCAAGCTTTGTAGATTATATAATAATAACTATGTTACTTTTTCTGAACTTCATAATTTAATTACAAACAAGGATTATTATTTTTCAAAAATATCTTTCCTTAGAAAAAAGTTCCTTTCAAATTCTTTTAATAGAAACGAAACTCATGATTTACTTTCTACAATTAACTTTTTTGAAAAAGAATTTTTTTCTTTGGATGATAGAACTTTAAACATTTTGAAGTCGGAAATAACTAGAATAACTAATTGCTTTATTTCTGACTCTGATATTTTCTCTACTTTTTGTCCTAACAAATCAGAAATAAATTTTAGTGGATTTTCTGATGTCATTAATTCCGGAAAGATAGTTGTTTTAAACATGAATATCAATGAATATAGAAATTTATCCAAAATTATTGCAACATATTTAAAACTCGATTTTCAAACTGAGGTTTTAAAACAACTTTCTAATGGAGCTTCAACATCGTTAAAGCCTGTTGCTTTTATTTCTGATGAATATAGTGAATATGTATCAGCAACTGATGCTAATTTCTTCTCTCAAAGTAGAGAATCTAAGTGTATAAATGTGGTATCAACTCAAAGTTATACCTCTTTGTTAAATGCTCTCAACAATAAGTATTCTGTGGAAGTAATAGTGCAAAACCTAGTAAACAAACTATGGTTTAGATCAGACGATATGTTTACTATTGAAGATGCTCAAAAACAGTTACGGAAAAATTGATAAAGAGAAATCTTCTAAAACAATTTCTGAAAATGCAAGAGAAACTTCATATAATATTTTTACTCATTCTTTTAAATCAAAGAATTCTAATATTTCCGAGAGTATAAATACATATCTTCAATATGATTTTGCTCTTGATACAAAATTTTTCACACAAGAACTTAAGACTTTCGAATGTCTTGGTTTTCTTTCAGATGGAAGTAGAATATTAGAACCCAAAAAGATTCAGATGCTTCCATATTTTAAATAATTATTATAGGAGGATTTATGTATAAAAAAATACTATTTATATTTTTAATTTTATTTATTATTTTTTCTTTGTCACCTGCCATGGCCTTTGGAGATCCAAAGTTAGTAACAAAGCTTAATTCGGCTTTTTCTGATATAGAAAAATGGCTAATAAAGCTTGCAACGCCTGCGGCTGCTGTTGCAGTCGGCACCGGCGTTTTTATGAAAAAATTTAGTTTTGGAGACGAAGAAAAAATACGAACAGGCAAAAAGATAATAAAAAGCTCTTTATTTTCATATGCTTTTATTCTTGCGATTGATCTAATTTTGTCTGCTATTAAGAGTCTTGTTAGTTAGGGGTTGATTATAATTAATACTTCCCAAATAGATTATTCCCAAATAATAATAAGTACGATAAATCAGCTGTTTTCAGCTCTTTTCTCTTCATTAGATAAATCTCTTTATTCTTTATTGGATAAAAGCGTCTTTGTTGATGAAAGTATATTATCTGGTGCGTTTTTTAAAACGATTTTCCAAAATTCTTTCGGCTTGCCTACTATTGCCGATGCTCTTTTGGTTGGTTTTGCGATTTATTATTGTTTTAGACTTTCTTTTGCTCAGTTTTCAGGAACTGTTGTTGAAAAACCATATCAGTTTTTAACCAAAATACTAATAGTTGCTGTTTGTATAAATTGTTCTTCTTTTATTTGTGAACAATTTTTAAGTATTACAGGACTAGTCACTGATTCTTTACGAGTTTTAGGGAAACATATTACTGGTCAAGAAGTTTCTTTTCATAACTTAATATCAAAATCAATCTATTTGACTAGTAATTCTGAATCATTTAATTTGTTTTCCATTGAAGGAATTTTAAAAAGTTTCTTTTCCATAGGTTTGATAAGTTTGCTTTTCTCCTATTCAATAAGGTACATATTAATAAAAATATTTATTTTATTGTCACCTTTTGCATTCCTTGCTTTGGTTAACACTTCTACTTCGTGGTTTTTTAAGACATGGTTACGCACTTTTTTCTCTCTTTTATTTGTACAGATTTTTGTTGCTCTAATTTTGTTGTTGCTATTTTCTATTAGTATACAATCATCTGACTTGTTTTCTCAAATATCTTACATTAGTACTGTTTTTATTTTGAGTAAAGCTAATAATTATGTTAGAGAGCTTATAGGTGGGCTTTCTCTAGATATAAACACAAATATTCTTAGTATAAAGAATTTATTAAAATAGGAGGTTTTATGAAATTTATTTTCCCTAAAAATTATAATTTTAAAAATAAATTATTTGGCATAATTGATTACTCATCTTTATTTGTCAACTTACTTTGGGACGTTTTCGTTTTCTGTTTTATTAATTTAATTCTTATTAATATTACAATAAAGATTTTTATTTTTATTGTTCTTTGCCTGCCTCTATTTTTATTTTCCCTTGTGGGATTAAATAACGAAAACATTTTATATGTTATAAATTATTTAATAAAGTTTGTGTTTAGTACTAAAATATTATTGTTTAATAAAGACCATTAAAATTGTTTTTATTATTGTAAAACACCTTTAAAAATGATATAATCATTTCAACATTTTATGAAAGGATTGACCTAAATTATGAAACTTGAACAGTCATCAAACTCTTTACTATTTTCAACAACAAATATTCCAGATGCTTTTTTTACAGAATATTTTTCGCAAGCTAGTGGAACAGCTATTAAGGTTTTTTTGTATCTTTATTTTCTTTCAAAATACGGAAAAGAAATAAAAATAAATGACCTTTCTAAAAAGCTGGATATTCCATTAAAAGACATTCAAGATTCTATTAAATATTGGGAGTCTTTAGGTTTGTTAATAAGAAAAAATTCTGGTTATGAATTTGCTAATATGCAAGAAATCGAATTGCATAAGCTATACAATCCTAAAGTTTCACAGTCTCCTGAGCAAATCAAAGAAACTGCAAAGAATCAATATAGAGCCAAGGCAATATCCGCTATAAACAACGAGTTCTTCCAAGGAGTAATGTCTCCTTCTTGGTACGGAGATATTGACTTATGGTTTAGCAAATATGGGTTTGATGAAGAAGTTATGGTTGCTCTATTTAGATATTGTTTTAATCGCTCTGCTTTGCACCGTAATTATATTCAAGCCGTTGCTGAGGCATGGTCACAAAACAACATAAAAACATATTCCGATTTAGACAAATATTACGAACAGCAAGAAGCTCTTGCAAAAATCAAGAAGTCTATTGCTAAAAAATTAGGAATCAGCAGGCAACTTTCTCAATACGAAGAAGCTTATATTGAAAAATGGACAAATGATTTTTCTTTTACTATGCCTGTTATAGAAATTGCATTAAAAAAGACAACGTCTAAGTCAAATCCAAACTTCGACTATATAAATAAGATTTTAGAAGACTGGCATGATAGGAATTTAAAGACCCCTGAAGCAGTTAATAAATTTTTATCTGATATGAAGCAAAAAACAAAAGACATAAAAACAATAGAAAAGCAAGCTGGATATAATAACTATTCTCAAAGAGCATACACTAATCTTTCAGAATTATATGCAAATAATCCAGACAATTTATAAATTATCCTTAGAAGGATGTGAGAAAATATGAACAATTCAACTTTAAAGCAATTATTAAATGAATACGAAAATAAAAGATCTCATGCCATTTTGATTGCCGAAAAAAAGAAAGAGGACTTTTATAGCAAGAATCCCCGTCTTCAAGAAATAGATAGAGAACTTTGTTCCTTCTCTTTATCAACGGCTAAATCCATTTTGCAAACAAATAATAAAGATCTTTTAAAGGACTTAAAAGTAAAACGCTCAGAATTATTAAACGAAAAAGAAGAAATATATCAACAATCAAATATAAGTGAAAAAGATTTTTTACCTATTTTTGAATGTTCGCAATGTAATGACACAGGTTATATTACAAAGGATAACAAAACCGAAATGTGTTCTTGCCTAAAACAAAAATTGTTTGATTTGGAATATAACAAGTTTAATACTTTTGATATGTCAAACTGTACATTTAATAATTTTTTAACTGATGTATATTCACCTACCGTAGAAAAAGAAAAATATAATTCTTCTCTTTCTCCAAGAGAGAATATTAAAATTATTCGAAAAATTTGTGATAATTTTTTACTTAATTTTGATGACCCACATGATAAGAATTTACTTTTTACTGGAAATACTGGTTTGGGAAAAACTTTTCTTTCTAACTGTATTGCAAATGAATTATTAAAAAAAGGAAAAGTTGTTTTATATCAGACTGCACCTATTATGCTTGATAGTATAATTAATTATAGAATGCGGAAAAGCTAATAACTTTGATATAATTAAGCACTTATATTCTGCAGATTTACTTGTTATAGATGATCTAGGAACAGAGAGTTTAAATAATATGAAATTCACTGAATTATTTTCTCTTTTAAATGCTAGGCTTCTAAATCAAAATAATAAAGTTACAAAAACAATAATTTCTACTAATTTAAATTTAAATGAACTGTCAGCAAGATATGGTGAACGTATAATTTCTAGATTTATTGGAAATTATAATATTTGTTATTTCTTTGGAGATGACATTAGAATAAAAAATAGAATTTAAGAAAAAATATGAAGAAGAAAACCACAAATCAAATTAGATTTATGGTTTTCTTTAAGGTCCTCTTTTTACTGACTCCACTAATTTGGGTATAGTTTCACAAAGGGTTCTTTTTTATTACTTGTTTTATTATGTAACCATTTTCACTCTTTTTTTTATTTTTTTAATAATTTAATAATAAATATTAAATTATTAATTTAAATATATTTTATTATTTTAATAATTATTTATTTTTACTTTGTATTTTTGATTTCGTTTTTTCCGTTTTTTAATTATTTTTTATATTTATTTTTTAATTAATTATTTATTATTTATTTTTAATCATTTAATTAATTATTTTTATTATTTTATTTTTAATCAATTATTTTATTTTTATTTAATCATTCATTCTTTTTTTAGAAATAAAAAGTTTTATATTTATTTTATTATTAACAGAAATTTATTTAATTAATAAAAAAATAATGCATGAATAATTTATTAATCAATTCATTTTCATTGTTTTTTACTTTAAGTTTTTCTCTTACCTCTTCCATTACTTTTTTATTTTTGTTTTTTATGTATACTTCTTCCCTTCTGTTTATTTTTCTTTTGTTTTTTTTCTAGTTTTCGTCTTTTGCCTGTTTCCCATACTTTCTAAGGAATCATTTTTTTATTTTTATTAGTCTTTTTTCTTTTTTACAATTATTTTATCATTCTTTTTTTGAAAAATACTTCTTGCTCTGGTGCAATTTTACATAGATGCTTTTTTTACATTTTTTAATTTGTTATTTTATTAATTATTTATTTTTTTATTATTTTATTTTTATTTAATTTATTTATTTTTTATTATTTTATTTTTATTTAATTTATTTATTTTTTATTATTTTATTTTTA
>OIZE01000374.1_pt1 | contig 38117 bp, 39 predicted proteins | sample 1588421 | NCBI WGS metagenome assembly OIZE01 (sample SAMN03283251) | human gut metagenome | biome: human-associated habitat; material: feces | host: Homo sapiens | place: USA | collected 2013 | reverse complement strand
GAGCGTTTATCTCAGTCGGAGCACGGCCGGGCGCACGATAAAAATGACCCGTATCTTCGTATTCCGTTTTCAGAATACAAAGATGCGGGTCATTCGACCATTTTCCGGCCATTTTCCACTAAATATTAATTTCCGACGGCGAGATATGCCGCGATCAATCGATCCAGCTCTACACTGTGCTTATAAACGATATCATAAGCCTCTTTGCGGTCGATACTGTTGTTGAGTACCCTTCTGGCCTCCTCGATCCGTTCTGCCAGCCTCCTTTTATGTTCATTTTGTCCGTTCATGCCGCGTTATTCCTCCTTACTTCCAATTGCCTTCCTTCTGCATCGTAAAAGGACAAACACGGAAATAACAGCAAGCGCAACAGAAAGGAGCTGCGAAACTGCCAGGCTCGTTCCCGGAATCAGGAGCTGGTCTGTACGCAGCCCCTCGATCCATGCTCGTCCGATTCCATAACCGGTAAGATAGATCAACAACATTTCTCCTGTAAATTTTTTTCTTTTCCGATACCAGAGCATAAACAAAAGAAGACCAAGATTCCATAAGGATTCATAAAGAAAGGTCGGATGAACCTGAATATACTGTATCCCGTTTTCCGTGATCAAATGATCCAGCACATCCTGAGATATCATACTTTCATTTACAATGCTTCGTTTGATACGCATAGCAAACAGATTATCTGTATATCCGCCGAATGCCTCACAATTTACAAAATTACCCCATCGTCCGATGATCTGGCCGGTGACAAGTCCCAAGCAGCAGCTGTCTGCCATGGACAAAAATGAGATGCCCCGCTTTTTTGTAAACACAAGCAGGGTGATCACAGACGCTATGATGCCGCCGTAAATCGCCAATCCGCCTTTTCTCAGATTAACGATCTCTGATAAATGATCTTTATAATATCCCCACTGGAATATTACATAATAAATGCGTGCTCCGAGAATTGCAAAAATAATACCATAGATCATAAAATCCACATACATCTCGGGATTCTGCCCTCGCCGTTTCGCGTCGGACTGAGCCACCAGAAGACCGGCGATCATGCCGATCCCAATGATCAGACCGTAATACGCAAACGATATTCCGAACAGCGAAAAGCTCTTAACCATATGCGTTACAGAAATACCAAGATGCACAAAGATTAAATCAGTTCCTTCTGTCATGCCCACACTCCTTTAATCGTTTGTGAATCCTATTTTACTCCGAAATACTACAAAAAGCAAATAAATTCGCATGACAGGACTCGCCCTGATTCGACAGAGTAAAGCCCTTGCATTTTTATACTATTCCTTTTATACTGAGCATAAAAGTGGGATGATGATCCTACAATATGCGAATATTGGGTAGGATTGTTTTTGAACCCGATATCATTATCGATATCATTATAATTAAGGAGGAAATAATTATGGCAAATTGTTTTGATTGTTTAAAGAAGATCGATGGTAAGCATGTTGGTATTTTTGCGGCAGGAGTTCTTTTTGGAACGGCCGGAATCAAGGTTCTTTCCGGAAAAGACGCTAAGAAGGTTTATACCCAGTGTACCGCAGCAGCATTGCGTGCAAAGAAGTGTGTATTAGACACAGCATCCAAGATTCAGGAGAGTGCAGAGGACATTTATGCCGAAGCACAGGAGATCAATGTAGCGAGAGAAGAAGACACGGTGTTTGACGAAAGCGAGACAGCTCCAGAGGAAGAAACCACCTCCGAACCCTCTTAGGGAGATCTATCCGTTAAACGGATCGATTTTTACAGGAGGCTGGCAGAATGAAATTCAGAATTGAGCATGAGATCAGAGGACGGATGCGGGTACATCTTTTCCTTAAAAAAATGACATTTAAGGAAGCAGATATCCTGCAGTATTATCTGAAAAAAAATGAGTTTATTACATCGGTTAAGGTTTATGAACGAAGCTGTGATGCTGCGATCTGCTTTAAGGGCGATCGGAAACAGGTGATCGAGTATCTTCGCAGATTTCATTATGAAAGCGTGGAAGTGCCGGATACGGTTTTGGAGCACTCAGGAAGAAAGATCAATCAGGAATATTGGGACAAGCTGGTAAACCGGACAGTCCTTCACTATGGACAGAGATTGTTTCTTCCTGCACCCCTCAGAGCCGTGATCACAATTGCACGGTCTGTGAAATATGTAAAAAACGGAATAAAGACATTGGCTTCCGGTAAGATCGAGGTTCCGGTACTGGATGGAACGGCCATCGGTGTTTCTATCCTGCGCGGAGACTTTAATACGGCTTCTTCCGTCATGTTCCTTTTAGGGATTGGCGAGATCTTAGAGGACTGGACGCATAAAAAATCTGTGGGCGATCTGGCAAGGAGCATGTCACTGAATGTAAAAAAGGTGTGGCTCCTTGCAAACGGACAGCAGGTGTTGGTTCCGGCAGATCGGATAAAGGTAGGCGATCACATCGTCGTCCGTATAGGAAGTATGATCCCCTTTGACGGGACGGTGCTTGCCGGAGAAGCCATGGTGAATCAGGCGTCCCTCACCGGAGAGGCACAGCCGGTAGTCAAAAATAAGGACAAATATGTTTATGCAGGTACCGTTGTCGAAGAAGGCGAGCTGACGGTCTGTGTCCATCAGACAAAGGGCGGAACCAGATATGAAAAAATCGTATCTATGATCGAAGAAACAGAGAAGCTCAAATCCTCTGTAGAGAGTAAAGCAGAGCATCTGGCCGATCGTCTTGTCCCGTATACACTTGCCGGAACAGGACTTGTATATCTCCTTACCCGTAATACGATGAAAGCGCTTTCTGTTCTCATGGTAGATTTTTCCTGTGCGCTTAAGCTATCGATGCCCATCACTGTTTTATCGGCTATCCGGGAGGCAAATACCCACGGCATGACCGTCAAAGGCGGGAAATATCTGGAAGCAGTGGCGGAGGCCGACACGATCGTATTTGATAAAACCGGAACCCTTACAAAAGCAGAGCCGACCGTAGTGGATGTGATCCCCTTTATCGATGAAAAACCGGACGAATTGCTGAAGCTGGCGGCGTGTATGGAAGAACATTTCCCCCACTCCATGGCAAAGGCAGTTGTGGATGCGGCAAAAAGGAAAAATCTGGTTCACGAGGAGCATCATTCCAAAGTCAATTATATTGTGGCCCACGGGATCTCGACAACGATCGACGGAAAAAAGGCGATTATCGGAAGTGCTCATTTTGTGTTTGAGGATGAAAAGTGCAGGATACCGGAGGGTATGGAAGAACGATTTGAACTGCTGCCTCCGGAATACTCTCATTTGTACCTGTGTATAGAAGGGGTTCTGGCAGCGGTGATCTGCATTGAGGATCCTCTGCGTGAGGAGGCGGCTGAGGTCATCCGTGAATTAAAGAAGGCCGGGATCAAAAAAACGGTCATGATGACGGGAGACAGTGAGCGGACTGCTTGTGCAGTGGCTAAAAAGGTCGGGGTAGATGAATACTATTCCGAGGTACTGCCGGAGGATAAAGCTGCTTTTGTAGAAAAAGAAAAAAAGGCCGGACGAAAAGTGATCATGATCGGTGACGGCATCAATGACTCACCGGCTCTTTCCGCAGCAGATGCGGGGATTGCTATTCGCGATGGCGCCGAGATCGCACGGGAGATCGCAGACATCACGATCAGCGCGGATAAATTGAATGCACTGGCTGATCTAAAGAAGCTCAGCAATCTTCTTATGCATCGGATACACCATAATTATCGTACTATTGTCGGGATCAATGGTTTATTGATCGGACTTGGGATCAGCGGAACACTCAAGCCCACCACCTCCGCACTCCTACATAATACTTCGACGCTGGCCATCAGCTTAAACAGTATGAAAGACCTGATGGAATAAGAGAGAACTTCTAATTGAGAAAAGCTTATCAGTAAGATAGTTGACACATTACTAAAGTAAGTGTATACTAACCATCGTAGTAAATGAGAGCGATTATCAATATAGAAAGCTGGTGAAGTATGATGCCTTTATCAATGGCAGAAGCCGGAAAAATGAATCAGATCAAAAAGGTAGGCGGAAAAGAGGAGACTAGACGTTTTCTTGAGAGTCTGGGATTTGTTGTGGGTGCGTTCGTTACGATCGTATCGGAGATCAATGGAAACCTCATTGTCAATGTAAAGGAATCCCGCGTGGCGATCGACAAAGAGCTGGCAACAAAAATTATGGTGTAGGAGGAAATGAGTATGGCAACACTGCGAGATATAAAATGCGGAGAAACCGTAAAGGTGCAGAAGATCCATGGTGAAGGAGCAACAAAGCGACGGATCATGGATATGGGGATCACTAAGGGCACACAGATCTCTATCAGAAAAGTGGCGCCCCTGGGTGATCCCATAGAGATCACCGTCCGCGGATATGAGCTTTCTTTAAGGAAAGCAGACGCGGAAATGATCGATGTGGAATAATTAATGTGCCAAGGCACATTTTTTATTGATTGCTGGTTAGCATAAGCTAAAACATGTTCTAACAATCAAACGAAAGATAGTAACGCATAAAAGAACAGACAGCAAAGAAATCCAATAAGTAAAAGAATCCAATAAGTAAAGAAAAGGGACATGATTATGAAAGTTAAGATTGCATTAGCCGGAAATCCCAACAGTGGAAAGACAACATTGTTTAATGCATTGACCGGCTCCAATCAGTTTGTCGGAAACTGGCCCGGAGTTACGGTTGAAAAAAAGGAAGGAAAATTAAGAGGATACACCGATAAGGATAATGAAGCGATACTGGTGGATCTTCCGGGTGTTTATTCCCTCTCCCCCTATACACTGGAGGAGGTCGTATCCAGAAACTATCTGATCGGCGAGCGTCCGGATGCGATCATCAACATTATTGACGGAACAAATCTTGAGAGAAACCTGTATCTTACAACACAGCTGACAGAGCTGGGGATCCCGGTCATCATCGCAGTAAACATGATGGATCTGGTGAGAAAAAATGGCGAGGTATTGAATATCGACCGCTTATCTAAGGATACCGGCTGCAAGGTCGTTGAGATCTCTGCGTTAAAAGGGGAAGGGATCGATCAGCTGGCCGAGCGTGCCGTAGCACTGGCCAGAAATAAGAAGCAGACCATACCGGCCCATTCCTTTGAAGGAAGTGTAGAGCATGCGATCGCTCACATTGAGGAGGCCATTGCCGGACATGTCGAGCCGAGCATGGAACGCTGGTACGCCATTAAGCTGTTTGAGCGGGATGCAAAGGTTCAGGAAAGCCTGAATCTGGATATGCAGCTCCTTGCCCACATCGAAAAAGATATCGTTTCCTGCGAAAAGGAAATGGATGATGATTCAGAGAGTATTATCACAGGTGAGAGATATAATTATATCGGAACGATCATTGAGGACTGCTACAAGAAGCGTGTGAAGCAGCAGATGTCCATGTCGGATAAGATCGACCGTATTGTAACGAACCGTTTCTTAGCACTTCCTATCTTTGTAGCAGTAATGTATATTGTATATTACATAACCGTTACCACCGTCGGATCTGCCCTGACAGACTGGACCAATGACACCTTATTTGGGGAATGGATCATTCCGGGCGCCAGAACCGCATTGGAATCTATGGGATGCGCAGAATGGCTTACCGGTCTCTTTGTAGATGGTATCATCAGCGGTGTAGGCGCCGTCCTTGGCTTTGTGCCGCAGATGTTAGTCCTGTTCTTCTTCCTTGCATTCCTTGAGGCCTGCGGATACATGGCAAGAATCGCATTTATCATGGATCGCATTTTCCGTAAGTTTGGTCTTTCCGGAAAATCCTTTATCCCGATGTTAATCGGTACCGGATGCGGCGTACCTGGTGTCATGGCCTCCAGAACGATCGAGAATGACAGAGACCGTAAGATGACGATCATGACAACAACATTTGTTCCTTGTGGAGCAAAGCTTCCTATCATCGCATTGATCGCCGGAGCATTCTTCCAGAATGCAGGATGGGTTTCATGGTCTGCATACTTCGTTGGTATCGCAGCGATCATCTGCTCCGGTATTATCTTAAAGAAAACAAAAATGTTCGCAGGAGAGCCTGCTCCATTCGTTATGGAGCTGCCTGCATATCACTGGCCGACAGTTGGTAATGTACTCAGAAGCATGTGGGAAAGAGGCTGGTCATTTATCAAAAAGGCTGGTACAATCATTTTATTATCTACAATCGTACTTTGGTTTTTACAGGGATTTGGCTGGATCGATGGCAGCTTTACAATGCTCGAGGCAGAACAGCTCAATGACAGTATCTTAGCTAAGATCGGTAATGTGATCGCTCCTATCTTCGCTCCGCTTGGTTTTGGAAACTGGAAGATGGCAGTTGCAACCGTTACAGGTCTGATCGCAAAAGAGAACGTTGTTGCTACATTCGGTATCCTCTTCGGCTATGGCGAAGTAGCAGAAGACGGTGCAGAAATCTGGCAGGTGCTTTCACAGACCATCACACCTGTTGCAGCTTATGGTTTCCTGGTATTTAACCTGTTATGTGCTCCTTGTTTCGCAGCAATGGGTGCTATCAAGAGAGAAATGAACAACGCAAAATGGTTCTGGTTTGCAATCGGTTATCAGACAGTTCTGGCATACGTAGTTGCACTTTGCATCTACCAGATCGGTACACTGATCACAACAGGCGCATTCGGAATCGGAACAGTTGTGGCATTCCTTCTTGTTCTCGGTTTCCTGTATCTGTTATTCAGACCATATAAAGAAAGTAAGACATTAAATGTAAGCATTGATAAGAAAGCATTTGCAAAATAAATGCTGATCCGGAGGTGATCAAATGGGTACCGTTTTAGTACTTGCAATCTTAATCGTGATAGTCGGATGTATCATCCGCAGCATGATAAAGGATAAGAAAGCAGGAAAATCCCTGCAGTGTGGAGGTAACTGCAAAAACTGTCACGGTGGCTGTCATTAAATGCCATGGGAGGTAATATATGCGGAAAGAAATGATCATTCAGCGCCTGAAAGAGCGTGGTTGTCGCATTACAAAGCAACGACTGTTATTGCTTGACATTATACTGGAAGAAGATTGCTGCTGCTGTAAAGAGATTTATTATAAAGCATCCAAAAAGGATCAGAATATCGGTCCGGCCACTGTGTATCGTATGATCAATACACTGGAGGAGATCGGTGCGATCACAAGAAGAAGTACCTTTACGGTCAATCTTCCACCGGAAGAAGAAAAAACAGCCGTTTGAAGTGAAGAATTACAGAAATAAATATCGGAAAGACCGGAGTCCTGTGCTCCGGTCTTTTTGACGCTTTGTTCATAAATAGAAAGAAATTGAAAGATTTTACTACAAATCTATACAGAACGGAATAACAGGAATAAAATAAGAAAGAAAAACAATAGTAATGAAAAGATAAGGGGAAAGCTATGAAGAAAAGAGTAAGTTTTCTGGTGCTTGTGCTGCTGATCGCAATCAGCGGCTGCGGAAAAAGTGAGAGCAGTCTGAATGGACAGGACAGCAGTGAAGAAATAAATGCAAATGGAACCGGAGAAGATGGAGAACAGACTAAGACCGGTGCAGGTGATGCGGCAGACAAAGAAGCGGATACGGCAGATGCAAAGCAGAATGCAGATACACCCGGGGAAGAGCAGGCGGATCAGACCAATGGAACCGTAGACGCAGAAAATGCTCTGGCAGAATATGCCCTGCACCTGAATGGCAGTAATCTGGATGGCGTATCCTTTACCTATACAAAGACAGAGGATGGTATGTGGCAGAGAAGTTCCCTGGATGACAGTCCGTTTCAGACAGCGGGGAATCTGGATTTTGTGATCCGGGATTTTGACGGGGATGGCAATGAGGAACTGCTTACCTATGATATGGAGAAGAGAGACGGAGACTGGGCAGTTACAGTCAGCATGTATGAGCAAAAAGACGGACAGGTGCAGAAAGCAGATACCAAAACTTTGCTGGAAAAGGCATTTTCTTTCTGTGACAGCGGGGATGTCAGATTTTTCCTGAAGGATGACAAGTACATCTGCATGGACAGCGGGCTTTCCTGCTTTGTCATTGCGGATGGGATGCAGTATGCGGTCAAAGCCTATAGCTATAATGGAGAAAAGCTGGTGGAGATGGCAAATGAAGAACTGCAGGGTTCCGATTTTTATGAGGTCGGTCATTCCATGACAGAATATGTAGATCAGCTTAATACGATGGGCTTTTCCAAAACAGCAGCAGCTGTGTATGACAGAGATGTACTCCGCGTCTGTGCGGCGGACAGTGGCATTACCTTTTTATCAAAGATCCTGCTGCATCATTCCTATCTGGAAGAGGATAAGACATGGGCATATGATCCATACGCTTATATGGAATTTGTAGAGGGCGAAGAAGCAGAAGATGCTTATGTGTTACCTGAAAGTAACGAAAAAGGGCTGTCAGCGGATGAATTGAGAGATCTGGGAGAAGACAGGCTTCGGATTGCCAGAAATGAGATCTATGCCAGATACGGCAGAAGCTTTCAGGATGAAGCGTTAGCGCAGTATTTCCAAAAGAAAGCATGGTATTGCCAGAGCGAAACTATAGATGATACAATCCTCTCAGAAACGGAGCTTGCAAACCGCGATCTGATCCTGCAGGCGGAGCAGAATGCGGCGTTAGAAGACCGCATGCTACCGGAGCAGTATCAGCCGGCGTATGAAAAGCAGGATACGGAAACAGAAAAGAATATGGAAGATTTGCTGAACACCACAGCCTACAACGGTTTCTTAAGCAGAACGTATCAGAATGTGAAGGACGCGGAGCTGGGAGAGATTTTCTATAATGGAGCCGGTATTTCAGGCAGTGCAGGAGCCTTACAGGAAGAACTGAAAGCGGAATATCTGAAGGTCAGTGGACAGGCGGAGATCTATACAGATTTTATGGCATTGTCTGAGCAGGAAATGGAAGTCCTTCTGCAGAACGAAACAGGTCTTTCGATGGCAGATTTCAATCACCGGATCGGCTGGTATTATCTGCCCGCTTACGGCGCATTTGCAAAGGAAGTCAGTGATACCAACTTCAAGCAGATCGAGGTGCAGGATGTATATTATAATAAAGCAGCAGATGTTTACTCTGTACTTTACAGAACACCGGGGATTATGGATGAAAACGGAGAAGAAGGTTTGTACCGGGTAACATTAAAGCAAACGGGAGATCACTGGCAGATCATGGCAAATACGGAAATCTGACAGACAGGTCGAATCCTGCAAAATGCTGTCTGCTATCACAGAATTTTACAAACCGCCCGGTTGCTTCTTTATGAGATGATTTCATGGAAAGGTTGACACAGCAGAAACAATGCCTTATAATTGTTCTAAAAAGAACGATAAAGGAGGGAAAAATGTATTTCTGGGATAAGCATAAAACAGTTACAAGCTATTATGAAGTGCTTTCCGGTGAGGTGTGTGACCGGTATGGCTTAACGCAGATGGAATATGATATACTGATGTTTCTGCATAACAATCCGCAGCATAATACCGCTGCAGAAATTGTAAAGATCAGAAAATCAACAAAATCCCATGTTTCAACTTCATTGAAAAAGCTGGAAGAGAAAGGTCTTGTTGAAAGAATACAAAGTGAAGATAATAAAAAGCATATTGAAATTGTTTTGCTGGATCAGGCAGAGGAAATCGTGGAAGCAGGAATAAATGCACAAAAACAGTTTGCAAAAAATGTTTTAAGCGGATTGACAGAAGAAGAAAAGCAAATGTGTATGAATGTATTTGAAAAGATCTGTAATAATGCGGAAGAATGTTTAAGAGAGCATAGGGAGAACGCAAATGAAAACTAAGTTTTGTGTAAAGAAAGATGTAATGGAAGCGATATTTGATACGGCATATTTGATTTTTGATCTGGTTGCCGCAATTTTATTTTTTATATTCTCACAGGGAAATATGCTGTTTATTCTTTATGGAGTATTAACATTAACACTTTGCGGAGGGGATGCTTTTCATCTGGTGCCAAGAATTATCAGAGCAGTACATGGAAGTAATGATAAAATAAAGAGACAGTTGGGAATCGGATTGCAGGTATCGTCTATTACAATGACAGTATTTTATATTATTTTGATGTATATCTGGAAATTTACATTTCCGGAATTAAAAATGCCGGCAATAATTGAAGCAATAATTTGGATATCTGCAGTCGTCAGAATTGTAATATGCATGTTCCCACAGAATAACTGGTGTACCGATGAAGGAAATATGAAATTATCTATCATCAGAAATGCGGTCTTTGCAGTTACCGGTATAGGGGTAATTATTTTATATATAATTTCCGGGAATACTTATGGATATCATATGACAAGGATGGTTGCAGCCATTATTATTTCTTTTGGCTGTTATCTTCCGGTAACTTTGCTGAGTAAATCAAAACCAAAGGTCGGACTATTAATGATTCCAAAGACTTGTGCATATATGTGGGTTATTGCGATGGGACTACAGCTTATGTTTTAAAAGCTGTAAAAGAATAAAAAAGGGAGGATATCAGAATGAAGATAGAAAACTTTGTAAGGCTTATGACAGGGCGATTTGATAATAAAGAACAATTTACAGAAATGAAAAAAGCCGGGAAAATGTTTCCGTATGCACAGCATGTAAATACAGTATGCAACGATAAAATTAAAAATATGCCCGAAGATTTTACAGGGATATTTATTGTAGAGGAAAGTTATTATGAGACGGATGGAAAATGTCATGCTTCACCTCATTTGTTCCTTATTACAGAGAATAAGGATGGAATCATGCTATCATCCTATGAAATACCTGTGGGAGAAGACAAGACTAAGTTTTCCTATGATTCCATGAAGCCTGTAGATTACGGAGAACTTAAAAAATCTGTGAAGTTTACACCGGCACTATATCGGGAAAAGGAAGGCTGCTGGGAAGGGGGAAGTGTGAGCCGTTTTACGCCGGTTATGACATTCCGGTTATGGGAGAAGTTTTCAGATGAATGTCTGGAGGTGTCGGAAAGCATGGAAGTGAACGGAAACAGAACCTTTGGATATGATGTCCCGATTATTTACAAAAGAGTAAGATAAAGTATAAGACTGGACAAAAGCCATCAACTGACCGATATATAAAATAGATACATATCACAGAAAACGGTCAGGGAGAAACAAGAGTATGGTAATTCAGAAAACAGATCAGACAATGCAGGCAGTTCAGAATGAGAATCTGCAAAAAAGTGCGGGAAAAAGAAATAGAAGAGCGCAGAATACACAAAACACGAAGAAAAATGTGGACGGAAGATTTCTGATCGCAGGATCTTCAAAGGAGCAGATCGAAAAGAAACGTAAGCTGGCACAGAAGCAGGCAATGAAGCTTGTCAAAGATGCCTTTTCCGGGGATCAGGCGACAAAACAGAATATAGAGGATCTGAAAGCACAGAAGGCGGAAAAGGTCGCAGAATATCAGGAAAAAATGCAGCAGATCGGCAATATTTCTGCGGAAAAGGATAAGCTGCGGGAAACGTATGGGATATCGAAGGATTCGCAGGAGCAGAAGGATCTGGAGCTTTTGGAAAAATACCAGAATAATAAGCTGGGTTTCTTTTCAGATGATTTCAGTAAAGAAGAGATTGACCGGTTAAAGGAACTGGCAAATGAACCTAGGACGGAATATCAGAAACAGGTACTTTCTTTAAATGGGAAAAAAGCTGCTTTGCAGTCAGATGCAGATCTTATGCAGCAGCAGATCATGGTGCTGACGCAAAATCAGTCGGATGCCAAGGTGGATCAGTTAAAATCCCAGGATATGTTAAAAGCCGGAGATGCTGCGGAAGAGATCCAAAAAGCAGCATCGGATGAGATCGTTGGTATGGTGATCGCGGATGCCAAAGAAAAGCTGGATAAAGAACTGGAAGAGAAGAAGGAAGAAGCCGAGAAGAAGGCAGAAGAAAAAGAAGAACAGGACGAGCGGATCGAAAAGGCAAAAGAAGAACGGAAAGAAGACAGAGAGATGATCGAGGGAGATCTGGATGCGGAAAAGCTGCAGGCAGATGCCAGTTTTCAGAAACAGTCCGTTACGCAGTCTGAGGAGACAACGCAACGGATCAATCAGATCATGAAGAAGAATCACCTGATCAATGAGGATCTGAAGGGTATCGAGATCGATGTAAATTTTTAAAGATATTTGCGCAGGCCTTTTGGATAATGATTTTTCATAATAGAGCCTGCCAGTTTGCCCCAGCCAAGGCTGTAACCGTCGATACAGATCAGATACCAGCCATTTTTCCCTTCGTATGGGAAGGTTTCGCCGGATAGGAAGCGGATAGCGGTCTGTAACTGCAGTGGATCAGAAGCGTCTAGGTTTACATAATTTATGACCTGTTCAGGGCGCAGGGAAAGAGCCAGTGCATGACCTGGGATAAAACGTTTTCCGGAGAGCTGCCCTAAGTGAAGCCCCGCGCGCAGTACCTTCAGTCCATGCAGGGAAGGTGCCTGATCAGGCAGCAGGTAGATCTGTTCCCCAAAGGTTGTCAGGCGGCCGGAGAGCGGATCGACAAGCATATCGTGTAAAAAAGAGGATAAGAGAGAATAATCCTGAGAGATCGTACATTTGGGTTCTGTGCGGTCTCTTTTTTTGGAAACCTGACGATCGGAATTTTTGTTCTTTTTGCCGGAAAGAATGACTTCATGATCGGAAAGCAGAAGATCACCGGCGGAAAGACTGCATGACGCAGTGCCTGCCTGTGCGTGATCGGCAGTATTTTCACCTTTCTCGAGAACTGCAACGAAATGCCCTTCTCCATGGAGCTTATGCGGCCAGAGACGGATGGCAGATTCTGCTTCTTTTATAAGTCCATGCTGCATACCATCATACAGAGGAACCTGTATGAGCCGGTAGAGCGGATGGGTATCTAAAAACTGCAGGATGCACTGTTCATCTTCCTCTGGCGAAAAAGTACAGGTCGAATATACCATGCGTCCGCCTATTCGGAGCATCAGGTCTGCCTGCTCTAAGATCTCCTGCTGCCTTTGGGCACACAGAGCTACATTTTCAGGGCTCCACTGCGAAATGGCTTCGTCATTTTTGCGGAACATGCCTTCGCCGGAGCAGGGCGCATCTACCATGATCCGGTCAAAAAAGAGCGGAAAATGAGCAGAGAGCTCTGCCGGTGCCATGTTTGTGACGATCGCATTGGAAATGCCCATGCGTTCTATATTTTCTGACAGAATGCGGGCTCTGGCAGGATGGATCTCATTGCTGATCAGAAGTCCCTGCCCCCGCATGGCGCCTGCGATCTGTGTGCTTTTTCCACCGGGCGCGGCGCAAAGATCCAGTATCTTTTCACCGGGCTGTGCGTCTAAATAGGCAGCAGGTGCCATCGCACTCGGTTCCTGTATGTAGTAGGCACCGGCTTCGTGATACGGGGATTTGCCCGGGTGCAGCTCCTGTGGATAATAAAATCCTGTGGAGCACCATGGTACAGGCGTAAGCGTGCAGCCAAGGTGGGAAAACAAGGTGCCCGCGTCTCCTTTTAATGGGTTTATGCGAAGTGCCTGATAATGATCTTTGTCATAGCTTTGTATAAATGATTCATATTCGCTTTTTTCGGGTAAAAGCTGTTGCATACGCGAAAGGAAAGCTTCGGGTAACGGAAATGCCATACATAATCTCCTAACATGATTGCTTCCTGATCCGGAAGCAGTATTCATCTGTTTTCTTATTATATAGGGTTTGCGCCAAATGAGCAAGACAGACGGTGGGAGTATCCTCCTATTTACAGACACAGAATGTGTCGATATAATGGAGCTGAAAGAGAGAGTATATCATGCAGAACAAGAAGAAAAAACGGAAAAAGAAAAATCAGAAAATGGTACTTTGGAGCAGCTTAGGGGTTCTGTTTGCCTTTCTGCTGGGGCTTTTGATCGCAGGCAGCGTATATTGCAGCAGCCATTTCATCAAGGGAACGATCATTAATGAAATTGATGCGTCAGGACTGACGATGGAGGAGCTGGAAAGCCGGATGCGGGAATATGTCCTGACTGTGAGGGAGCGGACAGGAGAGGGCAGTTACATCACAGAAACGATCACGGGAGATCAGATCGGCGTAACGGTTTCCAATACAGACGAACTCAACGGAATTTTGAAACAGCAAAATATTCTGAAGGCGATTTCTTCTTATATAAAGGGAGAACAGCAGGTATATACCGTAGAGAATCTGTATGCCTATGTGGACAGTGCCCTGATGACTGCGATACTGAAGCTGCAGGGCTTTCAGGAAAGCTTTGTGGTAGAGCCTGTGGATGCCCATATTTCAGAGTATGATGCAGAGAATGGGTATCGGATCGTACCGGAGATACGGGGAAATGTACTGAACCAGACTAAGACGATCCAGACAGTGGAGACGGCAGTTGATGCTCTGCTCACAGAGATAGATTTAGAGAAAGCGGGCTGCTACGAGGAACCATCCGTCTATGCGGATGATGCAAAGCTGACAGAGCGTCTTGCACAGATGAAGCAGTATACGGATCTGCGTATTGTGTATCATTTCGGACAGCAGGAGGAAGTCATTGATGGCAGTGTACTTTCCGGGTGGCTGTTGGTCGATGAAGAGACAAATAAGGTCAGTGTATCGGAGGAGAAGATAGATGATTTTGTTGTCATGCTGCGTAAGAAATATGACACGATTTTTCGAAGCAGAGAATTTCAGACGAGCTATGGCAAAACGATCACGATCGAAGGCGGTGATTACGGCTGGTGGATGAATTACAGCCAGGAGCAGGAGCAGCTGAAAGAAATGATCCGGAATGGGGAAAGCGGAGAGCGTATCCCTGTTTATTATCAGACAGCGGCAGTATATGGCAGTCAGGACTATGGCAATACATATATTGAGATCAATCTGACCGCACAGCATCTTTTCTTATATGTAAACGGAGAAAAGAAAATGGAATCCGAGTTTGTATCCGGGAATGCGGCAAGAGGCTTTGATACACCGGCGGGTATTTACGGTATTACCTATAAAGAGCAGGATGCCATGCTGGTAGGGGAAAATTATGAAACACCGGTTTCTTACTGGATGCCATTCAATGGCAATATCGGACTGCATGATGCAATCTGGAGAGACAGCTTTGGGGCGGATATTTACAAAAAGAGTGGTTCTCACGGCTGCATTAATATGCCTTATCTGAAGGCGAAGGAATTATATGGGGAGATCGCAAAGGGAACGCCTGTCATCTGCTATTATCTGGACGGAACGGAATCGGAGCAGACGATCGGTCAGCCGGATGCGGAAAAGGCGCAGGCAGTTGTTGATTCGATCGCCAAGATCGGAACCGTTACAAAGGACAGCAAAAAGAAAATAGAACGCGCAAGACAGTTATACAATGATGCATCTGCTGCGCAGCGGGAATACGTAACAAATTATGAAGTACTCACCGCTGCGGAAGAAGCATATCAATCGCTTAAGAAGTGATGTGTGAGCTGCTCAAGCCAGATCGCAATGGATGGATTCAGTTCCTGTGAATAGAGAACCTCTTTTGCACGAACCGGTTCATCCGTGATCAGGCAGTCGATACCGAGGCTGAACATGCGCTCCATGTCTTCGCGTTCATTGACTGTCCAGGCATAAACTGCTTTGCCGTTTGCATGCATATGATTGACCAGCTTACGGGTAATAAATGAAGATTTAATACTGAAACCATCGATATAGCTGAGGTTTTGGTAATTTCCGTAAGCAACAGGTAACAGATAGATCGTCTGGATGGAATCATCCAGCGATTTTATTTTTTTCAGGGAATCCGGTTTCTTGGCAGCAACCACGCAGTGCTCCGCATAGTCATGGGATTCTATCAGAGCAACCACGCCTGCTTCCAGGCCGGTATCGGATATATTTGTTTTCAGTTCGATATTCAGATCGATCCTGTCCTTACAAAGTGTCAGCACTTCATCCAGCGTGCAGATCTTTTCGCACTTGTAGGCAGGAGAAAAATGAGAACCGAAATCCAGAGAGAGAAGCTCCTCATAGGTCAGGTCGGAAACGTTTTTGTCGATACCGGTCAGACGTTTTAAATTGGTATCATGTACCACGACAATGACATGATCCTTTGTCTGTTGGACATCCAGCTCGATGCAGTCAGCCTGATTGTCGATCGCAGACTGAAAGGCGGCAAGTGTATTTTCCGGTGCATTGTGGCTGTCACCGCGATGCGCGGTAATGGTCGGTGTGGAAAGCAGGATATTCTGGGTCCAGAAGATGCTTGTATTCTTTAACAGATCCAGATAATAAAAGTTGAAGCCTGCGGCAAGGATCACCAGAAGCAGAAGCAAACGCTTACTGATCCTGACCAGAACAGAACGGCTTTCCGGAACCGGTGCAGGGACTTCTTCCTTCTGCTTCAGCAGCTGTCTGTAATAGAGTGCACTTAAATAAGAAAATGTCAGTGGGATACTGAACAGAATGTAAAGCTCGAACAAAAAGGACAGGATCGAGCTGAAGATCATATAGATTGTGCTGCTGTTAAAATGGTCTGTCAGGACAAACCGGACAAAGAAAAGGCTCAGCATAAAGCAAAGCAGCAGGATCACCGCCAGAATAGCCAGGATCAGGATATTCCAGGCAAGGAGCTGCAGTGCTGTATGGAAATAGTGTCGTTTTGTCAGCTTCCTGCAGTGTGACCTTGCTTCTTTGAAGTTTCCCGGCTCTAAGCAGTAACAGTGAAGACTTAAGCAGTAACGGATCGAAAGAAGCAGACAGATTACAAGGATTACACAGAGCACGTGAAATACAGTCTGATTCGACCGGATATAATACAGGATAAAATCAGGGATTGTCACGCTTGTAAAATAGCCGGACAGGATGGTGATGTTTGTCAGCGGAATGAGAAACAGGGAAAACAGGAACAGGCTGCGGTTATGCTGCCTGATACTTTTTTTTAATATGAAGAGCCCACGGCTGAGCATACCTGTCAGGAAAATGGTCTGTCCGTGATAAGAGGCATGAAAGGCCGGGATCAGACAAAAAATTTCAAATACAGTGATGACAGAAAGTAAAAGCAGGACAAAACACAGGATCACGATCGTGGTCGGACGCACCAGATAAGAAAAGATACGGTCTTCGGATAAATAATGATAGCCTGCAAGGCGCAGAGAGAGCTGGAAGCATGCGGTAATGCATGGCAGCATCAGTGCAATACAGAATAAGCGGTATACAATTTCAAAGCCTACGATGGAACGCAGGTTTTTTTTAAATAAATAAAAGCTTTGCCGAAAAGTATTCATGTTGTCAGTCCCTGTCTGTAATCTACCTGTCTAGTGTACTGCAAAATTTCAGCGAAAACAAGGAAAAACAGAGGTGCATTCGTTGACAGGTTTCGTCAGAAAGGGTATTCTAAAGGAATAGAAAAGATAGTAGCGAAAGAATGGAACAGATCAATATGCGAAAATATACAATGCGGAAATCTTCCGCGGCCCTTCTGGCAGTCCTGCTTGCAGGTTGTCTTGTGGCATGCGGAAAGAAAACAACCAATACAGACGCCGGAATGGAAGCGATCAGTGCACAGAATTATGAGCAGGCACGAACCTGTTTTGATAAGGCAATCCTCGAAGGTGAAGATCTGCAGCTTGCCTACAGAGGGCAGGGACTTGCCTATATGGGGCAGACCGATTATGAGAGTGCGATTGAAAGTTTTGACCGCGCTTTGCAGAACGGCGGGATGTTTGTCAGCGATCGTGAAGTGGACATCAATTATTATCTTGCTACAGCGCAGTATAAAAACGGACAACTGTCAGATGCGATCCAGACGCTTGATGCGATCGCAGGCGTGCGTAAGGGACAGGATATGGTCTATTATCTGCGTGGCAGCATTAAAATGGAAAACGGAGATTATGACGGAGCAGTCAAGGATCTGAATGAAGCACTTTCTAAAAGTAAAAACAGCATTCCGATGACGATCCGTGTATATGAAACCTTTGCGGATAACGGACACGAGCAGGAAGGACAGTCTTATCTGAGTTCTGCAATCGAAAACAGACTCGATGCCATGACAGATTATGAAAAAGGTGTTGTCTATTATTATAGCAAGGATTATGAAAATGCCCGCAACTTTTTAGAACTTGCAAAAAGTGGTGCAAAGGAAACAGGCAGTGACACGCTTCTGATGCTGGGTAAGACGTATGAGCAGCTCGGTGACAGCAATTATGCGGCAAGTCTGTATGAAAAATACCTGGCAGAAAACGATGCGGATCCGGTCATCTATAACCAGCTTGGATTATGTAAACTGGAGACGGAAGATTATGAGGCGGCGCTTACCGCGATCAACAGTGGTCTGTCCGTTACGGAAAATAATTCGGTAACACAAGAACTTCGTTTCAATCAGATCGTTGCCTATGAACATCTTGGAAATTTCAAAAAGGCTGCAGCCCTGATGAACAGCTATTTAGACAGTTATCCGGATGATGCGGCGGCGATCCGCGAAAATGAATTCTTAAAGACAAGATAAGTTTTGCCACTATATCTTGTGTTGACATAACAATGTTAACATAAGATATAGTGGTTTTCTTTTGCCTTTATATTGACTTTGCATACCCGCAATGCTACAATAAAACTAATCGGCGCATATGCAGTTATGTTAACTGATGGGGTAAAAATGTAGTAGAAAGGGAGATTTCATGTTAAAGGTAATCAAAAGAAACGGTGACACTGCGGAGTTTGACTTAAAGCGGATCAGTGATGCGATCATGAAGGCATTTGTTGCAACAGATGTGCAGTATACGAATGATATTGTGGATTTATTAAGTCTCCGTGTCACAGCAGATTTTCAGGAAAAGGTAAAAGACGAAGAGGTGCATGTAGAGGATGTACAGGACAGCGTAGAGCGTGTGCTGGAGCAGGCCGGTTACTCACAGGTAGCCAAGGCTTACATTCTTTACAGAAAACAGCGTGAAAAACTGCGTACCATGAAATCTACGATCTTGGATTATAAAGATGTGGTAAACGGCTATGTAAAGGTAGAGGACTGGCGTGTCAAGGAAAATTCCACCGTAACATATTCTGTCGGCGGACTGATCTTAAGCAATTCCGGCGCAGTAACTGCCAATTACTGGCTTTCAGAGATTTATGATGAAGAAATAGCGGAGGCACACAGAAATGCGGATATCCATATCCATGATCTGTCCATGCTGACAGGCTATTGTGCAGGCTGGAGCTTAAAGCAGCTCATCACGGAAGGACTTGGCGGCATTACCGGCAAGATCACATCCGCACCGGCAGCGCATCTTTCCGTATTATGTAATCAGATGGTAAACTTTCTTGGCATTATGCAGAATGAATGGGCAGGCGCACAGGCATTTTCTTCCTTTGATACGTATCTGGCTCCGTTTGTCAAGGTGGACAGCCTGACATATCCGGAAGTAAAGAAATGTATCGAAGCATTTATTTATGGTGTCAATACACCGAGCCGCTGGGGCACGCAGGCACCGTTTTCCAATATCACACTGGACTGGACGGTTCCGAACGATCTGGCAAATCTGCCGGCAATCGTAGGCGGCAAAGAGATGGACTTCACATACGGTGACTGCAAGCAGGAAATGGATATGATCAACAAGGCATTCATCGAGACGATGATCGAAGGTGACGCCAACGGACGCGGTTTCCAGTATCCGATCCCGACTTACTCTATCACAAAGGATTTTGACTGGTCCGATACAGAGAACAACCGTCTCCTGTTTGAAATGACTTCCAAATACGGTACACCGTATTTTTCCAACTATATCAACTCCGACATGGAGCCATCCGATGTCAGATCCATGTGCTGCAGACTGCGTCTGGATCTGAGAGAGCTGCGGAAGAAGACAGGCGGCTATTTTGGATCCGGCGAAAGCACGGGAAGTGTCGGCGTTGTTACGATCAATATGCCAAGGATCGCTTACCTGTCAACAAGCAAGGATGATTTTTACCGCCGCCTGAATAAGATGATGGATATTGCAGCCCGTTCTTTAAAGATCAAACGTGGCGTTATCTCAAAGCTGCTGGATGAAGGGTTATATCCTTACACAAAGCGGTATCTGGGCAACTTTGACAATCATTTTTCCACGATCGGTCTGATCGGTATGAATGAGGTCGGCTTAAATGCCAACTGGCTGCGTGCGGATCTTTCCGACAAGCATACACAGGAATTTACAAAAGAAGTGCTGAACCATATGCGTGAGCGTCTTTCCGATTATCAGGAAATGTACGGTGATCTTTACAATCTGGAAGCAACACCGGCAGAGAGTACGACTTACCGCCTGGCAAAGCATGATAAAAAGAGATGGCCGGGCATCAAGACGGCAGGACATCCGGGAGATACACCGTATTACACGAATTCTTCTCATCTGCCGGTTGATTATACCGTGGACATATTCGATGCACTGGATATCCAGGACGAGCTGCAGACGCTATACACATCCGGTACGGTATTCCATGCATTCTTAGGCGAGAAGCTTCCGGACTGGAAAGCTGCTGCTAACCTTGTAAAGACGATCGCAGAAAATTATAAGCTGCCTTATTATACGTTGTCTCCGACTTACTCTATCTGTAAGGAGCACGGTTATCTGGCAGGAGAGGTCAAAATCTGTCCGCACTGTGGCAAACCGACCGAGGTTTACAGTCGTATCACAGGCTATTACAGACCGGTGCAGAACTGGAATGACGGTAAATTACAGGAATATGCAAACAGAACAGAGTACAGGCTGGACAGATCTGTATTAAAGAGACCGGTTTCCAGTGTGGTAACGTTATCCGGTTATGATCAGGATGTCAAGGTTTCTGTCGGAACACCGGAGAATGTAAAGTATTTATTTACGACAAAGACCTGTCCGAATTGTAAGCTGGCAAAGGAATATCTGCAGGGAATCGCATATGTACCGATCGATGCGGAAGAAAATATGGAGCTGGCAGTCCGTTATGGCGTGATGCAGGCACCGACACTGGTTGTTGTCAGTGGGGATTCTCATAAAAAGTATGTCAATGCATCCAATATTAAGAAGTATGCAGACAGTCTTGCGGCAGAGACTGCGAATCTGTAAGCGGGATCAAAGTATCCTGAAATGAAATCAACATAAGGAGAAACAGCATGATTAACAAATTAGTCGAAAATATCAAAAAGACGGGAGCACCGATCGTAGTCGGACTGGATCCGATGATGAAGTTTATCCCGGAGTTTATTACAAAAAAGGCATTTGCGGAATACGGAGAAACGCTCGAAGGTGCTGCAGAAGCAATCTGGCAGTACAATAAGGGAATCGTGGATGCGATCTATGATCTGGTTCCGGCAGTAAAACCACAGATCGCCATGTATGAGCAGTTTGGTATTCCGGGACTTGTTGCATTTGATAAAACAGTCAAATACTGCAAGGAAAAGGGACTGATCGTGATCGGTGATATCAAGCGTGGTGATATCGGTTCTACCTCAGCAGCCTATGCAACAGGGCATCTTGGCAAGGTGCAGGTAGGAAGCAAATCCTACTATGGTTTTGACGAAGATTTTGCAACCGTCAATCCTTATCTGGGAAGCGACGGCGTAAAACCGTTCATTGATGTATGTAAGGAAGAGAAAAAGGGTATTTTTGTTCTGGTAAAGACATCCAATCCGAGCAGCGGAGAATTTCAGGATCGTATTATTGACGGTGCGCCGCTGTATGAGTGGGTCGGACATCAGGTTGATGAATGGGGCAAAGAACTGATGGGAGATACTTACAGTTATGTTGGTGCTGTTGTCGGTGCAACTTATCCGGAAATGGGACGTGTCCTGCGTGATATTATGCCAAAGGCTTATATTCTGGTACCGGGCTATGGTGCACAGGGCGGCAAAGGCAAGGATCTTGTCCACTTCTTTAATAAAGATGGACTCGGTGCGATCGTGAACAGCTCGCGCGGTATTATTGCTGCTTATCAGAATGATCTGTATAAGGAACGGTTTACACCGGAAAATTATGCGGATGCATCCAGGGCAGCAGTACTGGATATGAAAGAAGATATTGCCTCTGCACTGGCTTAGTGCGATGGATTTTTGTATATGAGATGATTGTTCCTGTCTCATTTTACAGGAGCATACAGGTTATAAGTCTACATTTTTCTTGTTGAGAAAAGTTATCAGTTGCAAGCGCGGGTTAGAGTTGGCTATCCGCCCGTGCCGGTGCTATAATAGCACCCATAATAAGATACAGATAGAGAAAGGTGTGGATATTATGAGTAACATTTTCAAAGAAATTAACTGGAAAAAAACAGGTATCTTTGCAGCAGGAGTAGCATTTGGTACAGCCGGCATCAAGATCTTATCAAGTAAGGATGCAAAGAAAGTATATACAAACTGTACTGCAGCAGCACTCAGAGCAAAGGACTGTGTTATGAAGACAGTTTCTACTGTACAGGAGAACGCTGAAGATATTTATGCAGATGCTAAGAGCATAAATGAAGAAAGAGCCCTGCAGCAGGAACAGGAATTTGCAGCAGATGCACAGGAAGCATCTGAAGACGCGGAATAATTTAGAAAAAGAGGGAGCACCTGCTGAGAGGCGGGTGCTCCTTTGTAGTGAGGTAAGGATAGCTTATGAAATTTACAATCAAGCATGAAGCAAGGGGAAGAATGCGTATCCATCTTGTGCAGTACCGCATGAGTTATGCGCAGGCAGACCTGCTTCTTTACTATTTACATACACAGCCGCAGGTAAAAGAGGCGAAGGTGTATGAGCGGACAGGAGACGCCGTGGTCGTTTATACAGGTGACAGACAACAGATCATTGATCTGCTTCTGGCATTTGCCTATGAAGAAGTAAAAGCACCTACGGGGCTGATCGAAAATTCAGGAAGAGCGTTAAATGCAGATTATCAGGAAAAACTGGTCGGCCATGTGGTAAAGCATTATGCGATCAAATGGCTGCTTCCGCTGCCACTCCGTTCCTGCTATGTCATCTGGCAGTCCCTGAAGTATATGAAAGAAGGAGTGAAGACACTTCTGAAAGGAAAGATCGAGGTACCGGTGCTGGATGCGACAGCGATTGCGGTATCTGTTTTAAGAAATGATACGGACACAGCAGGTTCGATCATGTTTCTGCTCGGTTTCGGTGAACTGCTGGAAGAGTGGACACATAAAAAGTCAATCGATAATCTGGCAAGAAGCCTGTCCCTGCATGTGACAAAAGCATGGAAAAAGGTAGATGGGACAGAGGTTCTGGTGTCTGTCGATGAAATTGAAACAGGAGAGCAGGTTGTTGTGCATATGGGTAATGTCATTCCGTTTGACGGTGTGGTGGCAGAAGGGGAAGCACTGGTCAACCAGGCGTCACTGACCGGCGAAGCTACGGCTGTCAGAAAAGCAGAGGGCGCATCCGTATATGCGGGCACTGTGATGGAAGAGGGCACACTGACGATCACAGTCAGCAAGGTCGGAAATGACAGCAAATTTGAAAAGATCGTGAAGATGATCGAAGAATCGGAGAAAATGAAATCCAATGTAGAAGGCAAGGCAGCCCATCTGGCAGACAAGCTTGTGCCTTACAGCCTTGGCGCAACAGCACTGACATACCTTCTGACAAGAAATGCCACAAAGGCACTTTCCATTCTGATGGTGGATTTCTCCTGTGCACTCAAGCTCGCAATGCCGATTTCCGTGCTTTCTGCGATCCGCGAGGCAGGCAGCCATCACATTACCGTAAAGGGCGGCAAGTTCTTAGAAGCAATGGCAGAAGCCGATACGATCGTATTTGATAAGACCGGAACACTGACAAAGGCATGTCCGACTGTAGCATCTGTGGTATCCTTCTGTGATAAGACCTCGGATGAGCTTTTGCGTATTGCAGCCTGTCTGGAAGAGCATTTTCCGCATTCTATGGCGAAAGCGGTCGTTGATGCTGCGACACAGAAAAATCTGCTGCATGAGGAAATGCATACCAAACCGGATTATGTGGTAGCGCACGGTATCGCAAGTACGATCGGAGAGAAGCGTGTTGTGATCGGCAGTTATCATTTTGTATTTGAAGATGAAAAGTGCATGATTCCGGAAGAAAAGAAGGAATTGTTTGAGAATCTGCCGCTGCAGTATTCTCATTTATATCTGGCGATAGATGGTAAGCTGGCAGCAACGATCTGTATTGAAGATCCGCTCCGCACGGAAGCAAAGTCTGTGATCAGGAAGCTGCATAAAGAAGGGTTTACCAATATTGTCATGATGACAGGTGACAGCTATCGGACAGCAGAAGCGATCGCAAAGAGCGTCGGTGTGGATCATTTCTATGCGGAAGTTCTGCCGGAGGATAAGGCCGATTTTGTACAGCAGGAGAAAGCAAAGGGACATAAAGTTGTCATGATCGGTGACGGTATCAACGATTCGCCGGCGCTTTCCGCAGCCGATGTCGGAATTGCCATCAGTGACGGAGCAGAGATCGCAAGAGAGATTGCAGATATTACAGTCAGTGCAGATGATCTGAATGAGATCGTTATACTGAAAATGCTGAGCGAGGCACTGATGAAGCGGATCCATAAAAATTACAGACAGATCGTGACCTTTAATGCAGGACTGATCGCATTAGGCGTGGCAGGCGTGATCCCGCCTACGACATCAGCTCTTTTGCATAATACGTCAACACTATTGATCGGTATGGACAGCATGAAAAATCTGCTGTAAGCCGCAGCGCATTCTATAACAGAATAAGAGAACGCCGGAACCGGGATAAAACCTGTGTTCCGGTATATTTTTTATATGACGGTATTTTGGCGGTATTTTTTAAATTATGCTGGTATATAAAGTTGATACAAGGTATACTGGAAATAGCTATTGCAGTAAAGCGGATAGAGGTATCAAATCCGGGGCTTCTGCCCTATAACATGCATATGAAAAGGGGGAACTACATGAAAAAGAGAATTGCAGTTGCACTGACAACACTTTGTATCACACTTCTGACAGGATGCGGCATGAGCGCAAAAATGGAGATCAATCCTGATCTTTCGGGAACTGTTTCGATGGAAGTGGATACAACAAGCGAAGAAGAAAAGCAGATCGAGCAGTATATGAACAGCCAGCAGGGCAGCACAGCAAAGACCTATGCTGAGATCATGAAAGAAATGGAATTTACGGCAAACGGTACAAAAGTACTGAACGGAAAAGAACACAATTCTTATATACTGAGTCAGAAAGCATCTGCGAAGGAGATGAAATCTTCTTTCCTGGAGCTGACAGGTGACAAAGCTGTTATGAGCATTGCACAGGACAGCCAGACAAGTACGAGCCAGATAGATGCCAATATGACAAGTGATCTGGACGGATTGGACGGCTATGAAATTGTGATCAGTTTCCCGTTTCAGGTAGCCAAAACAAACGGAGAAGTGCAGGCAGATGGCAAAACGGTTAGATTTGATGCGGTCAAACTTGTGAAGGAAAAGACTGACCGTATCTATGCCATGAGTGCAAAAGCTGTGGCGCAGTCCGGTAAGATCAAGGTCAGCGGTGTGAAAAACAAAGGTGCTTATAAAAAGCTTGTGACGATGAAGGTCTCTTCACCGGGCGTGATCACCCAGTTCCGTGTAAATGGAAAGGCCCAGTCAGGCAATGAATTTGCGGTAAAGAAGGATGGCGCTTACAAGGCAGAGATCGAAACGGAAGCCGGTACAAAGCAGACAGTCATTTTCTGTGTTGACCGTAAGAAGCCGACCACCAACGTGAAAAACAACAAGGTATACAAGAAGAATCTGAAGATCACTTTCCGGGATAAGCTTTCCGGTGTGAAGCGTGCCACACTGAACGGAAAGAAGATCAAGAGCGGAAAAACGATCAAGAAAAACGGTACCTATACATTGAAGATTGTGGATAAAGCAGGCAATGTAAAAAAAGTAAAATTCAAGATTCAGAAATAAAGCGTTCTATTTGCAAATTCGGCAAATGGATGGTAAAATTGGTTAGAAATATCTAACCAGCCAAATTCGGCAGGCAGCAAAGTGAAGATAATAACAGGAGGCACACAATGGGAGTAAATTCAATTGATGCAGAAGATGATCAGTTTGCATATCGTTATGATACACAGCTTCTGATCGACAGAAGAGATGAGGATCTGGATGAGGATGCGATCGCAGACTACATCACAGAGCATTTTGAAGGCAACAGCCTGATCGCAGCGGGAGATGAAGATCTGATCAAGATCCATTTCCATACAAACGAGCCGTGGAAGATCTTAGAGTACTGCAACACACTCGGGGAGATCTACGATATTGTTGTAGAGGACATGATCAGACAGGCAAACGGAATGCAGGGCTGACTGAGGAGACACAAAATGGAAGCGGATAAGACTGCGTATGATGAAATCTATCTGGAAGATGTCATAGACCTTCATACCTTATTGTTTATCAAACTGACTGAGATCACGGAATACGATCTGTGTTCCATGATAGATGTGTATATGCAGCATTCGGAAATCAGAAGAAAGATGGATGTTGGCAACTGGAGTGCGCTGAATAAAGGCTATAAGCAGCTGAAGAACAGTATCGATTTTTCACTGTGTGCGCCACGAAAGGAAGCTATAGAATGTGATCGTATTTTACTGAACTGGATTTCGCAGATGTATGTCCGGCTGCAGTGGAAATATTGCATTGCATCCGCAGAAATAAGCAGGGCAATTCCATCTGCCCTGCTTATGAGATTGTATGATCCGCTGCATGAAACGTCTTATAACAACGCCTGTGAGAAATTGTACCGAAAATATCTAACGGGCCTGCAGCTTCTTTAAGCCGGTCTCATATTGGTCATAAAATTCTTCCCCAAGAGAAGCGTAGGATTTCATACCGAGTTTAGAATTCGCCATCCATCCAAGCTTTGGGTGATATTGCCTGAATATTTTATTCTTTAGAAGCTGAGAGGAAAACTGCTGCGTATTTTCATGGAACAGATTGATATTGACGCGTGTTGAGAAGTATCCCCGGTCCATGATATTTTCCGCCTCGATATCTTTTGTGACCAGTTCAAAATCCGCACGGTTTAACCGGAACAGTTCTTTATTATGTAATGGATCGACCAGTGTAAACAGCAGCTGTAACTGGTACCGTTTGATCTTTCCGTTAAGATACAGACCGTCAGACAGCATATGAGGGATACCGACGCCCAAGGGCTGTCTGTTATTGCTCAGAAACGAAAACAGGGTATAATCCGCCAGTTTCTTATCGGGGGCTACATCCAGAAGAATGCCGCATTCACCGGTTGTTGTATTGTAATATGACATTTCGTCGCTGATCTTCTCCCAGCCAAAACCGCTTTTTATGGCATCATCGATCATACGCTCGATGCCTGAAAGCAGTCCGTCCGTTCCCTTGAAGCGGGGGATGCGGAAATATTTTTTGGGGAAGTCCCAGCAGGATATGCCCTGCTCCAGATCTTCGATCATGGCAAGAAGCCGGTTCCCTTCATCGATCATATTTCCCGCATCATAAAACGGCACATCGCCGATCTTTTCCAGTTCATGATACAAATGACCTTTGGCAAATCCGTAGTTTACGATGAAAATATTGTAGCAGAAAAGGCCGGGATGTCCCTGGTAGGTATGATGCTTCATCGGATGGATACCACCATTCATGGCATCTTTGGACATGAGGTTTTCCACCTGGGGGATCAGCTGTGTGGCAATCGCTTCTTCCACAAGCCGGTAACTGGCTTTTTCACGTTCACAGGCAGTCAGATACCTGCGTACCTGCTGATCAATGTCCTGCATGGTGAGCCGGACATGGTCATCTACAAAAAATGATTCATTTGCCATAGGAAATCTCCTTATTCTACAGAAACAAGTTCGATCTTGAAGTTCAGTTCTTTTCCGGCCATTTCATGGTTGGCATCGAGCGTGATATGGGTATCGTCCTTAGCTGTCACGGTAACAGGGAAAGACTGCCCGGTTGGGGTGGATAAATAAACATGCTCACCGACAGATAAGCCTTCTGCACCCGGTAACTGACCAAGTTCCAGTGTGACGATATTCTGCGGATCCGGCATTCCGTATGCTTCCTCCGGCATTAAATGGATATCAATGATCTGACCGGTCTCCATTTCCTTTACGGCTTCATCAAAGCCCTTGATCATCATGCCTGCACCACAGACAAATTCCAGCGGCTCGCCGCGGTCATAGGATGAATCAAATTTTTCACCGCTGTTAAAGGTGCCGGTGTAATGTACCTTACATTTCTTTCCTACATTGCTCATAGTTGTCCTCCGTTTTACATATTTTTATATGAATTGCCCCACGCGACCATAGAATCCAGGATCGGTTTTAAGGATTTTCCAAGGTCACTTAATGCATATTCCACTCTGGGCGGAACCTCCGGATAAACCGTCCGGGTGATCAGTCCGTCCTCTTCCATGGAACGCAGACTGTCGGTCAGCACCTTCTGGCTGATCCCGTCCAGATCCTTTCGAAGCTCGTTGAACCGCCATGGTCTCTGCAACAGATTTCTTATAATAAGTAACTTCCATTTGCTTCCAATCAAAGCAACGGTAGTAGCAACTGGGCATTCCGGTAATTCTTCTTTTGTCAGCACATTATCAGCTCCTTATATTAGATTCTTTTTGCGTGTTACATCAGATTATAATGTAATATCCCAAATCCTGTCAATCGGTTATAGGTTACCACGGTTACTTTTTGGATACAACAGTATATGAGAATATGAAACGGGACCGTTTAAACTGCCATCTGCTGCAGAAAAGGGCATGATCTATGGCGGCTACAACTATGGCAGCTGCCATATCACGATCTCTTCAAACGGAGATATGATTGCTTATGCAAGAACAAGTAATAATGCCATTTTAAATCTGCCGTTTGCTGTGACAGAGTGCAGACCGTTCTTTTCAAAGCGGAAGCATTCTCCGGCGGAAAGTTCATAGTCCTTTCCTTCATAGCCGATCGTAGCCTTGCCTTCGAGTGCAAATACGATCGCATTGCCCGGTGCACGGTGTGGCGTCAGACCGGTTCCTTCATCAAATGCCATAAGAACATATTTCATGGTAGGATTGCTGACAACATCCATGTTGGCAATGCTGCCTTCTTCATAGTCGATCAGATTCTTCAGTTCAAATACTTCGTTTGTTTTCGCGTTTGGGTTCATAATAATCTCCTTTTCTGTGTTGTTTTCCAATATGATCACTGTGTAAACCATGCCGGCGTCTGTTTCCATTCCGCATAATGTTCTGCCGGGAACGATCAGCACCGTATCAGGTAAAAGCAGTTTCTGTGCTGCATCTTCTCCGATCAGGAAAGTGCCCTGACCCGCCGCACCAATGTACATGGTCATACGGTCATAGCTTTCCTGGCTGATGGACGTATCCTTTCCGAGTGAGAAAGGGGTAACTTTTGTGGTATTGCCCAGTTTTGTATCTCTGGATATGGTAAAGCCATCCCGAATGGGACGTAGTTGCTCGATCGTAAATACAGATTCCATAGAAAACTCCTTTCATTTTATTGGTTTAGTATGTGAAAGAATTGTGTCTCCTATGAATATAAGCTATAATAAGAAAAAGAAAAGAACAAATTTGATCGGATTACCGGATGGATAAGAGGAGAAAGCCGTGGAGCATGTATTATTTATTGTAATTGGTATCGGTGTGTTTTTGTTAGGCGTAAGGGATCTGTGTATCCTGATTCTGTGTACAGAGCAGATAGAGGCAGAGCATACGGGATACAGGACTTATTATGGCGGCGGCAGATATGGCATACGAAAGGTAGATGTACCTGTTTTTACTTATACTTATCAGGGCGTTAGTTTTCAAAGTCAACTGGCACAAAATGTGCCATATAAAAAGCTGACGGAAAATATGGAACATGGCAATATCCATCCGATCTACATCAATTCCAAGCATCCACAAACCTGTATTTTTCTGAGAAAAGTAAGACCGGATACGATTCTGTTCTTGTGTATGGGGCTTTTCATCGTGCTGGGAGCGGTTATGAGAATGCGATAGAAAATTTACAAAGCCGGACAAAAAGGCAGTTTAAGCCGAAAAGGTATCTGTAACAGCCGGAAAACGGTAGTCTCTGATAAAGGAAAAGCATTTGGAAACGACCGGGGAAAGTGCTGATTCATCACGGACAGCAACATCGAATTACGGCTTTAATAATTTAAAATAACTGCGCCGTGTTTCGAGGAGACCAAGAGAAGCGAGTCTGCTGATCTCTGCAGACATGGCGCTTCTTTCTACGCCGAGATAATCGGCAAGCTGCTGTCGGTTAAACGGAATATAGAAAGCATTTGTTCCTTTTTCTTTTGCCTGGTCATTCAGATAGGCAAGCAGCTTTTCTGCCGTTGTTTTGTGGGAAGTATATTTCAGCTTCCGGTTCAGATACATGTTTTTGCGTGCGACGATGCCAAGCAGATTCCGGATCAGGACAGTGTGGTAAGTCCAGCTTTCATCTGTGGCGTGCAGCAGGGCATGACTGCTGATGGTTAAGATATGACAGTCTGTGGCGGCGACGATCGTGGCAGGAAGCTCTGTGATGTCTGCACAGGCAAAAGCCTCTGCAAAAAGAGCACCGGCGGAAACAGAGGCAGTGATGCTGCGATTGCCGTAATAATCATCCTGCAGGATGTGGATATCACCCTGCAGTACAATACCGATAAAGTTGACAGCATCACCGCAGTGGCGGATCGTTTCTTCTTTTGTATAATGTCTGGTGTGCGCTTTCAGTTTTTCGAGAACACAGGGCAGTTCTGCATGCGGAATTCCATGAAACAATGGATTTTTCTGTAAAACGGTTCCATATGATGCAAAATTTTTTGACATAGCAACTCCTTTTGTTGGAAATCCAACATAATTATTGCAATAAGTTTAGTACAATGACGACAGAAAAGTCAAGGAGGAACCGCAAATGGTTAGAAAGATCATTCATATTGATGAGGAAAAATGTAATGGCTGCGGGATCTGTGCAACCGCTTGTCATGAAGGCGCGATAGAGATTATAGACGGAAAGGCTAAGCTGACAAGAGAGCATTTCTGCGACGGCTTCGGAGATTGTCTGCCGGGCTGCCCGACCGGTGCGATCACATTCGAGGAAAGAGAAGCACCGGCTTATGATGAAGCTGCGGTACTCAAAGCAAAGCAGGAAAAGGACAGATTGCTCAACTGGCCGGTACAGATCAGGCTGGCACCTGTGCAGAGTCCGTATTTTGAAGGCGCAAAGCTGCTTATTGCAGCAGATTGTACAGCTTATGCATATGCAAAATTCCATAGTGAATTTGTGGCAGGCAGAGTGACGCTGATCGGCTGTCCGAAGCTGGATGGTGTCAATTACAGTGAGAAATTGACGGAGATTTTGAAGCAGAATGATATCCGCTCCGTAACGGTGCTCCGCATGGAAGTGCCATGCTGCGGCGGTCTGGAAATGGCGGCAAAGAAAGCACTGCAGGACTGCGGTAAAATGATTCCCTGGCAGGTTGTGACGATCTCCATTGACGGAAAGATCCTGGACTGACATTGGGAATGCGTGAAATACGAGAATAAAAAGGGCGCTTGAATAATCAAGTGCCCTAGTGTATAATCTACTTAGAAAGTGAATCGGATATGACTCCGATTTGCCCTCAGTTGAGAAAACTAATAAGAATAGCATCCTAAACTTTGCGAGGGTTGGGGATGCTATTTCTTTTTGTCGTTATGATTATCTATGTAAGACAGAGCCGCAAAAACAACTAATAAAAGTGTAAGCACTTCTAATGTGTTCATTGGCATCACCCCTCTTTCGTAATACTAGAGGGCATAACTCGGAAAATCACATCCTGCTTTCTTTTCGATCACACAAACAGCAGTATAACATAAGAAATCATATACCTGATAAAAAGAGACAGATCTGATATATGCGTAAAGCACAAGATTTGCTGGTTGAAAAGAAAAGTAGGTAATGGTATACTTACTTCATATGCAAGAACGATACAAACGCCGAAGCGGCTTACAATAAGGAGGACACAGCAAAGTGGAACAGTATAAACAGGAATTTATCGAATTTATGGTAGCAAGTGATGTTTTGAAATTTGGCGAGTTTACATTAAAGAGCGGCAGAAAATCCCCATTTTTCATGAATGCGGGTGCTTATGTGACAGGTTCACAGCTGATGAAGCTTGGCGAGTATTACGCAAAGGCAATCCATGATACGTACGGACTGGATTTTGATGTCCTGTTCGGGCCTGCTTATAAGGGCATTCCGCTGACTGTTGCGACCACGATCGCGATCAGCAAGTTATATGGAAAAGATATCCGTTACTGTTCCAACAGAAAGGAAGTCAAGGATCATGGCGATACAGGAATCCTGCTTGGCAGCAAGCTGAAGGACGGAGATAAGGTAGTGATCATCGAGGATGTGACAACAAGCGGCAAATCCATTGAAGAAACCTTCCCGATACTGAAGGCACAGGCAGATGTAGAGGTCATCGGTCTGATGGTATCCTTAAATCGTATGGAAGTCGGAAAAGGCGGCGAGAAGTCAGCACTTGATGAAATTAAAGAATTATATGGCATCGAAGCAAATGCGATCGTATCCATGGCAGAGGTAACAGAGCATCTGTACAATAAAGAATGTGGTGGCAGAGTGGTGATTGATGACCGGATCAAGTCAGCAATCGATGCATATTATGAGCAGTATGGTGCACGGGCATAGACAGTTATAGTCGGAAAGGAAATCATATGGAAGAAAAAATCTATAAAACAATGGCAGGAAGCGGTGCTTTAAATATTGTATTCGGTGTGATCTCTATCGTGGTGGGAATCGCAGGCGGCGTATTACTCATCATATCCGGTGCAAAGCTGCTTGCCGGTAAATCAAAGATCATGTTCTAAAGGGGACGTTATGCGTAAAGGTCATAAAAAGAATTTTATGTTTACGAATAAAAGTCAGTCAGAACGTGGTATTATGTCAACCGTACTTGGAATACTGTCAGATGTCTCGATCGGGCTGGCAGTATTTTCTTCGTTCCGGATTGGCGGACGGGCGAGTGCGAGGCTTGGCACGGTTATTTTAGTAGCCATGCTTTTTTCAATCGCAGGACTGGTATTCGGTATTTTATCCAGAATGGAGAAGGATAAGTTTTACTTCTTCCCGGATCTGGGTATTCTACTAAACGGAATCGGCGTCTGTGCCACAGGATTTATTTTGTATGCGGGAGTGTTTGGATTATGATGGAAGAAAGATATGAACTTGCAAAGGAAAGACTGACTGAAATTCATAAGGAAGAAACTGTAAAGGAGCCATACTGTTCTTATTTTAGACGGGTGGCTTTTTTCCTTTTGGAGATGAGCCAGATTTATGAAGATATCAAGGCAGGCAGTTACTTTGAAAAAAGTACGGAAGAACTGCGCAGTGCAAATGAAGTGATGTTTGCCGATGTACTGCCGGAGCTGTATGAGGAAAGCTATGCGAATCCGGTTTACGCGGTTTCCATGCTGGGAGATGACTATGGACAGATCCTGTCTTTCGTTTATACGCAGATGCGTTCTGTGATCCCGGAAATCTTTGAACAGAATCTGGATGAACTTGTGATCCATATGGAGTTCTTTCTGGAAGTTTACAGCAGCTTTGTATACAGCTATGTGGATCAGGATCGTGAGCCGGCGGTGCAGCAGCTGAAAGAGATCGTGTACTTTTTCGTCTACGATTATATGGAAGAGGAAACCGTAAAGCGTGTCGGCGAAAAGGTGGATCCGGCATCAGATTTTGCATATCGTATTATCATGGAATCGGATCTGTCGGATGAGCGGTATCTGTACAGATACGGTGAATATATCACGGATAACCAGAGGCTGACAGCAGCTTATTTAAACAATATGGAGCCGGAAAAACTGCAGCTGATGGCAGATACTTATACAGAAGGGTATCGGATCGGCTTTATCAAGGGCAATAAGGATCTGTCTAAAAAGAAGGTTGCGCAGATCGTGTATCCGATCGGCTTTGAACAGGTTGTAAAATTAGCTATAGACAACTTTAAGAAAATGGGACTTGATGTGACAATGATGCGGACATCACACAGCATCTTTACCAAGAGAGGAACATCGGTCGGCGGCTATTATTCCGAAAGCCCGAACAAGCAGTATGAATACGATCATCGGGAGGATGAGGCACTTTTCCTGGATAAAAAGTTTGTAAGCCGTCGTCTGGAGGTACAGAAGGAAGCATACGAGCAAAAGAAGGAGCTTTCCGCTGTGCATGCGGGGCCTGCCTGGATCGAGGTATTCGGGGAAACACCGTTTACCCCTGTTTTGCAGAAAGAGGCATGTCAGCTCAGTAAAAAGCAGCAGGAGCTTTCAACCTGGTATTACGGACAGCTCGGTCAGATCATCAACAGTTATATCCCGGGAGAAGAAAGAAGTTTTACGATCATTGCCTATCCGATCCCTGAAATCGGGGAGGAGTATCCGGCGATCATGGATGAAACGATCCGCCTGAATACGCTGGATTATCAGACGTACGAGGATCTGCAGCAGAAGATGATCGATGTGCTGGATACGTGTGAGTATGCCCGGATCATAGGGACAAACGGAAACAAGACAGATTTGAATGTTATGTTGACTGATTTGACGGATCCGGCAAAGCAGACAAAGTTTGAAAACTGCGTGGCAGATGTCAATATTCCGGTGGGCGAGGTATTTACTTCTCCGAAGCTGGCAGGAACGGAAGGCACGCTGTATGTCAGCCGTGTTTATCTGAATGAGCTGGAATATACAGAACTTGAGATCCATGTGAAGGATGGCAGGGTAACAGAGTACGACTGTGCTAACTTTGCAGATCCGGCAGAGGGCAAAAAGTTAATTAAAGACAACATTTTATATCATCACGAAACACTTCCGATGGGAGAATTTGCGATCGGTACGAATACGACCGCTTACCGCATGGGACGGATGTATGAGATCGAAGACAGACTGCCGATCCTGATTGCAGAAAAGACAGGGCCGCATTTTGCATTCGGAGATACCTGTTATTCCCATGCAGAGGATGTAGCTGTCTATAATCCTGACGGAAAAGAGATCATTGCCAGAGACAATGAGATTTCTGTTTTGCGTAAAGAAGATATGGACAAGGCATATTTCCAGTGCCATACGGATATCACGATTCCATATGATGAGCTGGGCGCGCTCTACGGTGTCACAGCAGACGGCGAGGAGAAATGGATCATCAAAGACGGCAGATTTGTACTGCCGGGCACGGAAGAGCTGAACAAGCCGCTCGAAGGAATGTGACATTTCGTATTGACGATAGAGAAAGAACCTTTTAAAATATTATATGATTGCAATAAAGCAATATGAGAGTGTTAAATGATGTAATAGTAAAGATGAATGGAGGATGCAGCATGGCACAGGTAGGAATTGTAATGGGCTCTGATTCAGATATGCCTATTATGAGTAAAGCAGCAGATATTCTAGAGGAACTTGGTATTTCATATGAAATGACGATCATTTCCGCCCATAGAGAACCGGACGTATTTTTTGAGTATGCCAAAGGAGCAGAGGCAAAGGGATTCAAGGTGATCATCGCGGGCGCAGGTATGGCAGCACATCTGCCGGGTATGTGTGCGGCAATCTTTCCGATGCCTGTCATCGGTATCCCGATGCATACAACAAGTCTTGGAGGCAGAGATTCCCTGTATTCCATTGTGCAGATGCCATCCGGTATTCCGGTTGCGACTGTTGCGATCAACGGCGGGACCAATGCGGGACTTCTCGCAGCAAAGATTCTGGCAACAAGTGATGCAGCACTTCTTGACAGACTGAAAGCATATTCCCAGAGCTTAAAGGAATCTGTACAGAAGAAGGATGCCCATTTACAGGAAGTAGGATATAAAAATTACAATAAATAAAGAGGAGAACAAAAATGGATTACAAGAAAGCAGGAGTAGACATCGAAGCCGGTTACAGATCAGTGGAGCTGATGAAAAAGCATGTACAGGCTACTATGAGACCGGAAGTGCTTGGCGGCATCGGCGGATTTGCAGGTGCGTTTGACTTAAGTGCCATCAAAAACATGGAGGAGCCGATCCTTCTTTCCGGAACAGACGGCTGCGGAACAAAAGTAAAGCTGGCATTCGTGATGGACAAGCATGATACGATCGGTATTGATGCGGTGGCTATGTGTGTAAATGATATTGCATGCTCCGGTGGAGAGCCTTTGTTTTTCCTTGATTATATTGCATGTGGTAAAAATTATCCGGAAAAGATCGCTACGATCGTTAAAGGTGTGGCAGAAGGCTGTATCCAGTCTGAATGTGCACTGGTAGGCGGTGAGACAGCAGAGCATCCGGGACTGATGGAAGAGGATGAATACGATCTGGCAGGATTTGCTGTCGGCGTAGTGGATAAAAAGGATCTGATCAACGGATCTGATATGAAGCCGGGTGACGTTCTGATCGGTATGGCAAGCTCAGGTGTACATAGCAACGGATTCTCTTTAGTCCGTAAAGTATTTGAAATGACAAAGGAAAGCCTTGATACATATTATGATGAACTGGGCAAGACACTTGGCGAAGCCCTTTTGGCACCGACCAGAATTTATGTAAAAGCACTGAAAGCGGTAAAAAATGCCGGTGTTAAGGTAAAAGGCTGCAGCCACATCACAGGCGGCGGTTTCTATGAAAATATTCCGAGAATGCTTCCGGACGGCGTACGTGCGGTTGTCAAGAAAGACAGCTACGAAGTACCGGCTATTTTCAAACTTATGCAGAAAACAGGCGATATTGAGGAACAGATGATGTACAACACCTACAACATGGGTATCGGTATGGTTGTTGCGGTAGATCCTGCTGATGTGGAGAAAACAATGGCAGCAATGAAAGAAGCCGGCGATACACCATATATCATCGGTCAGATCGAAGCGGGAGAAAAAGGAGTTACCTTATGTTAAACGTAGTAGTCTGTGTATCGGGCGGCGGTACGAACCTGCAGGCAATCTTAGATGCAGTGGAAAGCGGTAAGATCACCAACACACGTATTGCGGGTGTGATCAGTAATAATGCAGGTGCTTATGCGCTGGAGCGTGCAAAAGCAAAAAATGTACCGGCTGTCTGCATTTCTCCAAAGGAGTATGAAACAAGAGAAGCATTTAACCGGGCACTGCTGCAGGGCGTGGATGAGCTGAAGCCGGATTTGATCGTTTTAGCGGGATTCCTTGTAAATATCCCGGCTGAAATGGTGCAGGCTTACCGGGGCAGGATCATCAATATCCATCCGTCTCTGATCCCTTCTTTTTGCGGCAAAGGCTATTATGGGCTGAAGGTGCATGAAGGCGTGCTTGCGCGTGGTGTCAAGGTGACGGGTGCGACCGTGCATTTTGTGGATGAAGGGACGGATACAGGTCCGATCATCTGTCAGAAGGCGGTCTGTGTAAAGCAGGATGATACGCCGAAAGTATTGCAGCAGCGTGTCATGGAAGAAGCGGAATGGCAGCTTCTGCCACAGGCGATCGACTGGATCGCAAACGGCAGAGTACAGATACAGGACGGAAAAGTGTTTATAAAATAATGGGAGGCAGCAATGAAAGTTTTGATTGTTGGAAGCGGCGGCAGAGAGCATGCGATCGCAGCAAGCGTCGCAAAAAGTGATAAAGTGGATAAGATCTATTGTGCACCGGGCAATGCAGGAATCGCACAGCTTGCAGAGTGTGTAGCGATCGGGGCAATGGAGTTTGATAAACTGGTTGCATTTGCAAAAGAAAAAGAGATCGATCTTGTGATCGTCGGTATGGATGATCCGCTGGTAGGCGGCCTTGTGGATGAGATGGAAAAGGCAGGCATCCGCACATTCGGTCCTCGTAAAAATGCAGCGATCCTGGAAGGAAGCAAGGCATTCTCCAAGGATCTGATGAAAAAATACGATATCCCGACAGCAGCGTACGAAACCTTCGATGATCCGAAGGCAGCACTTGCTTATCTGGAGACGGCTGAGTATCCGATCGTCTTAAAGGCAGACGGCCTGGCACTCGGTAAGGGTGTTCTGATCTGTAATACAAAGCAGGAAGCCATAGACGGTGTGAAAGAGATCATGGAGGATAAGAAATTTGGTTCTGCCGGCAATCGCATGGTAGTAGAGGAATTTATGACAGGACGTGAGGTATCTGTTCTTTCCTTCGTAGACGGTAATACGATCCAGATCATGTCAAGCGCGCAGGATCACAAGCGTGCCAAGGACGGTGATCAGGGCTTAAATACAGGCGGTATGGGAACC
>OIZE01000373.1_pt1 | contig 38120 bp, 27 predicted proteins | sample 1588421 | NCBI WGS metagenome assembly OIZE01 (sample SAMN03283251) | human gut metagenome | biome: human-associated habitat; material: feces | host: Homo sapiens | place: USA | collected 2013 | reverse complement strand
GCCCTGCCCCTTGACCCCGCCATTGCAAGCCAGCAGCTCGAAGAGCTGCGACGCTTGCCGAATCGACTGCCTGCGTGGCGGCATCGCTAACGCTCGCCGCCAATGATTTTGCTATACGACTTGTCTCTGCTCCTATTATCCGCTGTTGCGCAGCCGTTGGCGGCTTTGCCGCCTTACGGATGCGGCACACCCCTTGCGAGTGCCGCTCTGCCCATCTTGTAGAAGTTCGCAGTAATTTTCGTCTACCGCCAGTCTCCACAATGCGGCGAGCGCAGCAATGCCGCATTCGGTAAGCAGTCTGCCGTCCAGCTACCGTCACTCGCGCCTCACGATAGTAAGGCGCGGTTGATCGTAGCAACGACTCGCAGAAGATTCATGGCGAAGCCATGTACACCGCACCCGATTCCGCAGGCTGAGCAGCTCTTCAAGATCGAGACTGCCAATGTGCGGGGTCGAGGGGGAAGGCCCCTCGTCCCTTTCTCTTGGGGGGTATAAGGGGGGCTATTCTCTTTCCGAGGAAAGAGAATAGCCCCCCTTTGCCGTTCCCCTGCACGATGCAGGGAAAAACGCCCCCTGCGAGTACGCAGGGAACAATACAACACAGTGTGTTAAAACAATGTTAACTGGCTCGTTTCAGGCAATCCCGCAAACGCGCCCAGCGCGCGCAGCTGGTCGATATGCGTCTGCGACAGCTTGTTGCAGCAGAGGGAAAACTCCTCCACCGATGTAAAGTCCTTCCCCTTGCGCTTCTCGACGGTGTCGAGCGCTGCGGTCTCGCCGAGTCCGCGGACGGACGTGAACGGCGGCAGCAGGCCGTTTTCCGTGACGACGAACTTCGTCGCATCGCTGCGGTAGATATCGATGGGCTCAAAGTGGAAGCCGCGCAGGCAGAATTCGTAGCAAACTTCAAGCGTCGTCATCAAGTCCTGTTCCACGGCGGTCGCGTCCTTGTTGTTTTCGATCTCGCGGATGCGGCGGCGCAGCGCGTCGGCGTCCTTGCAGCACTCGGCGGCGTCGAATGCCTTGGCGCGGATGGAGAAGAACGTCGCGTAGAACGCGAGCGGCTCGTGCACCTTGAACCACGCGATACGGAACGCCATCATAACATATGCGACCGCGTGCGCTTTCGGGAAGAGGTAGCCGATCTTCGCAAGCGACTCGATGTACCACTCCGGCACGTCGTGCTTGCGCATCTCTTCGACCCACATCGGCCAGTCCCCCGCCTTGCCGCCCTTGACCTTGCCCTTTCGGACGGCCTCCATGATCTTAAAGCTCATCTTCGGGTCAAGCCCCATAGAGATGAGGTAGAGCATGATATCGTCACGGCAGCCGACGGTCTCCAGAACGCTCGCCGTGCCGCTGACGATCAGATCCTTCGCGTTGCCGAGCCACACGTCCGTGCCGTGGGAGAAGCCTGAAAGGCGCAGCAGCGTGTTGAAGTCCTTGGGCTGCGTGTCGACGAGCATCTGGCGCGTGAAGCGTGTGTTAAACTCGGGGATCGCGACGGCGCCCGTGGGGCCGAGCACTTCGTCGTTCTCGTAGCCGAGCACCTTGGACGAGATGAAGATCGACATCGTGTCGGGGTCGTCGAGCGGGATAGCGCGGGCGTTCACGCCCGTCAGATTTTCGAGCATGCGGATCATCGTCGGGTCATCGTGGCCGAGCATATCGAGCTTTAAGAGGTTGTCCTCCATGCAGTGATATTCGAAATGCGTGGTGATCGTGTCGCTGTCGGGGTCGTCCGCAGGGTGCTGTACGGGGCAGAAATCCTCGATATCCATGTCGTCCGGCACGACGACGAGTCCGCCGGGATGCTGGCCCGTCGTGCGTCGCACGCCGACGCAGCCCGCCGTCAGGCGGTCGATCTCGGCGTTGCCCGCGGCGATGCCGTTTTCCTCGAGGTATTTTTTGACGAAGCCGTAGGCAGTCTTCTCCGCGAGCGTACCGATCGTACCCGCGCGGAACACCTGCGTCTTGCCGAACATCTCGACCGCGTGCGCGTGGGCGCGCGCCTGATATTCGCCCGAGAAGTTGAGGTCGATATCCGGCACCTTGCCGCCGCCGTAGCCGAGGAAAGTTTCAAACGGGATGTCGAAGCCGTCTTTGACATACTTCGTGCCGCAGACGGGACACATTTTATCGGGCATGTCCGCGCCACAGCCATACTCGCCCGCGTGGAACTCGACGTTGCGGCACTTCGGGCAGCGGTAGTGCGGCGGCAGGGCGTTGACCTCGGTGATGCCGGCCATGTACGCTACGAGCGACGAGCCGACCGACCCTCGCGAGCCGACGAGGTAGCCGCACTCGAGCGAGCGCTGCACGAGCTTCTGCGCCGACATGTAGACGACGTCGTACTTGCCCAGAATGCTGCCGAGCTCGACGTTCAGCCGGTCGACGATCAGCTGCGGCAGATCGTCGCCGTAAAGCTCGTGCGCTTTCCCCCACACCATGCGGTTAAGGTCTTCTTCCGAATTTTCAAGCCGCGGCGGGAACAGCTTGCCCTTGGGCAAAAGCTCGATATCCTCCACCTGCTCGGCGATGGCGCGGGTGTTCGTCACGACGACCTCGTAGGCTTTCTCCTTGCCGAGGTAGTCAAATTCCTTGAGCATTTCGTCCGTCGTGCGGAAGTAGAGCGGGACAGGCTCGTTCGCGTCGGCGAATTTCTTTGACGCGAGCAGGATATGGCGATAAACCTCGTCTTCGGGGTCGAGGAAGTGGACGTCGCCCGTTGCGCAGACGGGCTTGCCGAGCTCTTCGCCAAGCTTGACAACAGTGCGGTTGAAGTCCTTGAGGTCTTCGTCGTCGCGCACCGTGCCGTCGCGCACCATGAAGCGGTTATTGCCGAGCGGCTGAATTTCAAGATAGTCGTAGAACGAGGCGATGCGCTTGAGCTCATTCCAGTCCTTGTGGTCGACGATGGCGCGGAACAGCTCGCCCGCCTCGCAGGCAGAGCCGATGATCAAGCCCTCGCGATGCGCGACAAGCTCGCTTTTCGGGATGATCGGCACGCGCTTAAAGTATTTGAGGTTCGACGCCGAGATGAGCTGGTAGAGGTTCTTGAGGCCCACCTTGTTCTTGGCGATCAGAATGATGTGCTTTGGGAAACGGTTGCGCTTGACGCCGAGCGGGCGGAGCTTCGTCATCTCGTCGTTGATCTGCTGGAGGCGCGTGACGCCGCGCTCTTCGAGCATGACGAAGAACTTGGCCAGCATCTGCGCGACCGGGACCGCATCGTCGGACGCGCGGTGGTGGTTGAACTGCGGGAGCTGCAAGTGGTCGGCCACGATGTCGAGCTTGTACTTGCCGAGCTCGGGCAGGAGATTCTGCGCGAAAATCAGCGAGTCGAGATACGTCGGCTCGAACGGGATGCCGCACTTTTTGCAGCCTGCGCGGATGAAGCTGATATCAAACTCCGCATTGTGCGCAGCGAGCGGGCGGCCGCCCGCAAAGGCCAAAAACGCGTGCAGCGCGTTCTCCAGCTTCGGCGCGCCGCGCAGCATGTCGTCTGTGATGCCGGTCAGGCCGATGATCTCAGGCGAAAGCCGGCGCTCGGGGTCGACAAAGGTTTGGAACGTGTCGACGATCTCGCCGTCTTTCAGAATGACCGCACCGATCTCGGTGATGGCATCGTGCGCGACCTTCAGACCCGTTGTTTCAATGTCGAAACAGCAGATCTCAGTCGAAAAATCGCCGTCCTGCGGGCCGTGCACACAGATACGGTCGTCGATGTTGTTGAGAAAATAGCCCTCACAGCCGTAAAGGAGTTTTATTTTACCCTCGCCGGTGTGCCAAGCGTCCGGGAAGCTCTGCGCTACGCCGTGATCCGTGATGGCGATGGCGGGCATCCCCCACTTGATCGCGCGCTTGACGACCGCGGCGGTATCGGTCAGCGCGTCCATGTTGGACATACGGGTATGTAAGTGCAGCTCGACGCGCTTTTCCTCCGCCGTGTCCGTGCGCTCGGCGTGGTCGATCTGCATGATGTCCTGCGGGTTGAGCTGCATATCCTTACCATCGTAGGAGAGCTCCATGCGGCCGCTGACGCGCAGCCACATGCCGACGCTGATCTTGCCAAGAAGCTCCGTCGCCTCGCGCTCGGGCATGCTGCGGCGGATGAAGAGCGAGCCTTCGTAGTCCGTCATTTCGAGCAACATCGTCCAGACGCCGGCGCGGCGCGTCTCGTGGCAGTCGAACTTGAAGACCTTGCCCTCAACGACGACGTGACCGGCCTTTGGCGTCAGCTCGCTGATGGGGAGCACTCTCCCCTTTGCAATCTCGCGGCCCATGATGACACTGCCGCTGCCGCTCACCTTGCGGCCAGCGTTCTTCAACATGTCGGGAAAGGCCTCCGCCGTTGATTTGACGTGGATGTCCACGCGCTTTAAGTCGTAATTGCGCGCAAGAAGCTGCTCGACCATTTCGCGCGTCGAGTCGTTCATCTCCGCGCGCACGGTCATGTCGAGCGTCATCGTGCGCTTTTCCGGCTCGAGCACCATGTTCGTGACCATCGCGGCGTTGAGCGGGACGCGCAGGTCAAAATCCGGCGAAAAGTCGGTGAATAATTCAAAAAAAGGAATCTTTTGTGCCATAGCCACAACCTTATCTCAGTATCGTTTCCGCTCGGTCAGAGTTTTTTGATTTCCTCCATCAAAGCGTCGACAAGCTTTTCCTGCGGCACTTTGTAAAGGATTTTTCCTTTTCGGAAAATCATGCCCTCACCTTTACCGCCGGCCACGCCGATATCGGCGGCCGAGGCCTCACCGGGCCCGTTGACGACGCAGCCCATCACGGCGACCGTGATATTCTTCTTGCAGTCGGCAAGACGGCGCTCTAGCTCCTCGGCGATCGGGATCATGTCATACGCCGTGCGGCCGCACGTCGGGCAGGAGACGAGATTCACACCGCTGCGGCGGATGCCGCAGGCCTGCAAAATGCGCTTGGCGGCGTAGACCTCTTCCACGGGGTCTGCCGTGAGCGAGACGCGCATCGTGTCGCCGATGCCCTCGCACAGAAGGCCGCCGATGCCGATGGCGGACTTCAAAAGCCCCATCGTGGGCGTGCCCGCCTCGGTCACGCCGAGGTGGAGCGGATAGTCGACCTTTTCGTGCAGAAGGCGATAGGCCGCCATGTTGAGCGGTACATCAGAGCTCTTGACCGAGATGCAGATCTCGGTAAAATCGAACTTTTCAAGCAGCCGCACATGTCTGAGCGCGCTCTCGACGAGCGCCTCGGGCGTCACGCGGCCATATTTTGCGAGCAGCTCCTTTTCAAGCGAGCCGCCGTTCACGCCGATGCGGATGGGAACCTTGTGTTCACGGCAGGCGTCTACGACCGCCTTGACGCGGTCATCACCCCCGATGTTGCCGGGGTTGATGCGAATTTTGTCCGCGCCGCGCGCCGCCGCTTCGACGGCGAGACGGTAGTCGAAATGAATGTCCGCGACGAGCGGGATGGAGATATTCTCCTTAATTTCGCTCAGCGCGTGCGCGGCCTCCATATTCGGCACCGTGACGCGCACGATCTCGCAGCCCGCCTCTTCGAGCGCGTGGATCTGCGCGATGGTGGCCTTGGCATCCTCAGTGTGCGTGTTGCACATCGACTGGATTGTGACCGGCGCGCCGCCGCCGATAGCGACGCCGCCTGCGATAATTTGCTTGCTCATAAGATCATCCTCCTCACAGGAGCTTGACAATGTCGTGGAACGTGACGAACAGCATCAGCGCCATTAAAAGTGCAAAGCCGATGCCGTTGATGACGTTCAGATATTTGGACGGAATTTCCTTTTTGAAAAGCGCCACGGCGATGCCGTTGACGAGCAGGAACAGCACGTGTCCGCCGTCGAGTGCGGGCAGCGGCAGCAGGTTCATCACGGCGAGGTTCACCGCGAACATCGCGGCGAAAAAGAGAATATTTTCAAGCGCCGCGCCGAAGCCCTCGGTAGCCTCGGTCTCCTTGCCGACCTCCGTGATGGTCGAGACGATGCCGACCGGGCCGCTCAGATCGTTCACGCCCGCCGCGCCCGAAAGCAGCATTTGCAGGCTCAGTCTCACGATGCGGACATAGTCCATCGTCTGGTACCAGCTGTATTGCAGGCGCAGAAGCGGCGTCGCCTCGACGATCCCGCCGTAGGTAAAGCCGTAGGCCTCGTACTCCTTACCGTTTTCGTCGGTGTAGACTTGCCTGGTGAGCGTGCGGTCGAGCTTTTTGCCGTCGCGCAGGACGGTCATGTCGATCGTGCCCGTGTCGCCAAGGCCCATGATGAGCGACACGTCGCTCTTTAAATAAATGCGCTCACCGTTGATGGCGTAGATCGTGTCGCCGGGCATCAGGCCGTCCTCTCCCTGCTGCGGGAAATCGGGGTTCAGCTCGACAATCTCCGTCGTGTAGAATGCCTGCGCACCCGCATACAGACAGATGACGATGATGAGGCCCGTCAGAAAGTTCATGAACGCGCCCGCGACGAAGATGATGAACTTCTTCCACCAGACCTGGCGGCCCAGCGCGCGGTCGTCGTCCGAATCCTCGTCCTCGCCCTCCATGGCGCAGTAGCCTCCGATGGGCAGGAGCCGCAGGGAGTATTCGGTGTCCCCCTTCGTCTTATGGAAAAGCTGCGGGCCCATGCCGATGGAAAATTCATTGACGCGCACGCCGCAGGCCTTGGCCGCCAAAAAGTGGCCAAACTCATGCACGGCGATGAGCACGCCGAAAATCAGGATCGCAATGAGAATATAAACCATGGTCTCTCCTAAATTTGATCAGTTGAGCTTTTCGCGCACGACCTCGCGCGCGAGCCGGTCTGCTTCCAGAATATCCGAAAGCTGCGGCTGATATACCGTCTCGGTTTTATCGAGCGCCGCTTCGATGAGGTCAGGGATGGCACAGATGCCGATCTCGTCGCACAGAAATGCCGCGACAGCCTCTTCGTTCGCGCCGTTCATCGCCGCGCAGTAGACATTGCCGATGGCGGCGCACTGCTTGGCGATCTTCAGGCAGCGGAAGACCTCTTCATCGGGCTCGGCGAACGTCAGCGGCGGGCACTTGAGAAGGTCAAGCGGCTCCGCGGGCGAAACGGCCCTGTTGGGGTACGTCATCGCGTAGCGGATGGGCAGCTTCATGTCCGGTGTGCCGAGCTGGGCGAGCATCGCCCCATCGTGAAACTCGACGAGCGAGTGCACGATGCTCTGGCGATGGATGACCGCGTCGACCTGACGCAGCGGCAGGCGGTAGAGCCGCATGGCCTCGATAATCTCAAGGCCCTTGTTCATCAGCGTCGCGGAGTCGATGGTGATCTTCGCACCCATTGTCCAGTTCGGGTGCTTGAGCGCGTCGGCCTTCGTCTTAGTCGCAAGCTCCTGCAGGCTCAGGCCGTAGAACGGCCCGCCCGAGCACGTCAGAATGAGGCGCTTGATCTCACCGCGGTCGCGGCAGCCCTGCAAGCACTGGAAGATCGCGCTGTGCTCGCTGTCGACGGGGACGATCTCCGCGCCGCAGCGCTCCGCCGCAGCCACGACGAGCTCGCCCGCGCAGACGAGCGTTTCCTTGTTGGCAAGCTCGATGCGCTTTTTCTTCTCGATCGCCGCGAGCGTCGGCTGGAGTCCGATCATGCCCATCACGGCGGTGACGACCGTGTCAGCGTCGTCCGCCGTGGCGGCGGCCAGAAGGCCCTCCATGCCGGAGAGCACTTGGGTGTTTGTGTCGGAGAGCCGCGCGCGCAGCTCGCGCGCCGCATCCTCGTCATAAAGCACGGCAAGACGCGGGCAAAATTCCCGCGCCTGCTGTTCGATGAGGTCAACGCTTTTATTCGCCGTCAGCGCAGCGACGGAAAGCCCCAGCTCGCGCGCCACCTCAAGCGTCTGGCGGCCGATGGAGCCGGTGGAACCGAGTAAAGCAATACTCCTTGTCATAATAGGCCTCCACAGACCGCAGCCCACACGACCGGCGCGATGAAGAGCGTGGAGTCAAAGCGGTCGAGCATGCCGCCGTGCGTCAGGAAGAGGTGGCTGTAGTCCTTGATACCGGCCTCGCGCTTGACGAGCGACATCGAGAGGTCGCCGAGCTGGCCGAAGATATTGGCCACCACGCCCACGAGGATCAGCATGAGGTAATTGGGCGCATAGCCGAGCCATGCCTTGCCGACAACGCCGAGCAGCACCAGCGCAAGCGCGCTGCCGATGGGCCCACCGATCGCGCCTGCCCAGGTCTTGTGCGGGCTGACGTGCGGCGCCATCTTGCGCTTGCCGAACCACATGCCAAAGTACATCGACAGCGCATCGCCCACAAAGGCGACGCAGAACGGTGCGAGCACATAGAGCTTGCCATAGTTTTCGTCCATGCGCAGCAGGAAAATGCAGCTGTACATCGCCGGGAACACGATGCCGCCGACGATGGTCACCGCCACATCGTGGAATGTGAAGGGCTTTTCCTTGCCGTAATAGACAACCGCGGAGAGAAACGCCCCCATCACAAGGATCCAGCGGAAGAGCGTAACAGTCGAAATCGGGAAAGCGTGTACACCGCTCGCCCTTTCCCAAAAGAGCCATATCTCCTGCATGACGACCGATGTGACAAGTCCCCAGTAGAAATCCGCCGGGACGTTCTCCCCTGCCGTGTGCAGCAGCTCATAAGCCGCAATGCCCGCGATGCCGCAGACGACGAGCATCGTCGCCCATGCGGGGCAGGCAAGCAGCACGGCGAGCAGCGCCGGCAATCCAACGATCACCACCAACCATCTTTGTTTCATTTCTGTTTCTCCTGTTTCAAACCGCCGAAGCGGCGCTCGCGATGCTGATACGCGATGAGCGCCTTGTCGAATTCTTTCTCGGTAAAGTCGGGCCAGAGCGTGTCGCAGAAGTAGAACTCACTGTACGCGCACTGCCACAAAAGGTAGTTGCTGATGCGCTTCTCCCCGCCCGGGCGGATGAGAAGGTCGGGATCGGGAAGTCCGCTTGAATAGAGGTAGCGCGAAAAGCCCTCCTCGGTCAAAGCGTCCGCGTCCTGCTCCCCTGCCGCGCAGTCACGCGCAAACGCGCGGGCGGCGTGCAGGATCTCGTCGCGTCCGCCGTAGTTGAGGCAGACATTCGCCTGAAAGCCCTCGATGCGGGATGAAATCTCATTCGTCTCATCGATGAGTTCCCGAAGTTCCGGCGTCAGGACGCTTAAATCGCCCAGAAAGCGCAGACGGTTGCCGTCCTTTTCCATCGTGTCGATGCACTCGTGCAGATATTGCTCGAGTAAGTGCATGATGCCGTCGACCTCGTCCTTCGGGCGCTTCCAGTTTTCGGTCGAAAAGGCGTAGACCGTCAGATAGTCGATGCCCAGGTTCTTGCAGTAGGTGCCGAGCTTTCGAAACGTCTCCGCCCCCGCCTTGTGACCGGCCGAGCGCGGGAGGCCGCGCTTTTGCGCCCAGCGGCCGTTGCCGTCCATAATGACGGCAACATGACAAGGCAGGTTGTTCAAATCAACCTGCCCTGCCTTGTTCTCTTTGGAAAAGAGCCCCATATCAGACCGCCATGAGCTCCTTCTCTTTCTTCTCGAGAAGGGCGTCGACCTCTTTGCACATGTCGTCGGTCAGCTTCTGCAGGTCCTTTTCGGCAACCTTCAGGTCGTCCTCGGTGATCTCGCTGGCCTTCTGCTTCTTCTTGAAGGCCTCCATCGCGTCGCGGCGGATGTTGCGGATGGCGACCTTGCCGGTCTCGGAATACTTATGGATCTGCTTGACGAGCTCTTTACGGCGCTCCTCCGTGAGCTGCGGGAAGTTCAGGCGGATGGACTTGCCGTCGTTCTGCGGGTTGATGCCAAGGTCAGACTCCTGAATAGCGCGCTCGATGGGCTTGAGGGCCGTGCCGTCCCACGGGGTGATGACGAGCTGGCGCGGATCGGGAGAAGCGATGGCCGCGATCTGCTGGATGGGCGTGGGAGAGCCGTAGTAGTCGACGCTGATGCGGTCGAGCACAGAGGCGTTGGCGCGGCCTGCGCGCACAGAGGCAAAGTCCGCGTTCACCGCGTCGATGCTCTTTCTCATTTTGTCGGAATAAACCTTGTAATCTTCTTTATTCATGGGGATACCTCCTCAAAAATTTTTATCGTAAAACCGCAGATGCGGGATCGCTCAGTTTTCGCCAACAATGGTGCCGATCTTCTCGCCCTCGACCGCACGGATGATGTTCTCGGGATCCTTGAGGGCAAAGACGAGCACAGGGATGTGGTTGTCCATCGAAAGCGACGTGGCCGTGGAGTCCATGACCGCAAGGTGCTGGGCCAGCACATCCTCATAGGAGATGGCATCGTACTTGACGGCACTCGCGTCCTTGGCGGGGTCGGCGTTGTAAACGCCGTCGATGTTCTTGGCGAGCAGGATCACGTCGGCATTGATCTCCGCCGCGCGCAGCACCGCTGCCGTGTCGGTCGAGAAGAACGGAGAGCCGATGCCGCAGCCAAAGAGCACTACGCGGCCCTTTTCCAAATGCCGGATGGCGCGGGCGCGGATGTAGGGTTCGGCGACTTCTTTGATCTCCAGCGCCGTCTGCACGCGCACGTCGACGCCCTTCTGCTCGAGCACATCGGCGACCGCCATGCAGTTCATCGCCGTGGCCAGCATGCCCATGTGGTCGGCACGGGTACGCTCGATGTAGCCCTCGCCGTTTTTCACGCCGCGCCAGAAGTTGCCGCCGCCGATGACGACGCCCATCTGCACACCCATGTCCGTGCACTTTTTGATGACGTCGCACACCTTGGAAACGACGTCGAAGTCGAAGCCGAAGTGCTTGTCGCCCGCCAGCGCCTCGCCGCTGATCTTGAGCAGCACGCGCTTATACTTGAGTTGAGCCATGCTCATAATCTCCCCTTTCAGGAACAAGTTCAAATTTTCACAGCTACTATTTTAGCGTATTTTTGCTCTTTTGCATAGGGGGAAAGCGTAAACTTTTTTCACAAATTCGCTCTTTCCTTTTTCGTCAAGTTGAACCGCCGTGGATAGCGGAAAAAAGCAGCCGTATGAAACGGCTGCTTTTTTAGATTTTTCGTTTACTTGATGCCCTTGATGCGGATAAGGTCCTTCAAAAGCTCGACCGTGCCATCGATGCCGAGCAGGCTCGAATCGATGCAGAGGTCGTAGCTCTTGGCATCGCCCCAGTCCTTGGCGGAATAGTAGTTATAGTAGGAAGCGCGGGACTTATCCGTCTTCTTGATGCGGTCTTTCGCCTCGTTCTCGCTGATGCCGTTGCGGGCGGCAACGCGCTTGATGCGATTTTCGAGCGGAGCCGTGATGAAGAGATTGATGACGTCGTCGCGATCCTTGAGCGCGTAGTCCGCGCAGCGGCCGATCAGGACGCAGGGGCCCTTGTCGGCGAGCTTTTTGATCGTGTCGTAGGTCGCCAGATACACCTGCTGTTCGATGGAGCCCTTGGGCGTCACATGGTTCATCGAGAAGGAATAGGGGTCCATCGCGATGGAATAGAGAAAGCTCTTCGGGCGTTCGTCAAAGGAACGGAACAGCTCTTCGCAAAGTCCGCTCTCCTCTGCCGCCTCCTTGAGCAGCATGTCGTCGTAATAGGCGATGCCGAGCTGCTTGGCAAGCATCGTGCCGATCTCGCGTCCGCCGCTGCCGTATTGTCTGCCAACCGTAATGACCATAAAGATTCCTCCTTTTTCGCGCCTTGAAACAAAATCGGTGCTATTTGGATTATAGCACCGATTTCGTAAGAAGACAATATTTTTTCCTGTTTCGATTTTGTAAAGGCGCGGCCTTATTCCGGAAGCGGCAGGCCGAGGCGGCGATACATCGTCTTTTTCACCGCGCGCAGAATATTTTCATAGCCCGTGCAGCGGCACAGATGGCCGGAGAGGAGCTTTCTGAGCTCGTCATCGGTGTAGAGGCGGTTCGTCTCCAAGATCTCGACCGCAGTCATGATGAAGCCCGGCGTGCAGAAGCCGCACTGGACAGCGGTCTCTTCAATGAACGCCTGCTGGATGTCGCTCAGCTCGCCGTCGGGCCCCATCAGGCTTTCGAGCGTGCGGATGTGCTTGCCGTCCGCCCAGACGGCGAGGTAGATGCACGAGTTGAATGCCTCGCCGTCGATGATGACGTTGCAGGCGCCGCACTCGCCGACCTCGCAGCCCTTCTTCACGGACGTCATATGGTAATCGTTTCGCAGCATATCGGTCAACGACGCACGCACGTCGACCATTTTCTCAACGTCCTTGCCGTTTAAGTTGAATCGCACCAGCTTGTACTGACTCATTTGATGACACCTCCCGCCCGTTTGATAGACTCGATCAGGCAGCGCTTGGCCATTTCGACCGCGATGTGTTCGCGGAACGCCTTGGAGGCGCGCCAGCTGTCACGCGCGTGGATATCGTTGAGCACGGCGAGTGAGAACTCTTCCGCCGTCGTAAGTGTCAAGGGTTTATCCTTGGCAGCTGCCTCCGCGCTCGGGCAGCGCATCGGCACAGGACCGGCAACGCCGTAGGCGATGCGGGCGCGCTCAATAGTCTGCTTGTCGGGCGACAGGCGCACATTCACGCTGCACCCGAGCGTCGCGATGTCCATCGCGTTTCTCATGGCGTACTTGATGTAGTAGCCATAACAGTTTTCGTAGCTCGCCTTTGGGATGAGGATGGCGGTCTGGACCTCGCCATCCTCCACGCGGATGTCGACCTGACCGGCCTTGATGTAAAAGTCTTTGATAGGCAGGCGGCGGATGCCGTCCTTCCCCGTCAGCTCCACGATGGCCTCCCACGCATGCAGTGTGGAGGCGGAGTCCGCGCTCGTCACGCCGTTGCAGGTGTTGCCGCCGATGGTTCCGATGTTTCGGATCTGCGGGCCGCCGACCATGTCGACCGCCTCGCCGAGGACATTGATGTACTTCTGGATGATGGGGTCACGCGTGATGTGGGAAAAGCTCGAGAGCGAGCCGATGCGGATGTTCTCCTCCTCGTCGATGCTCACGCCGCGCAGCTCGTCGAGGCCGTAGATCGAGATGAGCTCCTTCCCGGCGCGCTTGCCCTCGCGCATCTGCACGAGCACGTCGCTGCCGCCGGCGATGATCTGCGCCTCGGGATGCTCCAAGCGGAGGGCGACGGCGTTTTCGACGCTTTCCGCCTCATAGAGTGCTTTCATGTCATACATGGCTCACTTCTCCTCCTTCCAGCTGTCGTGGATGAGCCCCGCCTTGCTGAACTCGGCGTACAGAACGTGCGGGGTGATGGGAACGGTGTCGATGGCGACGCCGGTGGCGTTGTAGATGGCGTTGCGGATGGCGGGCGCGCCCGAGCACGCGGGCGGTTCGCCGAGCGCCTTCGTGCCGAACGGCGACGTCGGCTCCGGATTTTCGACAAACTGCGCCTCGAGATGCGGGTGGTCCATGAACGTCGAGAGCTTGTAGTCGAGAAGATTATTGTTGAGGGGGCGCCCCGTCTTCTCGTCGAATAAAAGCTGCTCGCTCATGCCAAATCCGATGGCCATGGACATGCCGCCGTGGACCTGCGCCTCGGCAAGCGCGGGGTTGATGAGCTTGCCGCAGTCGTGGACGTTGATGATCTTCTTGAGCGTCACCTTGCACATCGGGATATCCACCTCGACGTCGGCAAAGGTGCAGCCAAACGAATAGGCGTTGTTGCGGATGGTGTAGGTCGACTCGGCGGTGATGTGCTCGGAGTCCGCGGCGTTGTACTGCGCGGTCATCGCAAGGTCTTTCAGCGACATGGGCACCATGCCGTCGCCCTTGCGGATGATGTTGCCGTCGACGATGTCCATATTGTCGACCGCCTGACGGGTGAGCTTTGTCGCGTACTGAAGAATTTTCTGCCGCAGGAGCGCCGCCGTCTGGCGGATGGAGAAGCCCGCGACGTAGGTCTGGCGGCTCGCGTAAGCGCCGAGGCCTGTGGGCGTGATGTCCGTATCCTGACACGAGACGACGCGCACGTCGTGATAGCTCTTGAGGCCGACGGCCTCGGCCGTCATCTGCGCATAGGCCGTGTCCGCGCCCTGCCCGATCTCCGTCTCACCGCACTGCATCGTCACCGTGCCGTCGAGATTCAGGAGCATGCGGTTCGAGGACGTTTCAAGCGAGATGGGATACACCGCCGTGTTGTACCAGAAGGCCGCCACGCCGATGCCGCGGCGGACGGGGCCGATGTCCTTGGCATACTCCTCGCGCTTTTTGTCGTATTCGATGTACTCCTTCCCCTTTTCCAGACATTCGCGGAAAGAATCGTAGTAGTTCGTGTTACCTGAGAAGCCGTCGTGGAAGCCCTTGGGCATGATGTACTTCATGCGGTATTCGAGCGGCTCCATGCCAACGGCCTTCGCGCACTCGTCGATGTTCGCGTCGTCCGCGAACGACGCCTGCGGCATGCCGTAGCCGCGCATCGCGCCTGCGGCGGGGCGGTTTGTGTACACGGTGTAAGCGTCGCCCTCGAAATTGTCGCAGGGATAGATCTGCGGGAACGAGCCCATGGCCTTGGCGACGATCGAATGGCCGTGCGAGGCATACGCGCCCTGATTGGAGAAGCACTCGACCTTGCGCGCGGCAATCGAGCCGTCCTTATGGAGCCACGTGATGATATGGAAGCGGATCGAGTGGCGCACACGGTTACTGACGAATGTCTCTTCACGCGAGCAGTCGATGCGCACGCATTTTCCGTGCACCTGCGTAGAGCACCACGCGCACAGCGGCTCATAGAGCGCATCCTGCTTGTTGCCAAAGCCTCCGCCGATGTAGGGCTTGATGACGCGGATATCCGCCCACGGACGCCCGAGCGCCTGACCGACGATGCGGCGGATGATGTGCGGGATCTGCGTGGAGGACACGACGACGATGCGGCCATTTTCCTCGTAAGCGTAGCAGCCGTGGTTTTCAATGTGGCTGTGCTGCACGGTGGGGGTGTTGTACCAGCCCTCGACCTTGATGAGGCCGGGCTCTTTGATCGCCTGCTGATAATTGCCCTTGCGGATATCGGTGTGCTTCAGGATATTCCCCGGGAAATTTTCGTGGATGCAGGGCGCGTCGGGCTCCATGGCCTTCTGCACGTCGAGCACAAACGGGAGTTCCTCGTATTCGACCTTCAGCGCGCGCACGCCCTGCATGGCCGAGACCTCATCCTCCGCAATGACGACCGCGACGTCGTCGCCGTAGTAGCGCACATGGCGGTTCAAAAGATTGCGGTCGGCCACGTCCTGATGCCCCGGGTCCATCGACCAGGGATGGCCCGCCGTCGGGAAGCAGTGCTCCGGCACGTTGAAGCAGGTCAGCACCTTCACAACGCCGGGGATGGCCTCCGCCGCGGACTTGTCGACTGATTTGACAAATCCGTGCGCGATGGTGGAATGCTTGATGCGCGCATAGAGCGCACCGGCCGGCATCCGATCCTCATAGTATTTCGTGCGTCCGGTGACCTTGTCGAACGCATCGACGCGGATCTCGCTTTTTCCTACCTTGCTCATCTGTCTACCTCCTGTTCCGAGCAGCCGCTTTGTCGGTTTTGCTCGAAATCTGCAACTCCTTTGCTATTATTTTAGCACATTTCGCACAGCTTGTACAGTGCTGCATGCGTGATATAATACAAATGATCGCGGATGTACCATTTTGTCCGCTTTTTTCTGCCGATTGGTGAAAAAGAAACGAATGACTGGTGATTTTAGATGGATAACACGTTGAAAATAGGATGCGTGGTCATGGCGGCGGGCAATGCCGCGCGCTTTGGCGAGAACAAGCTCGCCGCGATGGTAAACGGAAAGCCGCTTATCGAGCATGCGCTCGATGCGATCCCGCGGGAGAGCTTTTCCCGCGTGCTGGTCGTGACGCAGCACGAAAACGTGGAAGCGGCCGCCAAAAAGTTTGGCTTTGAAACGCTGCGGAACGAACATCCCGAGCGTGGCCAGAGCGAGACGATCCGCCTCGGCACGGCGGCGCTGTCAGACTGTGACGCGCTCTGCTTCATGGTGGCCGACCAGCCGATGCTCAAGCGCAAGACCGTCGCGCAGGAGCTTGAGTTCTTCCGCGCGCACAGCAAAAACATCGTCGGATTGGGACACAACGGCGTGCGAGGCAACCCTTGCATCTTCCCTGCCCGCTTCTTTCCTGAGCTTTTATCGCTTGAGGGCGATGTCGGCGGCAGCGCGGTCATCAAGAGGCATTTAGATGATCTGCTGCTCTTTGAAGCGCCGGAGATGGAGCTTTGCGACGTTGACACGAAGGAAGGGCTCGAAGCGCTCAAGAAACGCTGATCTCGCCGCGGAGGTCTTCTTCCATTGCCTGCTTGATCTTCTCCTTGTCGTAGCCGCAGGAGAAGAGATAGTAGAGCTTGGCGACGGCGGCCTCGGTCGTCATGTCGAGTCCGCTGACCGCGCCCGCCTTTTTGAGCGCGCTGGACGTTTCGTAGGTGCCGAGCGACACCGCGCCCTGCGGACACTGCGAGCAGACCGTGAGCACCGTGCCGTTCTGAAACGCCTTGCGGATGATGGGCAGCAGCGCGTTCCCGTCGCCGGGGATGTTGCCCGCGCCGAACGTCTCGATGACGATACCGCGGAGCTTTTCGGTCATGATGGCCTCGAACAGCGAAAACTGAATGCCCGGAAATACCTTGATGACGCCGATGGGAATATTATCAAGCGTCTGGAGCTTGAGCCCGCCTTCCTGCCGCGGCAGGAGGGCGGCTTCGTTATATTTGATGGAAATGCCCGCCTCGGCAAGGCTCGGGTAGTTGGGCGAAACGAAAGCGATGAGTCCGTCGGCGGAGTATTTTGTCGCGCGGTTGCCGCGCAGCAGCTTTCCGCCGAAGTACAGGCACGTCTCACGCACGATGCCTTCCCCCGCAATCAGCAGCGCGGTGATGAGGTTGTCGCGCCCGTCGCTGCGAATTTCGCACAGCGGGATCTGCGAGCCCGTGAGCACCACGGGCTTGTCGAGCCCATCGAGCATGAACGACAGTGCCGAAGCCGTGTAGGCCATCGTGTCCGTGCCGTGCAGGACGACGAAGCCGTCGTAATCGTCATATTTCTGCGCGATCAGCTCTGCGATGCAGTTCCATTCGCGCACGGTCATGTTGGATGAATCCAGCAGCGGCGAGAGTTCATAGAATTCCCACTCCGGCATCTCCGGCGCGCGGAGGTCTGGAATGGCATCGAGCGCGGCGCGGAAGTAGCCCGCGCGCGGCGCGTAGCCGTTTTCCGTGCGCGTCATACCGATGGTGCCGCCGGTATAGATGATGAGAACTCGTTTCATAGCTCTCTCCTGATTGTATTACTTTTTGTACGGCGTATGGTCGAGCGGCAGGCTGCGGCGGCGCTCGCCGTCGTAGCGGTAATACGCCTGCGCGATGGCCGGCGCCGTGGGGATGGACGTGATCTCACCGATACCGATGGCGCCGTTGGCGAGGTTTAATCCCGGCTTGTCGATGACGATCGCCTTGATCTCGGGGATCTGATGCGAGCGGAACAGGCCGAGCGTGCCGTATTTTGCCGTGGGCTTGCCGTGGTCGAGCGGGTACTGCTCTGTCAAGGCGTAGCCCATGCTCATCACGACGCCGCCCTCGATCTGCCCTTCGCAGGACAGCGGGTTGATGGCCTTACCGACATCGTGTGCGGCGACCATCTTTTTAATTTTGCCCGTCTCCTTGTCGAGAATGCACATCTGCGTCGCGTAGCCATAGGCGACATGGCTGACGGGGTTCGGCACATTTGCGCTGAGCGGGTTCGTCTTGGCGTAGTATTCGCCGTAAAACTCCTGCCCCTTCAAATCGCTCAGCGAGCGGTACTCCATCGCGTCGCGCAGCAGCAGGCATGCGCGGCGGCAGGCCTCGCCGGTGACGAGCGTCTGGCGCGAGCCGGAGGTATCGCCACTGTCAGGCGTTATGAACGTGCTGTTGCCGTCGTAGACGACCTGATCGCGCGTGAGCTTTGCGTTTGTCACGACGAGCTGCACCAGCACCGTGCCGAGACCCTGACCGATGCAGGATGCGCCCGCGCGGATATGGACCTTGCCGTCCTCGCCGATGACGAGCTTGCAGCGCCCATAGTCGGGAAGACCGACGCCGACGCCCGCGTTTTTCATCGCGCAGGCAAGGCCGACCGGCTCGCCGTTTTTGACCGCTTCGTCATAGTAGGGCTTGATGGCCTCGAGCGTTTCGACAAGGCCCGTTTCGGGGCCGACGATCTGTCCGTTCGGCAGCACCTCGCCCGGGCGGATGGCGTTGCGGTAGCGAATTTCCCACGGGGAGATGCCGACAAGGTCGGCCATCTCATTTAGGAGCGTTTCGGTCGCAAAGCAGGTCTGCGTCACGCCGAAGCCGCGGAACGCGCCCGCGGGCGGATTGTTCGTATAGTAGGCGTGGCCCTCGATTTCAAAATTCTCATAGTGATACGGGCCCGCGGCGTGCGTGCACGCACGCTCGAGCACGGGGCCGCCGAGTGAGGCGAAGCCGCCCGTGTCGGACACGACGCTCGCCTTTACGCCCTGAATAATGCCGTTTTCGTCGCAGCCCATCGTGAAGTCCATCCACATCGGATGGCGCTTGGGATGGACGAGCAGCGATTCCTGCCGTGTGAGCTTCACCTTGACCGGCACGCGCGCGATGTATGCGATGAGCGCCGCATGGTGCTGCACGGACATGTCCTCTTTCCCGCCGAAGCCGCCGCCGACAAGCATATTTTCGACCTGGCAGTGGGCAAAGTCGACGCCGAGCATCGCCGAGCACTCGTGCTGGGTGGTGTGCGCGCTCTGGTCGGTCGTCAGCAGCTTCACGCCGCCGTTTTCAAGCGGGAGCGCCACGCAGCACTCGGGTTCCAAAAAGGCGTGCTCCGTCCACGGAGTCTCAAACTTCTCGTGTAAGACGTATTTGGAATGTTTGATGGCCTCGTCTGCATTGCCGCGCACAACGTGGCGGTGCGCCTGCAAATTGCCGCGGTTGCCCATGATGACCTCGGGCGCACCGGGGGCGGACGCCTCCTCAGGCCCGTAGACCGCGGGAAGCTCTTCGTAAACGACACGTACAAGCTTTTTTGCCTGCTCAAGTGTTTCTAAGTCGCGCGCACAGACAAGCGCCACCGCGTCGCCGAGATACTGCGTGATCTCCCCCTCGCCGATGAGCGTCGGCTGGTCCTTCTGGATGTGGCCGACGTTCTGCTGGCCCGGAATGTCCTTTGCCGTCAGCACGCATACGACGCCGGGGAGCTCTTCCGCCTCTTTCGTGCGGATATAGAGTACGCGGGCGCGCGGGTACTGGCTGCGCACCGCGCCGCCATAGCACATGCCGTCAACATAGATGTCATCGGGGTACTTGCCGTAGCCCTGCACCTTTTCGGCGACGTCGATGCGGTGCACGCGCGAGCCAACCTGAAAGTCTTCCTTCTTTTCGGGAATTTTCCCCTCGCGTAAAATCTTCGCCGCAAGCAGGATGCCGTCGATGATCTTGACATAGCCCGTGCAGCGGCAGATATTGTTGCGGATGGCAAAGGCCGCCTCTTCGCGTGTCGGGTCGGGGTTCTGGTCGATGAGCCCCTTGGCCGAGATGACCATGCCCGGGATGCAGAAGCCGCACTGCACGGCTCCGGCCTCGCCGAAAGCGTAGGTAAAGGCCTCCTTTTCAAAGGCGGAAAGGCCCTCGACCGTGACGATATGTTTCCCCTCCAGCTTGTCTGTCTGAGGGATGCAGGCTTTCGTCGGCTTGCCGTCGATGAGGACATGGCACGTGCCGCACGCGCCCTCACTGCACCCGTCCTTGACGCTGGTCAGATGCAGCTCGTCGCGAAGATAGCGGATGAGTTTTTGATTTTTCTCCACCGTGACCGGTGTACCGTTGACAACGAATGCAGCCATTTCAGATCTCCTGTTCACGAGAAAATCACAAATATCACAATTATTTTGGTTGCCTAACTAATTTTATTGTAGCACAGGCACAACAAAGACGCAACACAAATTCTAAATTTCGATATTCTATTTTCGGAATCACGCTTTTGCCTCAAATCCTTGACAAATTTTGAACATTGGACTAAGATATCGCCATACCTGCAAGGGGCGCTGGCGCAAGCCGGCTGTGATGCGGCGTATCGCCGTCGCTGTCCCTCAGACCTGATCCGGGTAATGCCGGCGTAGGAATGCAAAGATGATCTTGCCTGAGCTTTGCACCGTGACGTCGACGCCGCGGTGCTTTTTTGTGCCGCGGCGCGGACAGGGACCATATTTTTAGGAGGAATCCCTTATGAGCAACACGTCCACCCATTCCAGCACCCGCCGCCTGACCGAGGGCGGCATCTGCATCGCGCTTGCCCTTGTGCTGAGCTATCTCAAAATTCCCATCGGTCTGTCGTTTGGCGGCTTCGGCGGCTCGATCACCCTTGTGATGGTCCCGCTCATCCTCTTCGCCGTGCGCTATGGCGCGCCCTGGGGCATCCTCGCGGGCGTCGCGTTCGGCACGCTCAAGTATTTCTTCGCCGAGGGCTTCGCCGTGAGCTGGGTGTCCATCATCTTCGACTATTCCGTCGCCTACGGCGCGGTCGGCCTTGCGGGCCTTTTCCGCGTGAAGGGCAACGACTATTCCAAGCTCCCGCTCGCCGCGTTCGTCGGCTGCCTCGGCCGCTTTGTCATCCACTTTATCTCCGGTGTGACGGTCTACGCGCAGTATATGCCCGAGGAATTCATGGGCATGACCATGACGTCTCCCGTGTTCTACTCCGTGCTGTACAACGGCACGTATATGCTGCCGAACACGATCCTCGCGATCGTCATCTGCGCGCTGCTGATGAAGCCCGCAGCGAAGCTGCCGAGCGCAGAGTAAAAAAATAATATGGCAGCGCGACAGCGCTGCATTTGTTCCCTGCGCCGCGCAGGGGTGCGATAATAAGGGAGGGGTATCTCTTTTTGAAAAAGAGATACCCCTCCCTTACACCCTCCCAGAGAAAATTTCCATTGCAAGCGAGCAGCTCGAAGAGGTGCGATGCTTGCCGATTGCACTTCCCTGCGCGCGGCGAAGCCGCGTTAGCATTGCTATACGATTTGGCCTACTTCTATCATCCGCTGCCGCTCTGCTCATCTTGTTTTGGTGCAGCCTAATCATCTGACAATGCATATCATCTTGGTAGTGCGTACTGCGGCGAGCGCCAGCAAAGCCGCCTCGGCAGGCAATAGCAAATCTGTACAAGTCCAAAGTAGGCGGAAATTGCGTAAGGCTAACGAATCGCAGGCAAAGCGACAGCGAAGATAGAAGCAAACCAAGTCGTTTAGATACAACACCCAGCAGGCACCTGATTCCGCAGGCCGCGCAGCTCTTCAAGTGCCAATCTGCCAATGCAAAGCCTTTCTCTTGGGGTTCCAAAGGGGCCATTCTCTTTTGCGAAAGAGAATGACCCCTTTGTCCCGTTCCCCTGCGGAGTACAGGGAAAACACGCTCCCCGCGCAGCGGGAATGTTGTATTTACTTCTTGCGCTCCACCAATTTCTGGTATTGTTCCGAGATCTTTTTCCGAATATTTTCGATCTCGCGGCTTCCTTCCTCCTGCGTGTCGAGGACGAAGTTCTTCGTGCCGAGTTTGAAAAACAGCATGAACGCCTCAGTCACCATGCGGCGGGTCTCGCGGTCGAGGTTTTTATAGGTCTTGAGCATCGCTGCGGCGCTTTTGAGCTTTTCCTCGGTGAGCTCGCTGAGCGTTTTTGCGCCCGAGGCGGTGAAGACGCTGTACAGCGCGTCGGCCAGCGCTTCGCGCTGCTGGGTGTTGAGCGAATCGGCCCAGGACGAGAGCGTTTCATCGACGAGCTTTCCCTCGCGGGAGAAGTCGTCGAGGTGGACAAACTGCGTACCCAGCACCTGCCAGGAAAACCCGTCATGCTGGTAAAGGCCGTCATAGGTCGAATGCACGACCTGATAGCGCTTTTCATGCTCCATCAGCATGCCGACGACAGATGTCTGCGGCAGGATGGTATGGATGCGGCTTGCGATGCGCTTGTGCCCCGGCGTCTCGCTGATGTCCCAGGCGAAGCCGGGGCCGTCGTTATTATGGACGGCGACGATACGCTCTTGGATCTCGCCGCTGCTCTTGGCCGCGCTGTAAACGGCGAGGTTGCCACCCTTGGAGTGCCCGCCGATACGGATGGTCTTGTCGCTGTACTGCCGCGCGACGCGCGCGACGTATTCGACCGCCTGCTTCTGCGAGGGGATCTCCTCCAAAAAGCCCATGTTGAGGTCTTCCTTCCACCCGACGATCGTATCGTCCGTGCCGCGGAACGAGATATAGATGCTGCCGTTGCCAAGGTCGATCGTCAGCGCCGCAAACTGCTGCTCGATGGAATCGTCAAGCAGCGCTGTGTAGCCGTTAAGCGTCATATTGCGAAAGCGCGGGCTCGTCATCAGCTTGCGCAGCATTTTCGAGATCGTGTCCGGCACGAGGACACCCATGGGGACGTCCTTCCCGCCGTGGCGGGCGAAAAACGCCTCCGCCGCCTCATTCAGCGGCAGGCCGCGCCCGAGCTCGGGAGGCGGCACGATGCCGTCAAAGTCGACAAAGCTCAGCTCTGCCAGAATCAGCGCGTCCACCTCGTTGAACGGCGAAATTTCGAGCGTCAGATCCCCGCGCCAGTCCAGATAATCCATCAGATTTGCCATATCGTTAACCTCCGTCAATGGGTCTCGTTTTCTTTCATCGTATGGCGCGCATAGCCGCTGCGCCACAGCCGCACGGCGCGCGCTTGCAGCGCCTCGGGCTTGTTGGGGAGTTTTTCCGCCGCGACCTCGTCTAAAAGCCGCGCAAGCACCGCGCCGATCTCACGCCCGTGGTAGCCGAGGGCAGCAAGGTCTTCCCCGCTAATCTTGAGCTCGTGGATCGAGCAGCACGCGCCCTCTGAGATCAGCTCGTCGTAGATTTTCTGTGCTTCGTGCCACAGCGCCTGCGCACGCTCTAATCCTGCGGGGGCCTTGGCGGCATTGTCCGCCTGTTTGGTATAGAGAAGATTCTGCACCGTCTCCGTGCCGAGACGCGCCATCTCCTTATGGATGGCCGCCCGCTCGGGGCAGAACATGTCGTCGAAACAGGCGAGCTGCGCGCGTATTCTGTCACGCAGCGCCTTTTCAAAGTGCAGCCGCGCCATGACGTCCTCCGCCATTTGAGCGGAAATCGCCGTGTGACCGTAAAAATGTCCGACGCCCTGCTCGTCAAACGTCCGGCACAGGGGCTTACCGAGGTCATGGAAGAGCATCGTCCATCTCAGCTCCCGCTTTGGCGGCACGGCGGCGACAGCGCGCGCCGTGTGACCCCAGACGTCGAAGCAGTGGTGGTAATTGCACTGGTCAAAGCCGACGCAGGGTAAAATCTCCGGGATCGGCACGCCCAGAATGTCGGGAAAGGTCAAAAGCGTTTCCCCCACGTTCTCACCGAGCAGGAGCTTGTTCATCTCCGCATACACGCGCTCATGCGCAACGTGGGCGAGTAGGCCGCGCGCCTCATGCGCGGCGCGGGCGGTCTCCTTCTCCGCCGAAAAACCGAGCACGGAGCAGAAGCGCACGAGCCGTAAAATGCGCAGCGCGTCTTCCTCAAACCGCCGCTTCGGCTCGCCGACGCAGCGCAGGACGCCTGCTTTCAGGTCTTCCTGCCCGCCGTAGGGGTCGACGAGCGTGCCGTCCGGCGACAAAGCGATGGCGTTGACCGTGAAGTCGCGGCGGGCAAGGTCCTCTTCAATGCTCGTGCCGAACGTGACGGAATCTGGGTGGCGGTTATCCCTGTACGCGCCGTCGCGGCGCATCGTCGTGAGCTCAATGGGCAGTCCCCCGCTCACGACCGTCACCGTGCCGTGCTGTAATCCCGTCGGGTGCGCCCACTCGCCGAAGAGGCGCAGCACCTCCTGCGGCAGGGCGTCGGATGTCATGTCGTAGTCGGACGGCGCTTTGCCTCGCAGCATTTCGCGCACGCAGCCGCCAACCAGGTACGGCGAATAGCCCGCGCCTTGCAGCGTGGTGATGACCGTTTCGACTTCCTTCGGTAAAAAGAGCATGGAACCCTCACAAAAAATCAAATTTTTAGCATTGCACTCCGTTCGCCGCTATATTATAATAGAAAATCCATAAAAAGTAAATCTCCTGTGCTTCGCACAAGGAAAGGATTTGATACAATGACTAATCAGAAGGATATTTTCTCCTATCTCGTCCCCGGCAAGTGCGCGCATCTGGCCGGCATCGGCGGCGTTTCGATGAGCCCGCTGGCAGAGGTGCTGCACGGCATGGGCCTCAAGGTCCAGGGCAGCGACATGAACGACGGCCCGTCCGTCGAGCATCTGCGCTCGCTCGGCATCCCCGTGGCCATCGGCCACGCAGCGGACAACCTTGGCGAGTGCGACTTTGTTATCCGCACCGCCGCCATCCACGACGATAATCCCGAGATCTCCGGCGCGGTGACGCGCGGCATCCCCGTTTTCGAGCGCGCGCAGGCTTGGGGCGCTATTATGAAGGGCTACAAAAACGCCCTCTGCATCTCCGGCACGCACGGCAAGACGACGACCACTTCGATGGCGACGCACATCTTCATGGCCGCGCAGAAAGACCCGACCGTCATGATTGGCGGCACGTTACAACTGCTTCATTCCGGTTATCGCGTCGGCAAGGGCGATACGATCATTGCCGAGAGCTGCGAATACTGCAACTCGTTTTTGAGCTTCTTCCCCACCGTCGCGGTCATTTTGAACGTGGAGGCCGACCATCTCGATTTCTTCAAGGACTTAGCGGATGTGGAGCATTCGTTCCGCCGCTTTGCCGAGCTCGTTCCCATTGGCGGACACGTCGTCGCCAATATGGACGATCAGGGCGCGCGCGATGCGCTCAAGGGCATCTCCCAACCCATTTTCTGGTTCAGCTACGATGATCCCGCCGCGCAGTGCCGCGCGGAAAACGTCGTCTGGACGGACGGGCTTCCGAGCTTTGACATCTATATCCGCGGCAGTTACTACGCTCATGTTTCCCTGCGCGTGGGCGGCAAGCACAACGTGATGAACGCACTGGCCGCGGCGAGCGCCGCATATCTTCTCGGCGTCAGCGGCGAGGCCGTCGGTCTCGGCCTTGCAACGTTCACCGGCGCGGGCCGCCGCTTTGAGTACAAGGGAAGCTTCCACGGCGCGGACGTCTACGACGACTACGCCCACCACCCCGGCGAGCTGCACGCGCTGCTCGAAATGGCGAAGACGCTTCCCTACAAGCGCATCATCTGCGCATTCCAGCCGCACACCTACACGCGCACGAAGGCGCTGTTTAACGATTTTGTCAAAGAGCTGCGCGTACCCGACGTCGTCGTGCTGGCAGAGATCTACGCCGCGCGCGAGCAGAATGACATCGGCATTTCGTCTATGGACCTGAGCCGCGAGATCCCCGGATCCGTTTACTGCCCTACGCTCGACAAGGTGACTGCCGCGCTCGCGCGCATCGCCTGCCCGGGCGACCTTATTTTGACCGTCGGCGCGGGCGATATATTCAAGGCCGGCGAAAAACTGCTGAAAGAAGAGAAATAAAGCAACATGGAAATCTCCCCGATCTATCACAATTCCCGCCCCGAGGGTAAGCTGCCCGCGCAGGAAGCGTCAGCGTTCGACTTTCTGGATTCCCTCGGCATCGACTATGAGCGCGTGACCCACGAGCTGGCCGACACGATGGAAAAGTGCGACGATGTGTCCGCTGTGCTCGGCGTGGACGTGTGCAAGAACCTCTTCCTCTGCAACCGGCAGAAGACGAATTTCTACCTTTTATGTATGCCGCCGCACAAGGCGTTTCATACGAAGGACTTGAGCCATCAGATCGGCTCGGCCCGCCTGTCGTTCGCGCCGGAAGAGCAGCTCTGGGAGCTGCTGCACTGCACGCCGGGGTCGGCGACGATCCTCGGCCTGATGAACGATGATGAAAACCGCGTGCAGTTGCTCATCGACAAGGAGACCTATGAGGCGGAGTGCTTCTCCTGCCACCCGTGCCTCTGCACCTCGACCATCAAGCTCAAAACGAGCGACGTCAAAAATATGCTGCTGCCGAAAGTGCACCACGAGCCCATCGTCGTGGAGCTGTAAGAGGAAAAATCAAGCAGAAAAGGTTCCGAAGAGACTTCTTCGGAACCTTTTATATGAGCTCTTTTACTGTAAGGTATATCGGCTTGTCAACGTCCGCGTCAGAGCAGGTACAGACGCCGACGGTGTAGTCGGGGAACGGTTCGAGCGCGAAAACGCGCTCATTCGGGAAGCTCGGCACTTTCCTGTCCCGCAATGCGACGGCGCTGATCCCCGTGCGCTTGCAGCGGCTCTCCCGCTGCACCCAGAGGCGCCAGAAATCGGCGTCATTTGCCGCGTGAAAGCGCGTACGCATCGCGCCGCTCACAGGGCGAAGACACTCGATATCCGCGCCGATTGGCTCGTTGTGAACAGCCAGCAGCGCAGCGCCGCGCGTGTGGCTCAGGCTGAAATGAACGTCCGGATGCGAAGCAAAGTACGGCTTGCCGTGCTCGCCGTAGGAAAGCTGCGGTAAGTCCTCCAAGCCGTAAAGTTCATGCAGTGCACGGCAGAGCAGCGCGTAGGCGCAGAGGGGTTTCGATGTTTTGATGCGGTCTTGCCGCTCAGGTGGCAGAAAACGCGCGAGCGTGGACCGTTCCGCTTCTGAGAGCGGTCGATCTAATTTTACCGCATACAACCGGATATTCACGATGTTCCGCCCCCTTTGCGCAGCGATTCCTGCGGAAATTATAGGAGAAATGGCACGGTCTGTCAAATTTTCTCCGCGTAGAAAAATTTTTTTGAAATTTCTCCGTCAAAAAAGAGGAAAGTAACTATTTTCGGCGTATATATCCATTGACAACAAAAGTTCCGTGCGCAGAAGTGAGAAAGGAGGACACCATGGCCTTTGACCGTCAGTTTTTGGACGAGCTCATCGCCCGCAACGACATTGTCGACGTTGTCAGCAACTATGTCTCGCTGACGAAAAAGGGCGCGAACTACTTCGGCCTCTGCCCCTTCCACAATGAAAAGACCGGCTCGTTCTCCGTCTCGCCCGATAAGCAGATCTGCTATTGCTTCGGCTGCAAAAAAGGCGGCGGCGTCATCAACTTCATCATGGAGGAGGAGAACCTTTCCTTCCCCGATGCGGTGCGCTTTCTCGCACGGCGCGCGAACATGCCCGTGCCGGAAGAAGAGCACAGCGACGAGAGCCGGCTGCGTTCGCGCATCCTGTCGCTCAACCGCGACGCGGCGCGCTTTTACTACGATCAGCTCTACTCGCCCAAGGGTGCGCCGGTGCTCGAGTATATGAAAAACCGCAAGATCACGCGGCGCAATGCAACGAACTTCGGTCTCGGCGCATCGGCGGACGAGTGGGACGGCTTACTGACCGCGATGCGGAAAAAGGGCTATGGCGACGGCGAGCTGCTTGCCTCGGGTCTTGCCATCCGCGGCAAAAACGGCGGGCTGTACGACAAATTCCGCAAGCGCCTCATCTTCCCCATCATCGACGTGCGCGGCGATGTGCTGGGCTTTGGCGGGCGCATCATCAGCAAGGACGATCCGGGCGCGAAGTATATGAACACGCCCGAGACCATCGTTTACAGCAAGCGGCGCGTTTTATACGGGCTGAACCTGGCCAAAAAGAGCAAGCGCAGCAACATTATTTTGGTCGAGGGCAACATCGACGTCGTGATGCTGCATCAGGCGGGATTCGACAATGCTTGCGCCTCGATGGGCACAGCGCTGACGACGGAGCAGCTGCAATTACTCAGTCGCTACACGAAGGAGATCGTGCTCTGCTACGACAACGACGACGCGGGCAAGGTCGCGACGCAGAAGGCGCTGACGCTTCTCAATAACACCGACTTTCAGGTCAAGGTGCTCGAGCTCCCCAAGCGGCTCGTCGACGGAGAGTACATCAAACAGGACGCGGATGACTTCATCAAGTTCCAGGGTAAGGACGCCTTTGAGCATCTGCTTTCCGGCAGCGAGAGCGGGATGGACTTCCGCATGGCGCAGCTCAAGTCAAAGTTCGACCTCAAAAGCGACGAGGGACGTATCGGCTTTGCCGAAGCGGCAGCAGGATTGCTCTCCACAGTGCCGAACGCGGTTGAGCGCGAAATTTACACCGTGCGCGCGTCCGAGGCCGCAGGCATCACGCCCGACGCGATGAAGCTCGAGGTCGAGCGCGCGCGAAAACGCGCCCGCTACAAGGAAAGGCGCGAGCAGGAGCGGCGGGACCTGAATCCCGCGGCGTCCGCCCAGCCGCGCGAGCGGTCGATCCGCTACACCGACCTTCGCTCGGCGCTTGCCGAAGAAGGCGTGCTGCGGCTTTTGACACTGGACGATTCCCTCTTTGGCGAGAATCCGCCGATCCGGGAAGAGGACTTCTCCTCTCCCCTCCTGGGCCGGTTCTTCACGGCGCTGCGCGCGCAGCTGCGCGAGAGCGGGCAGGTGAACATCCCAGCGCTGGCGGAATTTTTCACGTCGGAGGAGATCAGTCATCTGATCGGCATTTTGCAAAAGCCGGAATCGCTCAAAAACGGCGCACAGGCGCTGAAGGACTACTGCACTATCATTTTAGACGAAGCGCACAAGCGCGCGGCCGTCAACGAAGACCCCCTGATGGCCGCGATGGAAAAGAATAAATATAAGGGTAACGGAGGAAAGCAAACATGGAAGAAAAACAGCTGACCAGCAGAGAGCTGGAGGAACAGGCCAACGCGCTGCTCGCCGAGGCGGATTTTGAGGAGATCAATCTGCCGAAGAAAGCGAAAAAGGCCGCAGCGGCCAAGAAAGCGAACGAGGATACCGCGCAGGCGGAAAAGCCCGCGGAGAAGTATCCCCCGCTGGATGAAAAGCTGGTCGCCTCCCTGCCCGCGGCGGCGCTGCTGCAGGGCAGCGAAAAGCTCATGGAGATTTTTGCCAAGGGCAAAGCCAAGGGCAAGCTCAACTCCAGCGACCTGATGGAGACCATCGACGAGATGAACCTTGAGAGCGGGCAGCTCGACCAGATCTACGACTCGCTCGAAACGCTCGGCATCGACATCGGCACCGCCGAGGCCATCGACAGCAGCATCGACGATGTGGAGCCGCCGATGGAGGAGATCGCCGAGATCGAAGAGGAAGAGCTCGTCGACCCGAACGAGCTGGTCGACAGCTTCTCGACTGACGACCCCGTGCGCATGTACCTCAAGGAGATCGGTAAGGTGTCGCTGCTGTCGGCGGACGAGGAAATTTCGCTCGCGACCGCGATGTCCGCGGGCGTGGAGGCCAAGCAGAAGCTCGAAGAGGCCGAAAAGAACGGCACGGAGCTGAGCGAAGAGGAAATGAAGGCACTCAAATCTGCCGTCAAGAAGGGCGAGCGCTCCAAGCAGCGCCTGGCCGAGGCAAACCTGCGTCTCGTCGTGTCCATCGCTAAGCGCTACGTGGGCCGCGGCATGCTGTTCCTCGACCTCATTCAGGAGGGCAACCTCGGCCTCATCAAGGCCGTCGAAAAGTTTGACTACACCAAGGGCTACAAGTTCTCGACCTACGCGACGTGGTGGATCCGTCAGGCCATCACTCGCGCCATTGCTGACCAGGCGCGCACCATCCGTATCCCCGTTCATATGGTCGAGACCATCAACAAGGTCATCCGCGTGTCCCGTCAGCTCTTGCAGGAGCTCGGCCACGACCCCTCTCCCGAAGAGATCGCCGCCGAGATGGACATGCCCGTCGACAAGGTACGCGAGATCCTGAAGATCGCGCAGGAGCCCGTCTCCCTCGAAACGCCGATCGGCGAAGAGGAAGACAGCCACCTTGGCGACTTCATCCCCGACGAGGGTGCGAGCGAGCCGAGCGAGGCCGCGTCGTTCACGCTGCTGCAGGAGCAGCTCGTCGACGTGCTCTCCACCCTCACCCCGCGTGAGGAGAAAGTCTTGAAGCTGCGCTTCGGCATCGAGGACGGCCGTCCCCGCACGCTCGAAGAGGTCGGCAAGGAGTTCAACGTCACGCGCGAGCGCATCCGCCAGATCGAAGCCAAGGCGCTGCGCAAGCTCCGTCACCCCAGCCGCAGCAAGAAGCTCAAGGACTTCCTGAACTAAGCCAATAACGACAAATAGAGGGCACACCCTTCAGGCGTTTACAGCGTCTGGATGGTGTGCCCTTTTTCATGCAAAGCGACGTGCCGTGCATTGCACATACGGCATAGTCAGCGGGCAGAATATAAGTTATTCTGTTCAATAATTAAACCTACAAAACAGATTTCATCGTAATGTTTGTGCCTGTTTCAACGCATAAATCATAGAATCGATACCTAATAGTGTCGTATAGCTACTGTTGGTTTTTCTGAAAGCGGGCGTGTAATAAACATTGTTTTCAGCATCAAAGCAGAATTTTTCAGCAGTTAGTTCTTCTATCTCACGTGCCAATAGATTACTTCCATAGAAGCGGCGGAGAAAGTCGATTCCCGCACACATGGCAGCGACAGGTTTCTTTTCGCTAATAAAATGTGTGACGCACGTTTTTATCACATTGGAGTCTCTATAATTGTTCAATAAACCAATTCCACCGGGTATGATCAATGCATCGTATTCTGCAAAATCAACCTCATGAATATCTTTAATGCGTCCCCTGCCGATGCGGGCTGCTTCTATAAGGATATTCCGCTTTTCTGCCATCTGTTCTGTCAGGTGGTTAACAGACTGAAAGGAAACATTTTCTGCGACAGGAGTGTAATCACACCCATATTTATCAAGCGCTGCATACGTCAGAATTACTTCTTCTATACATGAACCATCACCGAGGCCACAGCCTGCTAATAAAACTAAATACTTCATTTGTTTTCACCTCCACAACTCACGGTTTGCCAACGACTTCTTACTGATAAGCATAGCATATAAAGCGACTTGCATCAACGCCTTCTTCATGGTAAATCAGCGACCTTTTTATGAACACCGTTCTGTTTTGCCTGTTCACTCGCCGCCCTGCGCCGTTCTCGATAAAGTGGAATGTGATCTCTGCCAGTACCTCTCCGGCGAAGAAAAGTATTCTCAACTCTTCGAATGCTTTGGCCGCGACCGCGACATCCGTCCACTGCTTTCTCAATGCAGAAGGTCTGCCGATCCCGGTAAAGAAATATTTTCCAGCGCTTGACGCGATCTTGCGCCAAAAAGACCCGCCTCAGTAAGGCGGGTCTTTTTGATTGAGCTCTGTCAAAAACCGTCCCAGTGCGGGGTTCTGGTTGCCGCTCTGCCAGGCGGCGATGATCTCTTCCTCCTCCCCTTCGCCCACGAGCGGGACGAAGACGAGGTTGTCGGCATTGTAAAGGCGGTCGGTGCAGTAGTCGGGCAGGAGCGAGATCCCCTCCTCCGCCGCAACCATCATCAGGATGCTTTCGGTGTCCGCCGAGCGGAAGAGAATGTTCGGCTTGTAGCCCGCCTCGGCGTAGCGCTGCATGAAAAAGGCGTCGCCGTAGGAATCGGGCGCGGCGTCGGGCGACATATATAAGATGTTCTCCCCGCGCAGCTCTTGCCGCGTGAGCTGGCGGCGCTGCGTGAGCGGATGGCCCGCATAGAGCGCGACAACGAGCCGAGCCTTTTCGACCGTCTGAAACGTGACGCCCTCCTGTGTGCGCAGGTTTGTCGAGTCCCAAGTGAAGACGATGTCATACTCCTGATGCAGTAACCCCGCGGCCAACACATCCGTCGAGCAGCGGTAGAACGAGATGAGTACGTTTCCGTTTTTCTGGTGGAAGTGGCGCATTAGGACCGAGAGGTCGCTGCGCTCGTAGCCGCGCACGTAGCCGACGCGCAGCGTGCCGGTCAGGCCCGTCGCCGCGTCGTGCACGCGCTCCTGCGCGCGGCTCATGCGCTCTAAGATCGCTTTTGCGTCCAAAAGAAACGACTTTCCCGCGCTCGTCAGGCTTACAGGGCGTGTGCTGCGGTCGAAGAGCTCGCAGCCGAGCGTCTGCTCAAGCTGCTGGATCTGCTGCGTCACCGCGGTCTGCGAGATGTAATACTGCTCCGCCGCCTTTGTGAAACTCCGGTGCTCCGCGGCGGAGACAAAATAGCGTAGCTGATTGCGATTCATGTACTCATTTCCTCATAACATAAGTTTTGCTTATTATATCATCCGATAATCGGTCTTGTAAAGCCCATCTTCCTGCGGTAAGATAAGCACATCGTTCATAAATCTTTTACAAATGAGGTCGATCAACATGAAACGCGAATCGTTCCGCTCCCGCCTGGGCTTCCTGCTCGTCAGCGCGGGCTGCGCCATCGGCATCGGCAATGTCTGGCGCTTCCCCTATGTGACGGGCAAAAACGGCGGCGGCTATTTTGTTCTCTTTTACATTCTGTGCCTGCTCATCATGGGCGTTCCCGTGCTGACGATGGAGCTGGCCGTCGGCCGCGCGAGCCACAAGAGCGCGATCCTCGCCTACAAGACGCTCGAAAAGCCCAAGTCCAAGTGGCACATCCACGGCTGGTTCTGCCTGATCGGCTGCTACCTCTTGATGATGTACTACACGACGGTTTCCGGCTGGATGGTGAGCTACTTTGGCAGGTTCCTGACCGGCAAGTTCTACTCCGGCATGCCCGCGGAGGACGCGTCCGCCGTGTTCGGCCAGCTGCTGTCCGATCCAGTCGAAATGGGTATTTTAGCAGTCGCTATCGTCATCGTCGGCTTCATCGTCTGCTCGTTCGGCCTGCAAAAGGGCCTTGAGCGCGTGTCCAAAGTGATGATGATCGCGCTGCTCGCGCTCATCCTCATTCTCGCCGTTCACAGCCTGACGCTCTCCGGCGCGGCGGAGGGCATGAAGTTCTACCTGCTCCCCTCGCTCGATTCCATCCGCGAAAACGGCCTGCGCAGCCTCATCACCGACGCGATGAATCAAGCATTCTTCACGCTCTCTCTCGGCATTGCCGCGATGGAGATCTTCGGCAGCTACATGTCCGACGATCACGCCCTCGCCGGTGAGTCCATCCGCATCTGCGCGCTCGACACCTTCGTTGCGCTCATGGCCGGCACGATCATCTTCCCCGCGTGCTTCTCCTACGGCGTAGCGCCCGACAATGGCCCTTCCCTCCTTTTCGTCACGCTGCCGCAGGTGTTCGTCAACATGGCGGGCGGCCGCTTCTGGGGCACGCTGTTCTTCCTCTTCATGATGTTCGCGAGCATGTCCACGGTGCTGGCGGTGTTTGAAAACATCCTCGCCGTCTGCATGGATACCTTCGGCTGGAGCCGCAAGAAGGCCGTTTTCATCAATGGCGTGCTGCTGATGCTCCTGAGTCTTCCCTGCGTGTTCGGCTACAACATCTGGAGCGACTTCCACCCCATCCTCGGCAAGGACGTGCTCGACAGCGAGGACTTCCTTGTGAGCAACCTCCTGCTGCCCATCGGCTCGCTCGTGTATCTGCTGTTCTGCGTCATGAAGTGGGGCTGGGGCTTCGATAAGTATCTCGCCGAGGTCAACAAGGGCACGGGCATCAAGCTCTCGCCCAAGCTCAAGCCCTATTTCCAGTGGGTGCTGCCGATCCTGATCGTCATCATCCTGCTCCAAGGCCTGCTGTAAATTTGCTATTCTCTCATCTCTCATATCTCTCAAAAGGGAAAAGCCGCAGTGAAATTCATTGCGGCTTTTCCCTTTTTCCGCTTCCTTCGCAATTATGAACTCCGTGTAAATTCGCATATAACTCGTAAATATATTTATATAAATCTATTGACAAAATTTGTTCGCGTGCTATGATAGCATCCAGAAAGAAAAAGAACCCCAAGGAGGCGCATGATGAAAAAAAACCTGTACAGTCTGACGCTGTCAGATGATGTGGTGCGCGAGGTCGACGCGCTGGCCCACCGGATGGGCACGAACCGTTCGGCGCTCGTCAACCAGATTTTGGCCGAGTACGTCTCCGTGCCGACGCCCGAGCGCCGCTGGAACGATATTTTCGAGGCCATCGAAGAGTTGATGACGCCCACGCGCGAGCTGGTGCCATTCTTTGCCCCCGGCTCGTCCACGATGTCGCTCAAATCGAGCCTATCGTATAAGTACCGCCCGACGGTCAAGTACGAGGTCGATCTGAGCAGCGGCGACGGCCAGACGATGGGCACGCTGAACATCGTGTTCCGCACGCAGTCGGCGGCGCTGATCTCCGCAATGACGAGCTTCTTCCGGCTCTGGGTGCAAATCGAAGACAAGTGCCTCGCACCGCTTCTCGGCAGCTCCATTTCCTGCGCGCTGTACGACGGGCGCTTCGTCCGTCCGCTCGCGATGCCGCGCGGAAAGGCGCTGACTGCCGATGATGTCGCCGGTGCGATCAGCGCTTATGTCCAGCTCTTCGACCGGCTGCTCAAGGGCTATCTCGACGGCTCGCTCTCCGCGAGCGATGTTGAAATGGCTTACCGCGGCGATCTGCGAAGCAGAGCGCTGCTGATTTAATCACTTAATTGTAAAAAACACGAATTTGAGGTGAACTTGAATGAATGCTGAAAAATATACGCAAAAGGCTTTGGAAGCCGTCAAGACCGCGCAGAGCATGGCGCAGGAAAACGGCAACCAGTATCTGACCACCGAGCATTTGCTCTATGCCCTGCTCGATCAGGACGGCGGACTGATCGGGTCGCTGTTCGGCAAGATGGGCGTCGATTGCGACGGCTTACTCTCCGAGCTCGACACGCTGATCCGCAATCTGCCCCGCATCTCCGGCGGCAGCGGCGAGGTGTACGCCTCGCCCGAGGTCGGCAAGATCCTGAACCTTGCCGAAAAGACCGCCGAAAAGCTGCACGACGAGTATCTCTCCGTTGAGCACCTGATGCTCGCCATCTTCTCCGAGGGCTCGCAGAGCGTGCGCCAGCTGCTCTCCGACCACGGCATCACGAGAAGCCGCTTCTCCGATGAGTTGGCGAAGGTCAAGACCTCCCCCGTGACGAGCGACAATCCCGAGGATTCCTACGACGCGCTCAAGAAGTACGGCACGGACCTTGTCGAGCGCGCCCGCACAAAGGAGCTCGACCCCGTCATCGGCCGTGACGCGGAGATCCGCAACGTCATCCGCATTCTGTCGCGTAAGACGAAGAACAACCCCGTGCTCATCGGCGAGCCGGGCGTCGGCAAGACGGCCATCGCCGAGGGCCTTGCCCAGCGTATCGTGCGCGGCGATGTGCCCGAAGGGCTCAAGGACCGCACGATCTTCTCGCTCGACATGGGCGCGCTGATCGCGGGCGCGAAATACCGCGGCGAGTTTGAAGAGCGCTTAAAGGCCGTTTTGAACGAGGTCAAGAAGTCCGACGGCAAGATCATCCTCTTCATTGATGAGCTGCACACCATCGTCGGCGCAGGCAAGACCGAGGGCAGCATGGATGCCGGCAACCTCTTAAAGCCGATGCTGGCTCGCGCCGATGCAGTGCAGCTCGACGAGTACCGCCAGTATATCGAAAAGGACGCCGCCCTCGAGCGCCGCTTCCAGCCCGTCATGGTCAACGAGCCGACGGTCGAGGACACCATTTCCATCCTGCGCGGCCTGAAGGAGCGCTATGAGATCTATCACGGCGTTCGCATCCACGACAACGCGCTTGTCGCCGCCGCGACGCTCTCCGACCGCTATATCACCGACCGTTTCCTGCCCGACAAGGCCATCGACCTCGTCGATGAGGCCTGCGCGATGATCCGCACGGAGATCGACTCGATGCCCGCAGAGCTCGACGATCTGCGCCGCAAGATCATGCAGCAGGAGATCGAAGAGATGGCCCTCAAGAAAGAGGACGACCAGCTCTCGCGCGACCGTCTCGAGGAGCTCAAGAAAGAGCTTGCCGATGAAAAGGAACAGTTCAACGCCATGAAGTCCCGCTGGGAAGCGGAAAAGAGCGGCGTGGACAGCGTGAAGCAGCTCAAGAGCCAGATCGAGCAGATGCACGGCGAGATCGAGCGCGCGCAGGCGAACCTTGAGTACGAAAAGGCCGCAAAGCTCAAGTACTCCGATCTCCCCGCCCTCGAAAAGCAGCTCAAGGATGCCGAGGCCGCAGCCGAAAAGCACACGGGCGACAACTCCATGGTGCACGACACCGTGACCGAAAACGAGATCGCCGATATCGTCGGCAAGTGGACGGGCATCCCCGTCAGCCGTCTGATGGAGGGTGAGCGCGAAAAGCTGCTGCGCCTCGACGAGATCATTCACAAGCGCGTCGTCGGTCAGGACGAGGCCGTTCGCCTCGTGACCGAGGCCATCCAGCGCTCGCGCGCGGGCATCGCGGACCCGAACCGCCCGATCGGCAGCTTTCTCTTCCTCGGCCCCACGGGCGTCGGCAAGACAGAGCTTGCAAAGTCCCTCGCCGACTGTCTGTTCGACGATGAACACAACCTCGTGCGCATCGACATGACCGAGTACATGGAGAAATTCTCCGTCTCGCGTCTCATTGGCGCCCCTCCGGGATACGTCGGCTATGACGAGGGCGGCCAGCTCACTGAGGCCGTGCGCCGCAAGCCATACAGCGTCGTGCTGTTCGACGAGGTCGAAAAGGCGCACCCGGACGTCTTCAACATCCTGCTGCAAATTCTCGACGACGGCCGCATCACCGATTCGCAGGGCCGCACGGTGGACTTTAAGAACACGATCATCATCCTGACCTCGAACCTCGGCTCTTCCGAGCTGCTCGACGGCATCCAGCCGGACGGCAGCATCTCCGAGAGCGCCCGTGCCGCCGTCATGGGCGAGCTGCGCCGCGCGTTCCGTCCGGAATTCCTGAACCGTCTTGACGAGATCATCATGTTCAAGCCGCTCACGAAGGAGAACCTCAGCGGCATCATTGACATTCTGATGGAAGGTCTCAAGAAGCGCCTTGCCGACAAGACGCTGAGGCTCGAAGTCACGGATGCGGCCAAGAGCCTCATCATCGAGCGCGGCTTCGATCCGATCTACGGCGCGCGTCCGCTCAAGCGCTACCTCCAGAGCGCGGCGGAGACGCTGATCGCCAAGGAGATTTTGCGCGGCGACCTCGCCGCGGGCAGCACGCTCGTGCTCGACGCCGAAAACGGCGAGCTGAGCTGCCGCAAGAAGTAAATACGCGTGAAAAGCCGCCCATTCGGGCGGCTTTTTCCGTTTCGCTACCGATAGTAGCGGAATACTTGGTGGACTTTTGCGCCAAAAACTGCTACGATAGCGCCATCAAGGCAAAGGAGGCACGATCATGGACAACGAACTCGGCGCGCATATCCGCACGCTTCGAAAGGAGCGCGGGCTGTCGCAGGAGGCGCTGGCGCAGGCACTCAAAGTCTCGCGGCAAGCCGTGACAAAGTGGGAGGACGGCTCATCGCTGCCGAGCACGGCGAATCTCTTCGCGCTCTCGGGCTTTTTCGGTGTTCCGCTCGCAGAGTTGACCGGCACGCCAGATGGGAACGCTCTCGCAAGCATATCGGAGAAAACACGCGATAAGCGCACAAAGACCCTGCGCATTGGCGCATGGGTGCTGTTGGCTGTCAGCGTACCGGTACTGCTTATATGCGCCGTACAGTATTTTACTGCCGGGCCGCCTATTCCGGAGGATGTTTCGATCGTCGGCGGCGTTGATATGGCGACAGACATCTACGTTATGGGCCGGTTCCCTTCACATCTGTTTTTAGCCGCACTGTCGCTCTTTGTCGTGGGACTTGGTGTGCTGATAGGATTGAAAATCAAAAGGTGGAAAGGAAAAACACATGACGGGTAAATACAAGATTTTACTACCGCTGCTGCTCATTTTTCTGCTCGTCGGCTGCGGCAAAACGGACGGTGGCCTGACCATTGAGGGTCACGACTGGACATACGCAAACGCCATCGACAGCGAGGGGCAGTCGCTCGACCTCTCCGTCCTCACCTGCGCCGCACAGGACGGCTCGCTGACGGTCACGGATTCAGACGGCAGCACGCAAAGCGGCACCTACACCCTCACCCAGCGCGATGCGAACGACGTCCTCTATGATCTTACGCTGGATAGCGAGACCGGTACCGCGCTTGTCGGCGTCACGGAATACACTGACGCCGCGGGCGGGCAAAGCAGCGAGTATACGCTGATCTTATCGCTGCCAGAGCGGACGGTTTATTTTCGTGCCGATATGGCACAATGAATCAAAGTCGCCCGAAAGGGCGGGGTTTTCCCTGCACCGTGCATGGGGCGAGTCAAAGGGGCCATTCTCTTTCGCAAAAGAGAATGGCCCCTTTGGAAC
>OIZE01000362.1_pt1 | contig 38688 bp, 32 predicted proteins | sample 1588421 | NCBI WGS metagenome assembly OIZE01 (sample SAMN03283251) | human gut metagenome | biome: human-associated habitat; material: feces | host: Homo sapiens | place: USA | collected 2013 | reverse complement strand
GGCACTGGCAGTTATGATCTTTGGCCAGTGGAAGCCTTTCCACATCTTTGGCGCGGCCATGTTCTTTGCCGTGTTCAAGAGCCTTGCCAATATTGCAGACTCTACCTTCCTTGCGCAGCTGCACTGGTCCAGCAACATCTATAATATGATGCCCTTTGTGGCCTCCATGGTCATTCTGGCCTTCACCTCCAAGAACAGCATGGCACCCAAGGCCGAGGGTATCCCCTACGATAAGGGCTCCCGCTAAGCGTATTCGCTAAAAATCTGTAAAACGAAGGCATCCGCAGCCATCCATGTGCTACGGATGCCTTTTTTGTACGGGGCAGGGCATATTTTGTCCATATATTTGCCGGCAGAAAATGGCATTTTTACTTGTAAAATACAACAAGATGTGCTATCATTATAAAACGAATGTGTATCTATAGGAACCCGGTGTACATTTCTTGCACTGCGGAAAACAAGAAAGGTGAGTTTCGCTATTATGGACGAAAAAGCAACTATGGGACAGTCGCTCCGGAACATGGAGGACGAAGAGACCATTGATCTGATGGAACTGGCCCGCCTGCTGTGGGCGCATGCTGTGCAGATCGTGGCAGCAGCTGTTGCGGCAGCGCTGATTTGCCTGCTGGTGTGCGTGTTTGCGCTTACACCCAAGTATCAGGCTTCTATCAATATGATCGTGAATACCCGGCAGGATAACTCCTCCACCTTTACCAGTGATAACTTCAATTCTGCTAAGAACCTGATCAGCACCTATGCGGTCATCATCAAGGGCAACACCGTGCTGAACGAGGTGATCGACAAACTGGATCTGGATATGACCTACACCGAGTTGTATAAGATGGTGGATGTTGCCGATGTGGACGCTACCCAGATCATGCAGATCACGGTCACCGATACCGATGCAGAGCGCGCAGGCGAGATCGCCCAGACCATTGCCGACATCGTGCCCGACGTGCTGGTGGAAAAGGTGGAAGCCGGTTCCTGCAAGGCGGTGAGCGATGTGATCATCGATCCCAACAAGGTGTTCCCCCAGACCAAGAAGTACGTTGTGCTGGCCGGCCTGCTGGGTGCTGTGCTGGTGTGCGGCATTCTGGTGCTGGCACATCTGCTGCATGATACCGTTGTGGATGACGAAGATGTTCAGAAGAAGCTCGGCCTGCCCGTGCTGGGCCTGATCCCGGAGGTGTAAGACGATGTGGAATCTGTTTGGTAAAAAGAAAAAAGAAGGTGAGCACCGCACCCTGCAGCTGATCACCGATAAAAAGATGCCCTTTGGCTATGTGGAAGCCTACAAGTCTCTGCGCACCAATCTGGACTTTATGGCAGGCTCCATGGACGTGCACACGCTGGTCATCACCAGTACCGTGCCGGAAGAGTCCAAGAGTAACGTGGCGGTCAATCTGGCGATGACGATGGCCGAAAGCGGCAAAAAGGTGGCTCTGGTGGATTGCGACCTGCGCAAGCCGGTGCTGCACCGCTATCTGAAGGCCGGTCACAACGTAAAGGGCGTTTCCAACGTGCTGTCCAACCAGTGCACGCTGGACGAGGCGCTGCATGAACTGAAGGAAATGAATCTGACCTTCCTGCCCGCCGGTACCCCGCCGCCGAACCCCTCCGAGATGCTGAGCCAGCCGCAGATGCAGGCCATGGTCAACACCCTGCGGGAAAAGTTCGATGTGGTCATCTTTGATGCACCCCCGGTGTCCGTGGTCACCGATGCAGCCGTCATCGGCCGCTATGTGGACGGCGCGGTTTTCGTTGTGCGCTCGGACTACGCCCCCGCCGATGCGGTGCGCGGCGCAGTGAAAAAGCTGCAGGATGCCGGTGTCCGGGTGCTGGGCAGCGTGCTGACCCGCTACGACATGAAGAAGGCACTCAAGGGCTCCAGCTACGCATACAGCTATGCCTACAACTACAACTATGCCTACGGCAAGCAGGATGCCACTGCCGGTAAATAATAAGGAAGCACTGCTATGACCGATCTGCATTGTCACATTCTGCCCGGCATGGATGACGGCGCAAAGGATACAGCAGTCTCGCTGGAGCTGCTGCACAGGGAATACGAGGACGGTGTGCGCAACATCGCGTTCACCAGCCACTTCAACAGCGAGCGTACCACAGTGGAAGCCTTTACGGCAAAGCGGCAGGCTGCCTTTGAACAGCTGACCGCAGCGCTGGAGGGGCAGCCCATGCAGTTTGATTTCAAACTGGGGGCGGAGGTGTTCTTCTCGCCCGGCCTGTGCGAGCTGGACACCCGGGCGCTGTGCATGGGGGACACCGCTTATCTGCTGCTGGAATTCCCCACCACCCACAAGCCGCATTTTATCCGGCAGACCCTGTACAATCTGCAGCAGCAGGGCATCGTGCCGCTGATCGCGCATATCGAGCGCTACCCCTATGTGCTGGAGGATCCCACCCTGCTGTACGACTGGGTAGCCGCTGGTGCCTATGCGCAGATCAACGCAGGAGCACTGCTGGAGCCTAAGCTCTGCAAAAAGTTGTGTAAGTTCATCCAGTGGGGATTGGTTCATGTCATCTCCACCGACACCCATTCCCCGGACAAGCGCCCGCCCCGCATGGCACAGGGAGTGCAGCAGCTGGAAAAGCTGCTGGGCAAGGAAACTGCTGCCCGCATCGTGCGCAACGGCGATGAACTGTTCCATGATCAGGAACTGGACGCGGCGACCCTGCATCAGCCCAAAAAGTTTTTGGGCATGTGGGTCTGATCCTAAAGTAAGGAGAAAACTGCCCGGGCAGAGAATTACTCTGCCCGGGCAGCGGATTTTGGTATGAAGAAAAATAAGGTCCTGAAAATCGTGTTGATCGTGCTGGGCGCGCTGGTGGCTCTGCTGGCAGCAGCTGTTCTTGGCGTGCTGTTCTACCTCCACAGTATGGCAGCCGGTATTCCTGAAACCCTGCCGGATGCCCCGGCGGACAGCACACAGGTCACCCTGACGGATGATGAGATCGATAAGCTGCTCAGCGGTGAGATCACGCTGGAGGAACTGGCAGACGAAGCCGCTGCGTCCGGCAGCGGGGAACAGGAGGCATCCGCCAGCGCTCCGCAGCAGGAGACAGGTGCGGTTTCCTCCCCGGCAGGTTCTTCTGCTTCTTCGGGGAGCGCTGCCTCCCGGACGGAGAGCAGCAGTACAGCGTCCTCCAGCAAGCAGGAGACTGCCGGTACAGCCAATTCCGGTACAGAAAAACCGGCGTCCTCCTCCGGCAAACAGGAGGCTTCCTATGAAAAAGAGGTCAAGGCACTGCTGAAGCGGCTGTACAGCGTCAAGGCACGCGCCGAGGCAGAGCTGAACAGCTGCATTGCCGGAGCAAAGGCAGAGTTCAAATCGCTGCCGGAGTCTCAGCAGACACAGGCACGAAAGATCTCCATCGTGCTGGCCAGAAGCGGCAGACTGTACGCGATGCAGGCCTCCTACGACAGGGAAGTGGAGAGCATCGTCAGCCAGATGCGCGCCATTCTGACCGCCAACGGCCAGAGCACCGCACTGGCGGATCAGGCCATGGCCTCCTATAAGGCACAGAAGAGCGCCATGTACTCCCGGCTGACCGCAAAACTGTACTCCTGACCCGCAAAACGACCACGGACCATCCGCAGCACATCTCCCGGGCACTGACTGTGCCGGAAAGGGGCTGCGGATGGTTTTGTTTTGCCTTTTTGCTGTAATATGGAGAAAAATGCCAAGGACATGGAGGGATGACTCTGCGGCAGAGACGCTGCCTTTTACGCCGACAGGGGAGGGCGGATTGTACGCACCAACGGAACAATCCCCCAAAAGGTCGGAAAAGTAGCACTTTTACCTACAAATATACAGGAAATTTGTATAAAGTATAAGATTTCACTCATGCTTTGCTATAATGAAGTGAATTCTTTTCATGTAAATTGACAAAAATCGTGGTTATCCTTATAATAGATAGAGTGTTTCTCGGGTATGGACGATGGTGTTTGTGCAACCGCAAGATGCCATCGTTTTATTATTCGCTTTTCTGTCCGCGTGCCAAGGACAGACGTCCGCTATGTGTGAGGCTGGCGGACTGCGGGAAAGTGTGGCTCGGCCTGAGAGCAAAAACAGTAATTCATTGATAGGATTGGAGTGGCATCAAACGATGGCAAAGTACATCATCAAGCGTGTCGCAATGGGTATCTTCAGTATCTTCATTGTGGCCACGGTTACCTTTTTTGTCATGAACCTGGTCCCCGGTGGCCCGTTCGTGGCAGAAAAGTCCATCAGTGCCGCTGCTCAGCAGGCTCTGGCCGAAAAGTATGGCCTTGATAAGCCGCTGAGTGTGCAGTACGTCAACTACATGCAGAGCCTTTTGCACGGCGATCTGGGTCTGAGCCTGCGTCAGCGCGGACGTACCGTGAACCAGATTATCGCCAGCAAGCTGCCGGTGTCCTGCCGTCTGGCAGGCATTGCCGTGGTGGTGGCTCTGTGCGTGGGCATCCCGCTGGGCTGCATTTCCGCTTACAACCGCGGTAAGTGGCTGGATAACGTTATTATCGTGTTTGCAACCTGTGGCATCGCGATCCCCAGCTTTATTTCCAGCGTGCTGCTATTGTACCAGTTTGGTATGAAAATGAAGGTGCTGCCCACCGTTGGCTTGAACAGCGCCGCCGCCTATATCATGCCGGTCACTGCACTGGCCATCTATCCCTCGGCTTATATCACCCGTCTGATGCGCTCCAGCCTGCTGGACGTTATGGGTCAGGACTATATGCGCACTGCCCGCGCAAAGGGCGTGTCCCAGTTCATGATCCTGTTCAAGCACGCACTGCGCAACGCCATCCTGCCTGTCATCACCTACGTCGGCCCCATGCTGGCCAGCCTGATGACCGGTTCTTTCGTGGTGGAAAAAATCTTCTCCGTGCCCGGTCTGGGCCGCGACTTCGTGTCTGCCATCACCAACCGTGACTACACCATGATCATGGGCACCACCATCCTGCTGTCCAGCATGGTCATCATTGCAAACGTGGTCGTGGATATCCTTTATAAGATCATCGACCCGCGCATCAAGCTGCAGTAAGAGAAAGGAGCGATTTTCATGGAAAACATTAAAAAGAATCCGCTCAGCCTGCAGCTCAACGCGGAGGATTTTCTGCCCGCCAGCAATGAAGAAAAGCAGAGCCTGGTGGTCATGCGCGAAAGCGTCAACTTCTGGAAGGACGGTATCCGCCGCCTGAAGAAGAACAAGATCGCCATGGTCAGCTTTGTGTTCATCATTGCCATTGCCATCTTTGCCTACCTGCTGCCCGCCGTCTGGCCTTACAGCTACTCCGAGCAGATGAAGGGCAGCAACAACCTGAAGCCTTTCGAGTACTCTGCTTCCGAGCAGGCACGTATCGATGCAGGCGAAAAGGTGTTCCCGCACATTCTGGGCACCGACCGTATGGGCCGTGACTTCGCTGTGCGTATCATGATGGGCACCCGCGTCAGCCTGTCCGTCGGTCTGATCGCTTCTGTGCTGGTGCTGATCATCGGCGCCACCTATGGTGCGGTTGCGGCTTTTGCCGGCGGCTGGGTGGACAATATCATGATGCGTATTACAGATATCCTGTACACCATCCCCGATATTCTGCTGATCATCCTGCTGGGCATGGCTCTGAAAGATCCGCTGGATAAGCTGGCCACACAGCCTGGCTTTAAGTGGATGCAGACCTTGGGCCCCAACATGATCTCCATCTTCATCATCTTTGCTCTGTTGTACTGGGTCGGCATGGCGCGTATCGTCCGCAGCCAGATCCTGATCCTGAAGGAGAGCGAGTACGTTACCGCTGCCCGCGCACTGGGCGCATCCAGCGGTCGTATCATCAAAAAGCATCTGCTCACCAACTGCATCGGTACCCTGATCGTTACCACCACCCTGCAGATCCCGGCCTCCATCTTTACCGAGAGCTACCTGAGCTTTATCGGTCTGGGCGTTGCAGCCCCGCTGCCTTCTCTGGGTTCTCTGGCTACCGATGCCGTCAAGGGCATGAACACCTACCCCCATCTGCTGATCGCCCCCGCACTGATGATCAGCGTGATGATCCTTGTGTTCAACCTGTTCGGCGACGGCCTGCGCGATGCCTTTGACCCGAAGCTGAAGAATTGATGAGGTGAACAGAAATGAGCGAGAAAATTCTTGATATCAAAGATGAACGCCTTTCTTTCTTCACCCCTGCGGGCGAAGTAAAGGCACTGAACGGCGTTTCCTTTACCATGAATCAGGGCGATGTTCTGGGCGTTGTGGGCGAGTCCGGCTCCGGTAAGTCGGTCACCGCTTACTCCGTTATGGGTCTGACCGCTTACCCCGGCAAGCTGGTGGGCGGCAAGGTGTGGTTCAACGGCCACGAGATCGAGAACATGAAGGAGAAGGACTTCCGCAAGATCCGCGGCAACGAGGTCTCCATCATCTTCCAAGATCCCATGACCAGCCTGAACCCGGTGTACACCATCGGCAACCAGATCGTGGAGGTCATCCGCCTGCACACCGATAAGAACAAGGCCGATGCATGGGCACGTGCCAAGGAGCTGCTGGAGCTGGTTGGCATCAATGAGCCCGAGAAGCGTCTGAAGCAGTACCCCCACGAGCTGTCCGGCGGTATGCGCCAGCGCGTGATGATCGCCATTGCACTGGCCTGTGAGCCTAAGCTGCTGATCGCCGATGAGCCCACCACCGCACTGGACGTGACCATTCAGGCACAGATCCTTGAGCTGATGCAGGATCTGCGCAAGAAGCTGGGCATGAGCATCATCATGATCACCCACGATCTGGGCGTTGTGGCTTCCATGTGCGAGAAGATCGCCGTCATGTACGCCGGCCACATCGTGGAGTACGGCACCACCGACGAGATCTTCTATCAGCCGGGTCACGAGTACACCAAGGGCCTGATCAACTCCATCCCCAAGCTGAACACCGCAGAGCACGAGCGCCTTGTGCCCATCGAGGGCACCCCTGTGGACCTGCTGAATCCGCCGGCCGGCTGCCCCTTTGCGCCCCGTTGCAAGAACTGCATGAAGATCTGTCTGAGCAAGATGCCCCCGCGCACCGAGCTCAGCGATACCCACTATACCTACTGCTGGCTGCAGCAGAAGGCTGAATTTGAGAAAGGGGAAAAGGCAGAATGAGTGAACACAAGACGCTGGTTGAAGTCCAGCACCTGCAGCAGTATTTCCCCGCCGGCGGTGTGGGCAAGAACCGCAAGTACGTTCAGGCTGTGGATGACGTAAGCTTTGCCATCCGCAAGGGCGAGACCCTTGGTCTGGTGGGCGAGTCCGGCTGTGGCAAGACCACCACCGGCCGCACCCTGCTGCGTCTGTACGAGCCCACCGGCGGCAAGATCTACTATGACGGCAACCTGCTGTTCGATAAGGACAACAAGATCGCAGTGGATATGCTGCCCTACCGCCGCCGGATGCAGATCGTTTTTCAGGATCCCTACGCAAGTCTGGACCCCCGCATGACCATTGGCGACATCGTGGGTGAGGGCATTGATATCCATCATCTGGCCGAGAACGAAAAGGACCGCCACGATAAGATCATCGCTCTGCTGGAGCGCGTTGGTCTGAACAGCGAGCACGCCAACCGCTACTGCCACGAGTTCTCCGGCGGTCAGCGTCAGCGCGTGGGCATTGCCCGTGCACTGGCAGTGAACCCCGAGTTCATCGTTTGTGACGAGCCTGTCTCTGCACTGGACGTTTCCATTCAGGCACAGGTCGTCAATATGTTCGAGGATCTGCAGCAGGAGATGGGTTTGACCTACCTGTTCATCGCCCATGACCTGAGCGTTGTCAAGCACATCTCCAACCGCATCGGCGTGATGTATCTGGGCAAGATGGTGGAGCTGGCCGACAGCTACGAGCTGATCACCCACAGCATCCACCCCTACACTCGCAGCCTGATCTCCGCAATTCCGGTGGCAGACCCCATTACGGCTCGCCAGTCCAAGCGTATCGTGCTGCAGGGCGATGTGCCCAGCCCCCTGAACCCGCCGTCCGGCTGCCGTTTCCGCACCCGCTGCCCCTATGCAGACGAGCAGTGCGCCAACGAGGTGCCCGAGTTCAAGGAGGTCTCCACCGGCCACTGGGCGGCATGCCATCACCTTGACCGCGTGAAGTGAGAACACTTCACACCGGTAAAAAGTGAAAGCAATTCAACTTAGTGCTGAAATGTTGTCACAAAATGGTTACAGTCCAAGTTTTGGGCTTGTAACCGGTATGAGAACGCATTATAATCATTCGTGTTCCTCCGGTGTACATTTGCACCGGATCGAATATAGAGGCGGCTGGGGGAACCTGGCACACTCAAATTTGATATAAGGGAAGGATATTATTATGAAACGCATTTCTCGTCGTAATTTCCTCAAGGTTGCAGGCGTGGGTGCCGCTGCTCTGGGTCTGGCAGCCTGTGGCGGCAGCAAGTCCGGTTCTACCGCAACCTCCGGCACTGCTTCCTCCGCTGCTGGTTCTTCTACCGGCAGTGTCAACACCGCTGGCTTTACCGTCCAGTACGGCCCCAACCCCGAGACTCTGGATCCCTCTTTGAACAGCGCTCTTGATGCCTCCAACACCATCATCACCATCTTCGAGCCCCTGCTGATCATCAACGAGAACAACGAAGTTATTGGTGGTCAGGCTGAGAGCTGGACTACCAGTGAGGACGGCCTGACCTGGACCTTCACCATGCGTGACGGTCTGAAGTGGAGCGATGGCACCGACCTGACCGCTAAGGACTTTGAGTACACCTTCAAGCGTATGGTCAACCCCGACACCGCTGCTCCCTACGCAGAGACCTGCCTGGGCATGATCGATGGTTTTGACGCAGCACAGGCCGGTGATACCGATGCTCTGAACGTCAAGGCAAGCGACGATGGCAAGACCCTGACCATCGTGCTGTCCTACCCCTGCTCCTACTTCGACAAGATGGCTGCTTTCGCAGCTATGAGCCCTGTGCAGCAGGCTACCGTTGAGGCCAACGGTGATGCATGGTGCACCTCCGCTGAGACCTTCGTCTCCAACGGTCCCTACATGATCACCGAGTGGACTCCCTCCGAGCGTATCGTTCTGTCCAAGAACCCCAACTACGTTGGCGGCTGGGATAGCTCTAAGATCGTTTCCGATAGCATCACCCTGCTGCTGCTGGAGGACTCTTCCGCTTCCTACGCTGCTTACAACAGCGGCGAGGCTGTCCTGATCAAGGACGTGCCCACCGACGAGATCCCCGGCCTGACCAAGGCAGAGGACGGCGGCGACTTCTATGTTGACACCATTCTGGGCACCTACTACGTCAGCATGAACCTGCAGCACGATGCCTTCAAGGATGCCAAGGTCCGCAAGGCTCTGGCTCTGGCTATCGACCGCGACTACGTTGCCAACACCATCATGCAGGGCACCTACTCTGCTGCTTCCAACATTGTCGGCCCTGGCATCGTGGACGAGAACGGTTACTTCTACGACAACGCAAACGGCGGCTCTCCCTACATTGCTGATGACTACGAGGCAAATCTGGCCGAGGCTAAGAAGCTGCTGGAAGAGGCTGGCTACCCCAATGGCGAGGGCTACCCCACCATCGAGTACAGCACCAACGATTCCGGCTACAATGTGCCTCTGGCAGAGTACCTGCAGCAGGCTTGGGGTGATCTAGGCATTACCCTGACCATCAGCAAGATGGAGTGGTCTGCCTTCACCGCTGCTCGTCGTGCAGGCGAGTACGATGTTGCCCGTAACGGCTGGGTCATGGACTACAACGATCCTTCCAACATGATCGAGCTGTTCTGCACCGACAACGGCAACAACGATGGTAAGTACTCCAATGCTGACTTTGATGCTGCTGTTGAGGCTTCCAAGGTTGCTGATGTCGCCGAGCACTTTGCACAGCTGCACAAGGCTGAGGACATCCTGATGGAGGATATGGGCTGCATCCCCGTTGCTTACAACAACGACTTCTGGCTGCAGAGCTCTTCTCTGAAGGGCACTTGGCACAGCCCCTACGGCTACTGGTACCTGCAGTACGGCTACATCGAGGAGTGATTTCCTCCCTGTGCTGTGCAGCGTAAGCTGAGCTGTAAACTATAAGCACTAAGCACCCCGCTGACCGGAAACGGCTGGCGGGGTGTTTTTTTGCTGTTTGATAATAAGAAAAAAGGCGAGTGCACGGTTTTGCCGATGCACTCGTCTTTTTTATGTAAACCATACTGAAATAACGATGTCTTGCTTACACGGCAGCCATAGCAGCCAGAACGCTCTGCCAACTCTTGCTGCGTGCGGCAGGCACCGGTGCGGGGCGGGTGCGCCGTGCAGCAGGGACGCTATGACCGGTCGCAGAGGATACCGTCAGGGCAGGGGAAGGGCAAAAGAACACAGCACTGTCCTTTGCCAGCCACTGCGCAGCCAGTGCAGCGGCCTGCGGGTCAGACTGCAGGGCGCGGCGCTCGTTTCCGGCCAGAAAATCAGCCAGCCAGTACAAAATTGCGGCCAGCGGCAGGCAGGGGGAAGCGTCCTGATTCCAGTAACTCCAGCGTGCGCCGCGGCCGAGGTGGCTTTCGACTGTGATCTGTGCGCCGGTGCGGGCATTCTGCGGGATGATACCAACATAGTTCGTGCCGGCGCGCTGCCCCAGTTCCTCCACAAGGCGCTGGGTGCGGGCGGCATCCAGCCGATCCTCCCGGCAGTAGGCGCGGAAGTCGGTCTGGCTGAGCAGGCTGTCGGCACTGGACGGAAAACGTCCGGTCAGCTGCCCATCGGCATTGTGGCACAGCTGCCAGCCCTTGCGGAACAGCTGAAAATTCAGGCAGCGCCGCCCCATGGTGGAGTAGCACACAAGGGCGCTCTGCTCCCCGGGCAGCTGTTTTACTTCAAGATAGGCATCGTTGCCGCAGGTGTCCTGCAAACGGATGGTGAGCAGCAGCTGTGCACCGGCGTGCAGGGTGGACATGGCGTTGTGCATGGCGTCAAAATAACGGGAAGCGTCCATGATTGATCTCCTTCCTAAAAAGCAAACAGCGAAACGTTGTAAAAGTGCCAGCCGGGTGATCGGGCCGACAGGCTGTATAAAACTTCTCTGAACGTAGTATAGCATACTTTTAAGGAAAAAACAACTGCAAGTTTCTTTGAAACGACAAAATTTTGCAAAAGCTTATGGCATGGAGCAAACAGAAGTTCAAAGCATGGTTGTGCTTTATGATAATCGGTTGTGAAAAATGACCCCTGCGGGAGATGCCGGCTAAGGCAGGAGTTGCTCCCACAGGGGTCATTTTATATTTTTCAATCGCCAAGCTCCCGAATCTCGTTCTGGATCAATCGCCCGGCAGCGCGGGCAAGCTGATCCATGCCGCGGATGCGCGCCATATTTTTGCCGTAGATCTGCGTGGCGGCACCGGCGCTGCTGTCCTCGCCCATAAAAACGGCAGACACCCGCACGCCCTGCCGCTGCAAGGTGCGCACCTGCGCGGCGGTATCGGTAACACCGGCGGCGTCCTCGTAGGCGCAGCCCAGCGGGTTCTCTGCTGTGGGCGGAATGCGGCGGCTGTCGTTGGGGCTGGCATCGGTCAGCAGGATCATCAGGTGGCGCGGGGCGGGGCCGGGGGCATACCGGATCAGATCGCCCGCCGCCCGCAGCGCCAGACCGTCCCGGTTCCAGCCCGAGGCAAAATAGCGGAAAATGTTCTGCCGGTTCTTGTCCGTAAAACTTTTCAATACCCGCAGCACCGTATAGCCCCGCAGGCTGCTAAAGGCACTTACTCGCACCGGAATGCCACAGTTGGCCAGACTTTCGGCCAGAATAACACCCTGCGCCGCGATCACTTCCTGACAGTGCAGGCGGGAAGCGGAGGCATCCAGCAGCAGATCCACCGTAAAGGAGGGGCAGTTTTCCTCCTCCGGGCACAAAAACACCCTGTTATCGTTCAGGTAAGGGGCGCGCCACACCCGCCCGGCGCACAGGTTGCCGCTGCGCGCCACCCGCTGGTCGGGCTGCTGATGCACCAGAATGCAGTTGCGGATCTGCTCGGTAAGGCGCAGCACCACGCTGCGGTGCAGCTCCTGATTTTTGGCGTAGTAGGCACGGTTGCGTTCGGCCTGCAATTCGGCCTGCTGTGCCAGCTGCCGCGCTTCCGGGGTGGGCGCCTGCGCCGGGCTGGGCACACCGGCGCTGAACCACAAGTGACAGCCCAGATGCACTCCGGTGCACAGCTCCTGCTCGGCCTTGCGCAGCTGCTCCGGCGGGTAGAAGCAGCGCCCGAAGCAGCTTTCAATGTAGGCGCGATCCTGTGCGGCGCGTTGCTTCAGGGTAATGTTTGCCCGGCGCTTGTTCACCGCCAGCCCGCTGCCAGTGGCATCCACCGCACCGGAATGCTCCACCGTCACCCGGTCGGTTTTGATCATCTGGGTGGGCATGGTTTTGGTGGCAAGCTTTGCCCAAAAGCCTTGCAGCCGCAGATGCAGCGCGGGCTTCTGGCGCACCTTGCCGTCAAACAGGGCAAATTTTGCAAACAGCGCCAGCAGGTCGTTTTTGAGCTGTGCTGGTTCCGGTACGGTCTCCGGTTCCAGCGCGGCAGCAAGGCTGCTCTCGTAAGAGGTCATGACCGGGGCGGTGCGTCCCAGAACTTTGCGCCAGCGCGCAGCCTGCATGGTGTACACCAGCTGGTTTTTCGCCATCCACTCCTGCCGCGAAAGCTTGTACTGGATGGCAAAAAAGTAGTCCGCGTGGGCAAACCGCAGCGCCTCCAGCACCGGGCGGCGGGGCAGCTCCAGCCGGTAGGCTGCGTTTTCTAAGTACAGCCACGCCATGTCGTCCAGCATGGGCTGGCGCACATCGCCCTCCCAAGCGGAAAAAATGTCCCGAATCAGCGCATCACCGTAGTATTTATGCACCAGCCCTACGATGCAGTTCATGTAAAAATCAATGGTGCCGCCTGTGTTATGGGCCAGAAACAGCGGCTCAAAGCCGTAGGCTCCGGCAGCGGCCCAGACCTGATTGGCCGCACGCCGCTCCTGCGCGGTGTAGCTTTGGGCGTCCATCAGGCAAACAGCTTTCCGGCATCCAGCTTGGCCGGGATGCGCGCGGCGATCACGTCCCGGATCAGCCCCTGCTCGTAGGAGTCAAAGGCCTTGTTGGTGATGCCCATATCCAGCGCCGCCCCGGCCGGGATGCCCCGCCGAATCAGCCGCAGCGCGTCCAGCATACCGCGCAGATCCAGCGCTTTGGTGGAAATCTCGGCACTGTCGCACTTTTTCTGCAGGTCCAGAAACAGCAGTGCAAACTGGTGCACATATTTTGCCGAAAGATCCTGGAACTGCGCCCGCAGCAGTTTTTCCAGATTATCCTGCGTGATGGTGGGCATCTGCACCACCGCAAAGCGGGAGGTCAGCGCCTCGTTCAGCTCCCGGGTGCCCGCGTAGCCGTAGTTCATGGTGGCGATAAAGCGGGTCTCCTCGGCCAGCGGGATGCGGTCGTAACCGGGTACATCGATGGCGCGGCGGAAGTCCAGCACCGCGTGCAGCACCGCCAGCGCCTCGTTTTTGGCCATGTTGATCTCGTCCAGCACGCCAAAGCCGCCGCACTGTGCGCAGCGGTACACCGGCCCGGGACGGAACACCACCTGCCCGCCCGCAAAGGTATCCATGCCGATCAGGGAGGCGGCATCCATGTTTACATGAAAAGAGATGTCCCATGCGGGGCGGCCAAAGGCGGCGGCAAGGTTTTCGGCCAGCACGTTTTTGCCGGTGGCCTTGCCGCCGGCCAGCAGCAGGTTTTCGCCGCAGAGGATAGCCGCCAGCGCCTGCTCCCACACCTCTTTGCCGTAGTAGGTAAAGGCAGGGGCGGGGATACGCGGGCGCAGCGCCTCACTGAGCGGATGAGCGGCGCGGTATTCCTGCACCGCCGTAAGCAGGGCAGGGTCCACCCCTTCCTGCCGTAAGGTATCCAGAATATCCGACATTTGTATAAACACCTCGATCTTGTGACCGGGCGGGAATGAACTGCCCGGTTTCACGCTTATCATAGCACAATCGCGGCCATTTGTGTAGGGGGCGTGCGGGGTAAAAACACAAAGAGGGGCAGCCCCAAATGGGACCGCCCCTCTTCACATGAAAAAGAAGAAACGCTTAGAGTATGCCGGAGAACTGCGCTTTATCAGGCGTTTTCCAGACCGGCCATCTGCTTGATGGCCTTCATGGCGAAGGTCAGGGTGCGGCCCATAGCCACACCGGCCATCAGGCAGGGGTAGTTGTTGGCAAAGAAGCTGCCGGACATATCGCCGGTAATGTACAGACCCTCCATGGGCTGGTTGTTGGTGTCCAGAGCCTGACCCTTTTCGTTGATGGCGATGCCCTGCTCAGTGGTCAGCAGGGAAGCACCCAGCCAGCAGCCGTAGAAGGGCGCGGTGCGGATGGCGCTCAGACGGTAAGCGGGCTTGCCGAAGTCCTCGTCGTTCTGCTTATCGTACAGCTCGTTGTAGCGCTCCACGGTAGCAAGGAAGGTATCCTTGGCAGCGCCGGTAAAGCCCATCTTGTCGGCCAACTCATCCAGCGTGTCGCACTTGAACATCAGACCTGCTTCGATGTGCTTCTCCATGGAAGAAGTGACCATCTGAGGCATATTACGAGACATGGCAGAGCAGCCGATGGTGTGGAAACGCTCGATATCTTCAGCAAAGTTTGCATCGTGGATCTGCGCATATACACGGCCCGGCTGGTGAGCTGCGGCGTAGACGATATCGTTGTAGGGGCAGCTCTCGTTGGCAAAGCGCTCGCCATTGCGGTTCACCTTCAGGAAGGGCTGGGTGCCGGTGTTGTACTGGCTGACAGTGCCGGGGAAAGCCTTGCCGCCAAAGACGCTCTCGCTGTCCACATAACCGGCATCCACACCGGGGGCTACGATGCCGCGGTCAAACAGCATGGGAGCGGCTTCCTTGTCCAGATTAGCACCTGCCCACACGGCAGCGCGGATGCCGTAGCCCTTGGTAGCAGGAGAGTAAGAGCAGGCGGTGGTCACGCTGGTGCCCAGCGGGTCCAGCTGCTCCATCATGTAGGGGTTGCCGGGGTAGCCGCCGCAGGCCAGCAGCACGCCCTGATTGGCGTTGTAGCGGATGAAGTGGTCGTCCTCGGCGCTCTGGGCGATGACGCCGGTAATGCGGCCATCGCTGTTCTTTTCCAGCTTGGCAAGGCTGGTCTTGAAGTCTACATCGTAGCCCAGTTCCTGAATGTACTGCAGCAGCAGCTCATTGCGGGGTGTGCCGGAAGCACTCTCGCTTGCCATGTAGTTGTGCTCCTCTACAGGGAACAGGTAATCGGTGTTGTGCTCCGCGTTCTCTGCAGGCCATGCAGCCTCGCTGCCGGAGGTGAACTCGCACACCCAGCCGTACTTATCTTCCAGAATGCTGCGCATGAAATCGTGCATGGCGGCAGACTCGTTGATCCAAGTGCGGACAACGCGCTGGTCGCACTTGCCGGAGGCATAGCGGGAAATCTCGCTCAGCAGTTTGGCCTTGTCGGTAGCGGGAGCACCGGCAGCCTTGGCGGCAGCGGAGTCGATTGCCCCGTACCAGTGGCGGGTGTCCTGCACGTTGGCGTTCTGCTCGATAACACGGAAGTTCAGGCCGTTGGCAGCAGCATAGGCGGCAGCGAACATACCGCCGTTGCCAGCGCCCACGATCAGAATGTCGGTGTCCACGGTCTCGGTGATGGCGGCCTCGTCGATGTCAGGCTCTTTGCCCAGCCAGTCGCTCTCGTCGCCGGTGGGCAGCTGCACGCTGGAGACCACGGCCTCGCCCTTAGCCTGTGCGTAGCAGCTCTTGGCAGCCTTCATCACGGCGTCGGAGGTGATGGTAGAACCGGAAACTCCGTCGATCTCGGCAGAACCAGCAGCCAGCAGCTGCTCGCGCAGCTCATCGGCAGCGGCAGCGCCGAAGGAGGCGGTCTCGCCGGAGGTGTCCACCACCACGTCGGTGACAGCGCTGTCGGAGAAGGTCATAGTGACCTTGACGGTGGAGGAGATACCCTCGGCAGTGCCCTCGTAGGTGCCGGGGATGTACTGACCGGCAGCACCGGAAGTGGAAGCAGAACTGGAAGCGGCATTGCAGGCAGCCAGTGCACCGGCAGTCACACCGCTCATGGCGGCAGCAGCGGCGATCTTGATAAAGCCCTTACGGGAGATCTTGTTCATAGGTACGCTCTCTTTCTTTTTGTTCTTCTTTGTGTTCCTTCTTATCGTGCAGCAAAGTAAAAGGCACTTTGCTGAATCCTTAACAATTGTAGCGTAGAAGGGTGCTGTTTACAATTCATATTTTTTATATTATAATTTAGGCTAACCTAATGTATTGTGGGAGGGAGAAAAACATGAACGAGAGTGCACTGGAAGGCTTTGTAAAGATCGTAGAACTGAACAGCTTTTCTGCGGCGGCAGAGGCACTGTATCTTTCCCAGTCGGCACTTTCGCAGCAGATCCGCACGCTGGAAGGGCAATTGCAGTTCGAGTTGTTCCAGCATGTGCCGCGCCGGGTGGTGCTGACCCCGTCGGGGCAGGATTTTTACCCCAAGGCAAAGCAGCTGGTGGCCTTGTATCAGCAGGCAGTGTGCCATGCCCGCGCAGTGCAGCAGCAGGAAAAACCGCCGGAAAGACATCTGATCATCGCAGGGTGTCATGAGGCAATGCGGATGTTCGTGTATGATGTGTTTTCACTGACAAGCGAGCTGTGTCTGCAATACACGCCTATTCTGGGACAGTGTGCCAACCGCAGCGAGGTCTGGCGCAGCCTGAAAAAAGGGGAGATGGATCTTTCCTTTCAGCTGGAAAGTGCAGAGTTCTACGCGCAGGGGCTTACCTTTGTGCCGCTGTTCTATATGCCGGAACTTTGCATCCCCATCCACCCGCCCGCTGATATGCCGGTGGGCAGATTGACCTTGGAACAGGCATTGCAATATCGCTGGCTACCCATCAAGGAGATGTACCAGACTGTCTACGAAACAAGCCTGCTGCAGGAGGGAATGGACCGAGGGGTGGAGTTTACGCCGGTGGGCGGTATCCGCAGTGCGGCCTACGGCGACCCGGCACTCAAGATGGTCCCGGCGGTCTATTACCGCAGGCCGGACCTCAGTTTTGTGCGGGTACTGGACTGGGGCAGGGGACACCGCTTCGGCGTTGTGCTGGGGCAAAAGCGCGAGGACCCGGTGGTAATGGCTTATGTCCGCGCGTTGCAGCAACAGCTGCCGTCCCTCTCGGAAAAGCTGTTCGGCTTGAAGCTGGAACCGGTGGAGGAACCATAAAGAAAAGACGAAAACCCTCTCAGGCACCGACAGATGTAGAAAAGCTCCCCCCTCTCGGGGGGAGCTGGCATCGCGCAGCGATGACTGAGAGGGTAAAACAAAGAGCACCTATTGCCCTAAAAAGGCGACAGGTGCTCTTTTTGCAATTATATTGTGATGACAGGTGCTTTAATCCACCACATCCTCGAACTGGCTGTTGTACAGGTCGGCGTAGAAGCCGCCGGCCTCGATCAGCTGGTCGTGGGTGCCCTGCTCCACAATGTCGCCGTCCCGCATCACAAGGATAAGGTCGGCATCCCGGATGGTGGAAAGGCGGTGGGCGATGACAAAGCTGGTGCGCCCCTCCATTAGGCGGTCCATGGCGGTCTGGATGCGCTGCTCGGTGCGGGTATCCACGCTGCTGGTAGCCTCGTCCAAAATCAGGATGCGGTTATCTGCCAGAATGGTGCGGGCGATGGTGAGCAGCTGCTTTTGTCCCTGACTGACGTTGGAGGCGTCCTCGTTCAGCTCCATCTGGTAGCCGCCGGGCAGGGTGCGGATAAAGTGGTCGGCGTTGGCGGCCTTTGCGGCAGCAATCACCTCTTCATCGGTGGCGTCCAGCCGACCGTAACGGATGTTCTCCATGATGGTGCCCTTGAACAGCCATGTGTCCTGCAGCACCATGCCAAAGCCCTCGCGCAGAGCGCTGCGGTCAAAGTCCCGCACATCATGACCGTTCAGGGTGATGGAACCGGAATCCACATCGTAGAAGCGCATCAGCAGCTTGACCATGGTGGTCTTGCCCGCGCCGGTGGGACCCACGATGGCTACCTTCTGGCCGGGCTGCACCGTGCAGCTGAAGTCGTGGATAACAGTCTTGTCCGGGGTGTAGCCGAAGCGCACATGGTCAAAGGTGACCTGTCCGTCAATATCGGCGGGGTCGGCGCGGTGGGCGGGGTCTGCCAGCTGCTCTTCTTCCGGCTCGTTCAGGAATTCGAACACCCGCTCGGCGGCAGCGGCCATGCTTTGCAGCATATTGGACACCTGCGAAAGCTGCTGGATGGGCTGAGTAAAGTTTTTGACATACTGGATAAAGGCCTGAATATCACCAATGGTGATAACCCCGTTTGCGGCAAAAATGCTGCCCACGATAGCCACCGCCACATAGCCCAAGTTGCCCACAAAGTTCATGATGGGCATCATCAGGCCGGAGAGGAACTGGCTCTTCCATGCGGATTCGTACAGCTTATCGTTGGCGGCGTTGAAGTCTGCCAGCACCACGGCTTCGCGGTTAAACGCCTTGACCACGTTGTGACCGGCGTAGACTTCCTCGACCTGACCGTTGACCACGCCCAGCGTGGCCTGCTGTGCCTTGAAGTACTTCTGGCTGAACTTGACCACCACCAGCATCAGTGCCAGCGATACCGGTAAAATCAGCAGAGCAATCAGGGTCATGCGGGGACTGATGGAGAGCATCATCACCAGCACACCGATCATGGTGGTCACGCTGGTGATCAGCTGGGTGATGCTTTGGTTCAGGCTCTGGCCCAGTGTGTCCACATCGTTGGTGATGCGGGAGAGCACCTCGCCCACGGTGCGCTTTTCAAAGTACGCCAGCGGCAGGCGGTTGATCTTTTCACTGATCTGGCGACGGAAGTCGTAGCAGACCTTCTGAGAAAGGCCGGTCATCAGCCAGCCCTGAATAAAGCTGAAGGCGCTGCTCAGCAGGTACATCCCCAACAAAAACAGCAGGATGCGGCCGATATACACAAAATCGATGCTGCCGGTGCCACGCAGCCGGGCGATCCAGCCGGTGGCAAGGGCGGTGGTGGCCTTTGCCAGCACCTTGGGGCCTGCAATGTTGAAGATGGTGGACAGAATAGCAAACAGCATGGCTGCCGTAAGGGGCAGCTTGTAGTGGCTCATGGTGCGGATGAGCTGCCGCAGCGTGCCTTTAAAGTTTTTGGCGCGCTCGGTGGTGGGACGTCCGGGTCTGGGCATATCACTCACCCTCCTTTTCTGTATTCAGGGTATCCAGCGCCAGCTCCTTCTGGCTCAGCTGGCTGCGGGCGATCTCCTGATATTCCGGGCAGCTGACCATCAGCTGGGCGTGGGTGCCCTTGCCCACCAGCCTGCCTTCGTCCAGTACAAGGATCTGGTTTGCGTGCAGCACGGTGGAAATGCGCTGTGCCACAATGATCACAGTGGCGTTGTCGGTCTGTGCCTTCAAAGCGCGGCGCAGGGTTACATCGGTCTTGTAGTCCAGTGCCGAGAAGCTGTCGTCAAACAGATAGACCTTGGGGTCCTTGGCAATTGCCCGGGCAATGGAAAGCCGCTGCTTCTGGCCGCCGGATACGTTGGAGCCGCCCTGTGCAATGGGGCTTTGGTAGCCCTCGGGCTTTGCCTCGATAAAATCAGTGGCCTGTGCAATGGCGGCGGCTTTGTGCACCTGTGCGTCGGTGATATCCTCGCCGCCGAATTTCAGGTTGCTGTCAATAGTGCCGCTGAACAGCACACCCTTCTGGGGCACATAGCCCAGCAGGTCGTGCAGCTGTGCCTGCGGCATCTCGCGCACGTCAATGCCGTCCACGGTCACCTTGCCGCCGGTCACATCGTAAAAGCGGGGGATCAGGTTGAGCAGGGTGGACTTGCCGCAGCCGGTGGAGCCGATGATGGCGGTGGTCTCGCCGGGCTTTGCGGTAAAGCTGATGTGCTCCAGCGCATCGCTGTCTGCACCGGGGTAACGGAAGCTCACATCCTCGAACTGCACCACGCCCTGCCAGTCGGTGTGCGCCTGTGCAGCCTTTGCGGCGGCTTCGTCCGGGTCGCGGATGGTGGCCTTGGTGCGGATGACCTCGTCGATACGATCCGCAGCCACGCCGGCGCGTGGCAGCATGACGGCCACCATGGCCAGCATCAGGAAGGACATGACGATCTGCATGGTGTAGGTGATAAAGGCAATCATTTCGCCCACCTGCATAGTGCCGGCATCCATGGCCTTGCCGCCGAACCAGACGATGAGCAGGCTGGTGCCGTTCATGATCAGGGTCATAAAGGGCATCATAGCCACCATAGCGCGGTTGGTGAACAGCTGGGTGCCCATCAGCTCCCGGTTGGCCTTGTCAAAGCGCTGCTCCTCAAATTTTTCGCGGCTGAAGGCGCGCACCGGCATGATGCCGGTCAAGATCTCGCGGCTGACCAGATTCAGCCGGTCCACCAGCTGCTGCATCACCTTGAATTTGGGCATGGCAACGCTCATCAGGAAGAGCAGCAGCAACAAAAGCAGAGCCACATCCAGCACCACGATCCAGGAAAGGCCGCTGCTGTTGCCTACAACGTGCAGCACGCCGCCAATGCCCAAAATGGGCGCGTAGGCCACCATGCGCAGCAGGATGACGCAGACGAACTGCACCTGCTGGATATCGTTGGTGGTGCGGGTGATGAGGGAGGCGGTGGAAAAATTCTCGATCTCCGCATTGGAGAAGCCGATAACGCTGGAGAAGGTCTCCCGGCGCAGGTCGCGGCCGATGGCGGCAGATACCCGGGAGGCAAGGAAGCCAACGGCCATAGCCACGGCTACCATCAGCAGGGTGAGCGCCAGCATCTGGCCGCCCACCCGGAAGAGGTAACCCATCTGCACATCCTGCGCAACGCCCTGCGCCTCGTATTCCAGCTGCACCAGCAGCAAAGACTGGCTTTTCAGGTTTTCCAGCAGGGTGCTGTCCAGCTGGCTCATGGCACCGTCCAGCTGCTTTTGCAGCATACTGCGGTCAAAGCCGGGCATCTGGCTCATGGCGGCAAACTGGCTGCAAACGGTGTCCAGATCCGCTGCCGTAGGGGTGACGGTCTCAGTGTCCGCGTCCGCAGCGGCAGAGGGCGTCTCGGCAAGGCCGGTCATGCCCATGCTGTTCTGCCCGGCGGGGGTGTTGGCGGCCTGTGCGGCAGCCATATACAGCACGATGTCCGGGGTGGTCACGGCCTCTTCCAGTGCGGTGCGCTCGTCCTCGGTCAGGTCGGAGCGCAGCTGCAATACGCCATCGTCCTGCAGGTAGTACTGGTAGGCGTTTTGCAGCTTCTGCGCATCCTCCTCGCTCATCAGCAGGCTCAGCGCGTCCAGCGTACTCTGGCGCACCGTCTGGGGCAGGGGACTTTCAATGCCGCCCTGCTGGATGCCGGTGTCCACGATCTTGCTGGTGTAGTCCGGCAGGGCAAGGTCGCAGTACGCCTGCACGAACAGCAGTGCGAACACCACAAGGCAGACTGCCCAGTGCCGGGCCAGCTGCTTAAAGATCTTTGTCATGGTTCGTTTCTCCCTTCGGGTCAATGTTGCGCGCGGCATTTTCCGCAAGAATGGCATCCATCAGCGCGCCGCGCAGCGCGTCCATCTGGGCTACCTGCTCCGGCTCTAACCGTGCCAGCACGCTGGCAAAGTAGTTGCGCAGAGCCTGCTCACACTGGTGGCACAGCTCGTACCCCTTGGGGGTGATGCGCACCAGCGTTTTGCGGCGGTCGGCGGGGTCCGGTTCCCGCACCACAGTGCCGTCCTGCTCCATGAGCCGCAGCCCGCGCGAGACCGCCGGCAGCGGCTGACGAATCTCCCGGGCAAGGTCGGAGACATAAATGGCGCCGTCCTTTCCGTGACAGTTGATGGCGTGCAGCAGGCCTTCCAGCATATTGAAGTGGCATTTGGGGCAATCGGCCAGCGCCGCCCGCATCCCGGTCTTGGATGCCTTGCTCAGCTGCCCGATATAGTGGCACATCCCCTGAAAGCTGGGGGTGCTTGGCTCGGACACGACAGTCCCTCCTCGTTTGCATTTTTCAAATACTTAACAGATGTTAAGTATTAACGCCTGATAAGCATATTCCTTTTGCAGCCGGATTGCAAGGGAATGGGGAAATATTAAACAAAAATTCACAAAAAACTTGTAGGTTTTGTCAATGCGCAAACCGGCTCTCGCTGCATAAAAATAAAGGACAGGCAGAAACGGAGGGTGCGGATGGAGCAGGGATTCCAAGTGTTGTTGCAGGTATTCGGCGGATTGGCGCTGTTTTTATATGGAACGGACAGCCTGTGCAGGGCAGTACAGCAGGGAGCGGGCAGGCGTCTGCGCAGCCTGCTGGCGCGGTGCACCGCAAACCCGGTGGCAGGGTTGCTGACTGGTGCTGCGGTAACGGCGGTGCTGCAAAGCAGCTCAGCGGTCACGGTTATGGTCATTGCCTTTCTGGCGGCGGGGCTGTTGCAGCTGCGGCAGGCGGTGCCGGTGGTGTTCGGAGCGAACATCGGCACAACGGTCACGGCGCAGCTGCTGGCGTTCCGGGTGGAAAGCTGGCGGTATCTGCTGCTGTTTGGCGGGGTGCTGCTCTGTCTGGCCTGTAAAGGCTGGCGGGGCCGCTGCGTGGGCGAGGCAGTGTTCGGCTTCGGACTGCTGTTTGAGGGCGTTACGGTGATGCGCAGCGCCATGGAACCGCTGCTGCAAAGCCCTCTGCTCCGGCTGGAGCTTGCCCGGGTGCAGCAAAGTCCCATGCACGGGCTGCTGGCGGGCGTCTGCATGACCTTAACGGTGCAAAGCAGCTCTGCCACGGTGGCACTGCTGCAAAGCGTGGCGGCGCAGCCCGGGGCAGACGGCGTGCACAGCCTGCTGGGGCTGACGGCGGCCATTCCCATTCTGCTGGGGGATAACATCGGCACCACCATCACGGCGGTGCTTGCCGCCATCGGGCAGGGAAGAGACGCCAAGAGGGTGGCGGCAGCCCACGCCATTTTTAACCTGAGCGGTGCGGCGGTGTGCTGCGCACTGCTGCAGCCCTTTGCGGCGTTGGTGCGGCTGTGCTCGCCCGCAGGGGTGGAGTGCGCCGTGATCGCCCGGCAGATCGCCAACGCACACACCTTATTCAACGTACTGTGCGCGCTGGTGTGGCTGCCCCTGACCGGGCAGATGGTGCGGCTGGTCTGCGCGCTGCTGCCCGATAAAAAACGACCGCAAGAACGGTTGTAAACCGGAGCGGGGAATGGTATACTGAAGCAGATGATACTATTATGTATAAAGGATGGAATGCAATGAAACGGAAAATCGGCAGGCTGTGCATGGTGCTGGGCGCGGTGCTGATCTTATGCGCCGCCGGGTTGCTGGGCTACAACCGGTGGGATGCCGCCCGGGCAGAAAAGGCTTCGCAGGAAGTATTGGGCGAGCTGGAGCAGACCATGCAAAAGACCATTACGGAGCACCAGCAGGAAAATGAGACTGCAGCCCCGCAGCCGGTGCTGGACCCGACGCAGGAGATGACCACCGTGGAGGTGGAAGGGCGGGACTACATCGGGGTGCTTTCCATCCCGGCGGTAGAACGGGAGCTGCCGGTGATGGCGCAGTGGAGCTACGCCGGGCTGAAGATCGCCCCCGGGCGGTACAGCGGCACCACCTATGGCGATGATCTTGTGATCTGCGGCCACAACTACGCAATGCACTTCAGCCCCATCAAGTGGCTGGCCATCGGCAGCTCGGTCTATTTTACGGATGCAGACGGTCTGCGCTGGAGCTATGAGGTGGAGAGCGTGGAGACTTTGCGCCCCACCCAGATCGAGGAGATGACCACCGATACCGAGACGGACAACTGGGATCTGACCCTGTTCACCTGCACCTCCGGCGGCGGTTCCCGCTACGCGGTGCGCTGTGTGCGGACGGGCTACCCCGTCCGGGTGACGGACGCGGCAGAATAATGCTTTGCACAGCAGGATGATTTGGAAGGGCTTCCGCTTTGCTATAGCCATTATCAGCGGAAAATTTATTTTTAATTTCGGGATAGCGGAGCGTCTGCGGACGCTCCGCTATCCCATTTTCACAGGAGGGGGTCGTGACGGAAAACGGCAGCTCCAGCGCCTGTTTCCTGCGGAAATGCGGCGCTGCGGGGACTGCCAAAGACCTGATCTCCGAGGAAAATGGCCGTGTACAGCGTGAGCAGACTGGGGAGCATACGCTGTTTTTTACGAAAAAAATCCGCAAAACCTTTGAAAGTCCTTTTTATGGTATCTAAATTATGCGATACTGTGTTCACCGGGAAAGCCCCGGAACAAAACAGAAACACAGGAGGGAAACACCATGAAGGATTTTGAGTTGCGTTATGTGGGCAGTCATGTGGAGGTATACACCGGCAGTGGTGTGTTCCTGTTTTCGGCCGATACGGTGCGGGAGGCCATGGAGGAGTTGGCCGGGTAAGCGGCGGCATACCGCATCCGGGAGATCATAATGTAAAATATATGTAAAATAACGGAAAGCTTTTTGTTTGCTGCTCGGAAATATGTTGCGAAATGTGTGAAAAAAGTAACTTTCCTGTAAAATAAACCTTGTTGAGACGCCCCCTTTGATGGTATAATAAAAGTAAGCGGCTTCCGGAACAGGGCAGGCGTTGCGCGTGCAAGGTTCCGGCAGCTGTGTGCTGTAAAGGATTAAAAGGGAAGTTTCATATTAGGAGTATCGTTATGGATATCACACACATTACCTCTCTGCTGGGCGGCATTGCGCTGTTCCTGTACGGTATGTCCATCATGGGCGCCGGACTGGAAAAGCTGGCAGGCGGCAAGATGCAGGGCGTATTGCAAAAGCTTACCTCCTCCACCATTAAAGGCGTGATCTTTGGCACACTGATCACCGGCGTCATCCAGTCGTCGGCTGGTACGGTGGTTATTTGTGTCGGTCTGGTCAACTCCGGTATCATGACACTGACGCAGTCGGTAGGCGTGATCATGGGTGCAAATATTGGTACTACGGTAACAGGTCAGTTGATCCGCATGGCGGATATCTCAGGCGACAGCCTGTGGCTGACCCTGATCCAGCCCAAGACCTTTGCCCCCGTGGTGGCGTTTATTGGCTGCATTTTTTATGTGTTCCTGCGCAATGCCAAAAAGAAGAATATCGGCCAGATCATGCTGGGCTTCGGCATTCTGTTTACCGGCATGAGCCTGATGGATACCGGCGTTGCTCCCCTGCGGGAGAGCGCCGTCTTTCAGAATCTGTTCGTCACCATGACCAACCCCATTCTGGGCGTTCTGGTGGGCGTGGTGGTCACCGTGATCATCCAGTCCTCCTCCGCTTCGGTGGGTATTCTGCAGGCACTGTCCAGCACAGGGCTTGTCACCTTCAGCTCTGCCATTCCCATCATTCTGGGTGCACATATCGGTACGGCGTTCACCCCGCTGCTCACCATCGGCGGCTCCTCCAAGGATGGTAAGCGGGCAGCGCTCATCCACCTGTACTTCAACGTCATCGGCAGTGTGATCCTGCTGGCGCTGATCTATGCGGTGCAGTTCACCATCGGCATCCCCATGTGGGGCGATGTGATGAACAAGAGCTCCATTGCAAACATCCATACCTTGTCCAGCGTATGCGCCATGCTGCTGTTCCTGCCTTGCAGCGGAGTGCTGAGCCGCTTGGCGATGCTCACGGTGCCCAGTAGCGTGGAGGAAGCACAGGAGCTGAGCATGCCGGTGCTGGACGAGCGTCTGTACAAGAGCCCGGCAGTGGCCTTGCAGCAGGCGAAGAATGCGGTGATCAAGATGTCCCGCCGCGCCGCCCGCAACGTGGGTCTGGCCGCGCCGCTGCTTTTGAAGATGGACGAGGAGACCGTGAGCGCCATCAAGGTGCGCGAGAACCTGATCGACCGCATGGAGGTGGAGATCACCAACTATCTGATCAAGCTGACCGATCAGGAGCTGGGCGACGACGAGAGCCACGCGGTGACCGAGTTGCTGAACTTTGTTACCGAGTTCGAGCGCATTGGCGACTATGCCGTGAACATCATGGAAAAGGCCGAGGAGCTGTACGACAAGGAAGCCAGCTTCAGCGAGAGCGCCAAAAAGGAACTGCAATTGCTGGATGCCGCATTGGAGCGCATTCTGGTTCTGACGGACGAGGCCTTTGAAAACGATGATGTCCAGAAGGCTGCACAGGTGGAGCCGCTGGAGGAGATCATTGACGTGATGGTGGAGCGCCTGCGCGACCAGCACATCCTCCGTCTGAAGGACGGGATCTGCTCCATCGACACTGGCGTGGTGTTCCTTGATGTGCTGAACAACGCTGAGCGTATCTCCGACCACTGCTCCAACATTGCAGTGCGCATGGTGGGCATGGAGGCTGGCGATGATTACGACTCCCACACCCTGAAAAGCATTATGCACCACAACCCCAGCAAGGACTACATGCTGGAGTACGAGCAGTGCCGCAAGGAATACCTTGTGCCGCTGGAAGAAATGGAAGCCTGAATCATATAAATGCAATGAGCCGCTGCATATCGTGCAGCGGCTCATTGCATTTATTCCCCCAGATCCTCCAGCAGCAGGTCGAGTTCCCGGGGGCTGTTGACCACGAGCCCGCGCTTGATGCGTAAGGCGTCGTTTTCGGGCAGAAGATTGGTGTAGATGCCGGTCACGCGGATCAGGGTGCCCGGGGTGCCGTCGGCGCGGCAGGTGTACACCGCCACCCGCCCGCCGCTGTCTTGCAGGCAGTAGCGGGCGGTGTCCGTCTGGGGCACTGCCTGCGCGGCAAGGCTCAGGGGAGAGGCGGGGTCGGTCTCAGACCCGGCGGGGCTTTGGGACAGCGGCAGCTTTGGCAGCGCCATCCAGAACAGACTGAATACAATGGTGAATACGCAAAGCCCGTAGAACAGGCAGACAGACAGCTTGCGCATAAAAAACACTCCCTTCCCCGGTAAGTATGCCCCGTTTTGGCGGATGGCAGACAATTTTCACACGCAGATACTGTACTTTCCACAAGAGAGTGTGTTATACTATTTATATCTGCTCAGCGCGCAAAGATTGGTTCTTGCCCGGCTGGGGCTTGCGTGTTATAATATGGTATTGCAGTTTGAAATTTCGTGTCACAAACGATGTGGATAAAGCCCGGTGCAGCTATGCCCGGCAACAGTCTTGAAATGTCAGGAGGCGATCCCTATCTCCAACAATGAGATGAGAAAGATCCACCGGGGCGGCGAGGAGCAGCCTGCCCGCCCGGTGGGACGTAAGGTCAATGTTTCCCAGAGCCGCCGCGAAGCACGCCCCGCAGCGGAAAACCGTACCCGCGCGCCCAAGGCACCCAAAAGCCCCAAGCCGCCAAAGGAAAAGAGCAAGCATCCCATCCTGCGGTTCATTGGCCGCACCGTCGCTACGGTGCTCTGCCTTGGCATTATGCTGGGCAGCGTGGTGGCCGTGGGCATGGTGTTCTATGTGGTGCAGGCTACTGCCAACGACGGTGACCTGCTGGACTTGGACAACATCCAGCTGAGCCAGTCCAGTATGGTGGTAGCCACCGACCCGGATACCGGCGCACAGGTGGAGTATGCCACCCTGCGCTCCTCCAACAGCCACCGTGTATGGGCAGACCTTGAGCAGATTCCCTCCAATTTGCAGTATGCCTTCATCTGCACCGAGGATAAGGACTTCTACTCAGAGCCCGGCGTCAACTTCAAGCGCACCATCGGCGCAATGATCAACGAGTATCTGCTGCCCATTTACAGCTCCAAGCAGGGCGCATCCACACTGGAACAGCAGCTCATCAAGAACCTGACCGATGACAACAGCGCCAGCGGTATCGATGGCGCATTGCGCAAGGTGCGCGAGATCTACCGCGCCCTCTGCCTGAGCCGCAGCTACTCCAAGGAGACCATTCTGGAGGCTTACCTGAACACCATCAGCTTTACTGGCACCATTCAGGGCGTGCAGACGGCGGCCAACGAGTACTTCAACAAGGACGTCAGCCAGCTGAGCCTGTGGGAGTGCGCTACCATTGCCTCTATTACCAAAAACCCCACCAACTATAACCCCTATACGAACCCCGAAAATCTGATCCACCGCCGCAACTTCATCATGTACAATATGTGGCAGCAGGGTGTGATCAGCGAGGAGGACTACCGCAACGGCGCTGCACAGCCCCTTGTGCTGGCCGAAGAAGACAGCGGCAAAAAGCCCAGCACCGTCACCTCCTACTTCACCGATGCACTGTTCAATGAGGTCGTGCAGGACATCATGACCAAGGAGGGCATCAGCGAGTCCGAGGCGCAGAAGCTGCTCTACACCGGCGGCTTTACCATCGAAGCCACTGTCAACACCAAGTTGCAGTCCCAGATGGAAAACCTGATGCTGAACACCGACGATGCCTACTTCCCGGCGGGCTGGCATGAGGAAGAGGTCACCTCTATTTCGGACGATGATGTGCAGGTGTTCAACGAAGACGGTACCCCCAAGACCCGCACCGGCGAAGATGGCACCGTCTACTATTACCGCAACGTGCGCACGCAGGCTGCTATGGTCACGCTGGACTATGACGGCAACGTGCTGGCTATTGCGGGCGGCCTTGGCGAAAAGACCAAGAGCCTTTCCCTGAACCGCGCCTATAATGTGGAGCGGCAGACCGGTTCTACCATCAAGCCCATCGGTGCCTATGCGCTGGGCATTGAGTACGGTCTGGTCAACTGGTCCACCATGCTCAACAACTCCCCCCTGTATCAGAAGCAGGATATGATCATCCGGGACGAGGACTACTGCCGCAAGAATGGCCTGATGGGGCTCTCCGACAAGCAGCTCCGCGCTTACCCCAACGCATGGCGCAGCTGGCCGCGCAACTACGGCGGCAACTATGGCGACGGCAGCGATCTCCCGCTGTGGAACGGCCTTGCCCGCTCGCTGAATACCATCGCAGTCCGCGTGGGCGACCTTGTGGGCGCAAGCAATATCTTCAACTTCGTCTACAACACTCTGCAACTGAATACGCTGGACCCCACCAACGACGTGGGTCTGGCGCAGATGGTTATGGGCAGCCAGACCAAGGGCGTTACCCCCATGGCACTGGCCGCGGCCTTCCAGATCTTCTATGATGGCGAGTACACCACCCCGCACCTGTACACCCGTGTGCTGGACCGGGACGGCAACATCTATCTGGAAAACAACGCCACCAGCTATCAGGCACTGACCCCCGATACCGCTTATGTCATGAACCGTCTGCTGAAGAACGTTCTGTTCTCCAGCGTGGGTACTGCCAGCGGCCGCTACCCCAACTCCAACGGCATGGAGGCCTTTGGTAAGACCGGTACTGCCAGCGACGAAAAGGATCTGTGGTTCGTGGGCGGCACGCCCTACTATGTCACCGCTGTGTGGTGGGGATATGATGCACCTTACGATATGACCAAGACTCTGTCCAAGCAGCAGGCCAAGACCCGCACCTGTGTTATGGCGTGGAAGGCACTGATGGAGCAGGCACAGGCAGACCTGCCCTATAAGGCATTCCCCGCCTCCGCAGGCGTGGTGGAACGCCGTTACTGCACCCAGAGCGGATTGCTGGCCGGTGCAGGCTGCCCAAGCACTGCCGTGGGCTACTACCGTGCCGATGACCTGCCCGATACCTGCACCTATTCCCACGCTGCACCGCAGGCTGCTGCCCCTGCCGAGAACACAGACGATGCTGTGCCTACCCAGCCGGTCATCCCCACCGATACCAGCGCACTGGACACGGAATAAGGACAAAAATCGTACTTTTTCACCCCTTTGCTGAAAAATCCGGCAAGGACAGGGCGCACTTCACAAGACAAAACTGGACAAAGTGACAAAATAGCATCCGGGCACTTGCATTGCAGGGGTTCGGATGCTATTATATTTTCTACAAGAACACTTGTGTTTGAGAGGTGAACAAGTTGGAACGCCGTTTTTATCTGGTGGATGCGCAGGTACTGCCGGAGGTTTTTCTCAAGGTGGTACGCGCCAAGGAGCTGCTGGCCAGCGGCGAAGCCCGCAGCATTTCGGCTGCGACCCGCGCCGTAGAGCTTTCGCGCAGTGCATTTTATAAGTATAAGGATTGTATCTTTGATTCCGAGAACGGCCGTGAGGTCATCACGGTCATGGCCACCCTGCGGGACGAGACCGGTGCGCTGCAAAGCCTTCTGGCCGGTATCAGCGCCGCAGGCGCCAGTATTGTGACCATCAACCAGTCCACCCCGGAGAATGGGGCTGCGCTGGTAGCGGTCACCATCCGCACCGATACCATGCAGATGTCCCCGGAGGAGCTGACCGAAAAGCTTTCGCGCCAGCGCATGGTGGTGAGTGTGCGCTGTGGGTATAACCTGTAACAAAACAGGAAACGAGGGAAAGAGAGTATGGCTAAAATTGCAATTCTGGGCTTTGGCACGGTGGGCAGCGGCGTATACGAGGTGCTGTGCCACAATGCTGCAAGCGTCTCCCGCCGGGCTGGCGAACCGGTGGAGGTAAAATATATTCTGGATCCGAAGGATTTTACCGGCAACCCGGTGGAGCCTTTGGTGGTCAAGAATATCGACGTGATCCTGCAGGACCCGGAGATCCGGGTGGTGGTGGAGACCATCGGCGGTACCCGCTTTGCTTACCCCTACGTCAAGGCGTGTCTGGAGAGCGGCCGTAGCGTGTGCACCTCCAACAAGGAGATGGTGGCCACCTACGGTGCAGAGTTGCTGGCACTGGCCAAGGAGCACGGCTGCGCCTTCCTGTTCGAGGCCTCTGTGGGCGGCGGTACGCCCATCATCACCCCCATGCACCAGTGCCTGGCGGCCAACGTCATCACCGAGGTGGAGGGCATCGTGAACGGTACCACCAACTTCATGCTCACCAAGATGGTGCGGGAGGGACTGGGCTTTGAGGATGCGCTGCAAATTGCGCAGGAGCTGGGTTACGCAGAGACCAAGGACCCCAGCGATGACGTGGACGGCCGCGACGCCTGCCGCAAGATCGCCATCCTGTCCTCCATGGTGTGCGGCCACCAGATCTACCCCCAGAACATCCCCACCCGGGGCATCCGCGCCATTACCGCCGCCGATGTGGCCAGCGCCGAAAAGCTGGGCTGCGTTATCAAGCTGATCGCATGGATGAAGCTTGGCAAGGACGGCAGCGTGGCCGCCGGTGTAGAGCCGTGTCTGGTGCCCAAGGCAAACCAGCTGGCCAGCGTGGACGATGTGTTCAACGCGGTGCTGGTCAAGGGCGATATGCTGGGCGATGTGGTGTTCTACGGCAAGGGCGCAGGCAAGCTGCCCACCGCCAGCGCTGTGGTGGCAGACGTGGTGGATGCGTTGAAAAACGGCGCACAGGTGCACGACAGCCTGTTCTGGCAGCCTGCGGACCCGGTGGACGGCATGCTCACCGACCCGGCTCCCGCTGCATATTATGTGCGTGTGGCGGGCATTGCACCCGCTGTGGTGGAGGCCATCTACGGCTACGGCAAGGTGGTGGATGAGCGGTACGAGGGCTGCGCCTACTTTGTGAAGCGCGCCGATGAGCGTGCGCTGGCAGAGGCCGCGCGCAAGGTGGAGGCCGTGGGCGGCAGCGTGAAGCTGGTGCTCAAGCGTCTGCCCGAGGAAGTGTAACGGAAAGGAACTGCGGCAATGAAGATCAAGGTTTCGGTCCCTGCCACCAGCGCCAACGTGGGCTCCGGCTTCGATGCGCTGGGTCTGGCAGTTACGTTGTACAACACGGTCACCTTTGAGGACAGCGAGGTGCTGGAGATCTCGGCATCGGACGGCACACGCATCCCCCGGGGCGAGTCGAATCTCGTGTACCGCTCCGCCAAGGGTCTGTTCGAAAAGGTTGGCAAGCAGATCCCGCCCCTTAAGATCACCCAGACGAACCCCATCCCCATGGCACGGGGTCTGGGCTCTTCTTCAGCCTGCATCATCGCGGGTCTGCTGGGCGCAAACCGGATGCTGGGCGATGTACTCAACACGCAGGAGTTGCTCACGCTGGCAACTGCCATTGAGGGACACCCCGATAACGTGGCTCCGGCCCTGCTGGGCGGCCTGACCAGCAGCGTGTTCGAGGACGGCAAGGTGTATTCGGTCAAGCGGAATGTGGACGAAAGCCTCTGCTTTGCTGCCATCGTGCCGGACTACAAGCTGCTGACCGAGGCAGCCCGCGCTGCCCTGCCTAAAGAGGTATCCCATAAGGACGCGGTGTATAACCTGTCCCGTGCGGCGCTGGTGCCCGCAGCCTTCTGCGAGGGGCGGCACGACCTGCTGGCCATTGCCACCGAGGATAAGCTGCACCAGCAGTATCGCATGCCTCTGATGCCCGGCTCCCGCGAGGTATTCGATATGGCGCGGCTGTGCGGCGCAAAGGCCGTGTATGTGTCCGGTGCAGGCAGCACGGTCATGGCTGTGGCAGAAAAGGCCGAGGCCGAAAAGTTCTATTCCAAGCTGGAAAAAGGTCTGGAGCTGCTGGAAGGTCTGGACGGATGTGAAGCATTTACACTGTTGCAGCTGGATGCCGATAACACCGGCGCAACCGTGGAATGATAAATGGGTAAGGGAAGTGCAAGAACGCTTCCGCCCGGCAAGCCCCCCGCAAGCGCGGGGCGTTAAAGAGGAGAGTGACAAGATATGGCGTTGATCGTACAGAAATTCGGCGGTTCTTCCGTAAAGGACCGTGACCGTATCTTCAACGTTGCGCGGATCGTGGCCAATACCCACAACGCGGGCAATGACGTAGTGGTGGTAGTCTCCGCACAGGGCGACACCACCGATGACCTGATCGCCAAGGCAGGGGAGATCACCCATAACCCCTCGGCGCGTGAGATGGATATGCTGCTGGCCTCCGGCGAGCAGATCAGCATCGCACTGCTGGCCATGGCGCTGAACGAGCTGGGCTGCCATGCCATCAGCCTGACCGGCTGGCAGGCGGGCTTCCGTACCGACCGTGCCTACACCAAGGCGCGCATCACCCGGCTGGAGACCGAGCGGATTTCCTCCGAGCTGGAGCGCAACCGCGTGGTGGTGGTGGCAGGCTTCCAGGGCTTGAACAAGCTGGATGACATCACCACTCTGGGACGCGGCGGCTCCGACACCAGTGCTGTAGCGATTGCCGCTGCCCTGCACGCTGACCGCTGCCAGATCTACACGGATGTGGAGGGCGTTTATACCGCCGACCCGCGCAAAGTGAGCAACACCCGTAAGCTGGAGGAGATCACCTTTGACGAGATGCTGGAACTGGCATCTCTGGGCGCACAGGTGCTGAACAACCGCAGCGTGGAGCTGGCTAAAAAGTACAATGTGGAGCTGGAGGTGCTCTCCAGCCTGAACCCCATCCCGGGTACGGTGGTTAAGGAGGTTACAAAGGACATGGAAGGTATGCTGATCAAGGGTGTCGCCAAGGACACCGATGTTGCCGTTATCACGATTCTCAACGTTCCCGATGAGCCGGGCATGAGCTTTAGAATCTTCGGTCTGCTGGCACAGAAAAACATCAACGTGGACATCATTCTGCAGTCCACCGGCCGCGACGGCAAGAAGGACATCAGCTTTACCTGTGCCGAAGGCGAAGCCGAGCTGGCCATGCGTGTGCTGAAGGAAAGTGCACACTTCAACGATGTCAGTGTGGACACCACCTGCGCCAAGGTCTCCATCGTGGGTGCCGGTATGCAGAGCCACAGCGGCGTTGCCTCCAAGATGTTCGAGGCAATGTCCAACAACAATATCAACATCAAAATGATCTCCACCAGCGAGATCAAGATCTCCTGCATCATCGACCGTGCAGACGCCGACAAGGCTGTCGGTGCCATCCACGATATGCTGTTTGACTGATCTGCGTAAAATTTTCAGTTATGGCCTGTCTGCTCCCTGCTGGGAGTGGGCGGGTCATAATTTTTTTACACACAGCGGCGTTTACACAAATTGCAAAGGGGTGTATAATATAGTTTGAATCTGTGCGGCGCACCGGCGCTGCAACAATGCCGAAAAGGAGCCCCGCCGCATGAGTGAATCCACCCGTACCTCCAGAGCGCCTGCTGAGAAGCGCCTGACCTATCAACAATGGAAGCGCCGCAAAATGCTGCGGCTGGCCCGCAACTGGGTGCTGTTTCTGGCCGGCTGCGCGGCGGTGGTGGCGCTGCTGACCGGCGGCATCCTGTGGCTGCTGCCCAAGGTGCACGGTCTGCTGGCCGGGCCAAAGGTATTTGCAGCCAGCGTGTACGACGGCACAGACTATGTGTTCGACGCCGCAGATGCCCGGCTGGTACTGGTGAACGCCAACCTGCCCTATACCGCTGAGCCTGCTCCGCTGCTGGATACCGCCGACGAGGCCACCGGCCAGCAGCTGGAAGCCGAAGCAGCCATGCAGTATCGCAGCATGGCTGCCGCCGCGCAGGCGGACGGCGTCAGCCTGACCCTTGTGGCCGGTTATCAGGACGCCGACACCCGTCAGGCCGCCTACGAGGCCCGGGTGCAGACCTACCGCGATAAGCGCAAGTCCGAGGAGGAAGCCGCCCGTCTGGCGGCTACCATCCAGCCCGCTGCCAACGCCAACGAGCACGGCACCGGCTACGCGGCAGATATCCTCAGCGCGGACAATCCGCAGCAGGACACCGGTTTTGCCGAGACCCGCGCCTACGAGTGGCTTACGGCCTACGCGGCGGAATACGGCTTTATCCTGCGCTACCCGCAGGACCGGCAGGCCGCCACCGGCATCGTGTTCGAGCCGTGGCACTGGCGCTATGTGGGGGTGGAAAACGCCCTTGCCATCCGCGCCAGCGGCCTGAGCCTGGAAGAGTTCATCGCCCTGCAGCGGGCAGACTGAATCAAATGCTCTGTGCTGCGGCACAGAGAGAAGGGAACTATCATTGGAACGTACTCTCATTGCACCGGGCGTGCATCTTTCCTGCGACCCGGCTTCTAAATTCAACCGCTGCCGCATCAGCATCCACTTTGCTTTCCCGGCCCAGCGTAAAACGGCCACTGCCCATGCGCTTTTGCCGCTGGTGATGGAGCGCGGCTATGCGGACTGCCCGGATATGACCCGCCTCACCAAAAAGCTGGCAAAGCTCTACGGCGCAGACCTGACCGTGGACGCCCGCCCCATGGGCTGCAACCACAACCTCTGCGTCAGCGTGACCGGCATCAAGGATGCCTTTGCGCTGGAGGGCGAGGCACTGACCGCCGAGTATACCAAAATCGCGCTGGGTGCGGCCTTCCATCCGTATTTTGTGGACGGCTGCTTTGACCCGCAGGCCGTCAGCATTGAAAAGCAGATGCTGAAAAAAGGCCTTGAGGACGAGATCAACGATAAACGCATCTACTGCCTGCATCAGGCCAACCGGGAGTTTTTTGGTGACAGTCCGGCAGGTGTGCGGCAGGAGGGCTATCTGGAAGAGGTGGACGGCCTTACCCCGGCCATGCTGACCACCGCTTATCAGCAGATGCTGCGCACTGCAAACATCGAGCTGCTGGTGCTGGGCTGTGATGCCGCCCAGACCGCCGCCATCCGGGATGCTTTGCTGGCAGAGCTTGTCTGCATCGACCGCGCCCCGCTGCCGCTGGTGGAAAACATGGCCATGCCTGCCATTGCACCGGTGCATAAGACCGAAAACTACGATATGGTGCAGGCAAAGCTGTGTATGCTGTTCACACTGGGGCAGCCCATGCAGCCGCAGCAGCTGGCAGCAGTGCGCCTTGCCATGGCGCTGTACGGCGGCAGCGTGACCAGCCGCCTGTTCCTCAATGTGCGGGAGCGGGACCATCTGTGCTACTACTGCTCCTCCTCGTTCCAGAGCTTTACCGGCAGCATGGCGGTGAACAGCGGCGTGGAGCACGCCGATGCCGCCCGCGCAGAGCAGGCGATTCTGAAAGAGCTTGCCGACCTGTGCACCGGTCCCATTACCGACGAGGAATTTGAGGACTGCCGCCGGGGTTTGCTCAGCGGCATGAATGGGGTAGAGGACAGCCTTGGCGGCATCGAGAGCTGGTATTACATCGAGGTGCTGCGCGCCGGTGCCAACAGCGCTGCGCCTATCCAGAGCCCGGAGCAGGCGCGGAATGCCCTGCGTGCCGTGACCAAGGACGAGGTGCGGGATATCCTGCGCCGCCTGACCCTCTCGGTCAGCTATCTGCTTACAAAGGAGGATGCTGCCCATGCCGCAGAATAACCAGACCCTGCTGGAAAAGACCGTGGCCGACCAGTGGCAGACCCTGCCCTCCGGCCTGACGGTGCTGGTGCGCCCCATGCCGGGCTATTCCAGCACCCATGTGATCTATGCCACCAAGTTCGGCTCCATCGACCGAGATTTCTGCCTGAACGGGCAAACGGTGCATCTGCCGGCGGGTGTGGCGCATTTTCTGGAACACAAGATGTTCGAGGACGAGGACGGCGATGCCTTTGCCAAGTACGCAAAGACCGGTGCCAACGCCAACGCCTTTACCAGCTTTGACCGCACCTGCTACCTGTTCACCGCTACCCAGCAGTTGGACGAAAGCCTAGACGTGCTGCTGGGCATGGTAGGCCACCCCTACTTTACCGAGCAGACCATCGCCAAGGAGCAGGGCATCATCGGACAGGAGATCAAAATGTACGATGACAGCCCGGACTGGCGGCTCATCACCGGCCTGTTCGAGTGCCTGTACCATAGTCACCCCATCCGCAGCGATATCGCGGGCACGGTGGAGAGCATTGCCGAGATCACGCCCGCCATGCTGTACGACAGCTGCAAGGCCTTTTATGCCCCGGGCAATATGGTGCTGGCTGCTGCCGGCAACACCACCATGGAGCAGATCCTTGCCGCCTGCAAGCGGCACGGCCTGATGGAGCCCCGCCCGGCACAGAAGGTGCAGCGGCTGTGGGCCACGGAGCCTATGACCCTTGCCGCTACGGAAAAAACGCTGACCATGCCGGTATCCAAGCCCTGCTTCGGCGTAGGCTTTAAGGAAGAGCCGCTGTCTGCGGACGATCTGCGCACCGAGGCGCTGTACGACCTTGTGCTCAGCTGCATCGTGGGCGGGATGTCGCCGCTGTACCGCCGCCTGTATGACGAAGGCCTTGTGAACCCCGGCTTTGGCGGCGAGGTGCTGCGGGTGGACGGCTGCTGCTGCATCCTGTTCACCGGAGAGAGCGATGTACCGGATACTGTGCGGCAGCTGCTGCTGGACGAGATCGCCCGGGTACGCGCCGCCGGTGTGGACAGGGAAGTGTTTACCCTGTGCAAGAACGAAAAATACGGCCAGCTGATCGAAAATCTGGAAAACGTGGAAGACTCGGCCAGCCAGATGGCAGACTTTGCCCTCAGCGGCCAGACGGTGGCGCAGCAGATCTCCATGCTGGCCGGGCTGACCGCAGAGGATGCAGACGCTGCCCTGCAGCACATCCTGTGCACCGACCGCATGGCTACCATGTACATCCTGCCGGATGGCACAGCGCAGGCGGCAGAAGAGGACGAGGAGGAAGAAGAATGACAAATCTGGTACAGTTCCCGGGTCTGGGACTGAGTTTTCAGCTGAACCGTGTGGCCTTTACCATCGGCGGGGTCAGCATCTACTGGTACGGCGTGTGCATTGCGGTGGGTCTGTGTCTGGCGCTGGTCTTTGCCTTCCGGCACAGTCTGGAATTTGGCGTAGACCCGGACAGCATGGTGGACGTCATCCTTATTGGCGTAGTGCTGGGCATCATCAGCGCCCGCGCCTACTATGTGGCTATGGCACCTTTTAAATACGAGAGCATCTGGGAGATGATCGCCATCCGGGATGGCGGCCTTGCCATCTACGGCGGCATCATCGGCGGCTTTCTGTTCGGCGGCCTGGCCTGTAAGTGGCGGGGCGTGCCGGTGCTGCCCATGTTCGACCTTACCGCCATGGGCTTTCTCCTTGGGCAGGGCTGCGGCCGCTGGGGCAACTTTTTCAATCAGGAGGCCTTTGGCTGCAACACCACCCTGCCGTGGGGAATGTACAGCGAGGCTACCCGTGCTTACCTGATGAGCAGCACGGTCACGGTGCCCAAGGGTGTGGTCATCGACCCCAACCTGCCGGTGCATCCCACCTTTTTGTACGAGAGCATCTGGTGCTTTGTGGGCTTTTTCCTGCTGTTCCGCTACATCAAAAAACGCAAGTTCAACGGCGACATCACCCTGCGGTATTTGATCTGGTACGGCGCAGGCCGTTTCTGGATCGAGGGTCTGCGCACCGACAGCCTGATGCTGGTGCCCTCCATCGGGCTGCGGGTATCCCAGCTGGTGGCAGGCATCGCCGTGGTGGCGGGCATTGCGGCAGAGGCGTACTTTACCCGCAAGCTCAAGGACAAGCCCCTGTTTGTGCCGCTGGCGCTGAACGCTGAGAACAAGGCGGCTCAAAAGAAGCTGGACGGCCCCATCTCCTTTGCGGGTAAGGACACTCAGCTGCTGGCCTCCAGCCCGCGCAAGCTGTTTTTGGAAAAGACCGAGGCCTATAATGCGCAGGTGAAAGCCGCCATAGAACAGACCGGGCAGAAAAAAGCGTAAAAATCTGCGCAAAAAGGGAAATTTCCTCTTGCAATCCGGTTTGGTTTTTGCTATAATATTCTAGCCGCATGGTGTGGGCGCCTGAAATGGCCCGCTGTAAGGGTCTGCCTTTACGACCAGCGAGTACAACGAAAAGGAATGAACAAAATGTACGCAATCATTGTTACCGGCGGTAAGCAGTACCGCGTGGAGCAGGGCGA
>OIZE01000361.1_pt1 | contig 38820 bp, 52 predicted proteins | sample 1588421 | NCBI WGS metagenome assembly OIZE01 (sample SAMN03283251) | human gut metagenome | biome: human-associated habitat; material: feces | host: Homo sapiens | place: USA | collected 2013 | reverse complement strand
AATCCCATCCAAAAACGGTTGTTCCATAGTTCAGAGCGTAGTTGTTCTTCGCACTACAGAAATCCGCATGCAGGGCGGTGAAGTCCGCCACGCTATAAAGCGTACCGCTGTAAAGCAAAGATACATTGTCACGATGGGTTGCATCATACAGCACGGTTGTGGTCGGAGTTTCACCGCCGGAAATCTCCAGAACCTTTGGAACTAATGTGTTGAATGTTTCTGTGGCGGTTGCCGTCACACCCTTTGCGTTGAGATTCTTTGCAAGCTGTGTTTTCAGGCTGTTCAGTTTTGTCAGTTGTTCTGCAATTGTCGCCATGTTACACCTCCACCATCGTTGCAAGGACTGTGGATATATCGCCAACGCTATCCTCTAAGGCTTTGATACGGGTTGCAAGGTTGTTGTCTGCTGCTTCTCGCTCTGCTGTTACTTTTGAGTACGTGCTATGCAGATAGGTTTCAATTCCATCCAAAAATTCTTTGTTGTCATGTGTGTGGGCGGATTCTTTCAATTCGCCTACATCCGGCGACAAGTCCAGCACAAATAGCCCGTCCGGTACAATATCCAGAGCGTTGTGAGATACCGTACTGATGGACGGCAATACCCGCCATGTTTGCTTGCCTGTTACTGTAACCAGCTTTGCGGCGCAGTATTTCGCTGATTCGCCCTCTTCACACCCCGGCGTATAATCGCCCCAAGATGCAACGTCACCGTTTGTACCGTTTTTGACGGTCGCTGTGGTTGTGCCGTTTTTGTCTGTAGCGGTAATGGTTGCTCCTGTACTGGTTTCCGTTACGATTACCGTTGGAGAGAAACCATTTGCCCCATCTCTTCCATCCGTTCCATTCATGCCATCTTTTCCGGCTGCTCCAGTATCGCCTTTCTCGCCCTGAATGCCTTGGATACCTTGCTCTCCGGCGTCTCCCTTCTCGCCCTTCAAGCTTGACAGCCATTCGGCTTCCGTGCCAGTATAACCGTTCTCAACAGCGATTTCATAGGCGGATGCTCCGTCCGCCCCATCGTGTACCGAAGCAATCTTTTCATCAATTTTTGCAATCAATTGCTGATACAAGTCCGGCGTTGGCGGAACAACTTCAGAACCAGAAGAACCAGAACTGCTGAATCCGGATTGCTCAATCCGCAGCTTAATAGGAGCTGTCGTTGCCCGCAGAGCCGTTTCATCGTCTGGAGCATAGCCAAACAGGCTCATTGCTGCACAACCTGCCTGCAATTCTGACGGCATTTTGCAAGAATAACCATCTACGCCAAGCGAGATATTGTAGGTATTTTCGTCTTGCATAAATTGTACAACCTTGTACAAGCCTTCCCATTCATTGTCAAACACAAATCGAAAGGATACAAAAGCAATCTGCCCATCTGCCAATTTGTCCCGCTCAATGCAATCAATCTGCTGCTTTTTTACCAAGAATTTCATGCGGTTTCCTCCTCCCAAGTTTTCGTTTCTTCGTTGAAAATCCAGTTCCCATCGCTGCAAATGATTTTGGATAGCACGTCCTCATGGTCAGCACCGTGCCTTGAATCCCAATTCGTGCCTTTTTCAATTGCATCCCACTGTGCTTTTGTGCCTTCGTAGGTGATTTCGGTCAGGCTGGAGCAGTAAGTGAGCATGCATGTTCCAATTTTCGTGCAGTTGGCAGAAATGGTTAAACTGGTTAGAGCAGTGCAACTCGTAAAAGCAAATCCACCAATCAGGCTGCTTTCTACTCGCACGGTAGTCAATTTTTTACATTCACTAAAAACATAGCTTTCCCATGTTGTTACGTTGAATGGAATGATAACGTCTGTAATTGCAGTATCGCTAAATGCATATGCTTCAAGGGATTTTACAGTGCTAGGAATTGTCAATTGCTGCAATCCGTGTCCAATATCAGATGTATTCATGGAAATAAAGAATGCTCCAATTCCAATTTCTGTCAGAGAAGATGGGAATGAAACGGTTTTTGCGTTTGGACAATCTAAAAATAATCCGTTTCCAACTCTCGTGATACCGTCTGAAATGGTAATCTTTTTAATATTTGTATTTTTGCAAAAAGCAGAAGGATTTTTTTGAACATCCACTACGCCATAAATACCTGTTCTGTAATCATACGTTGCACCTGTTCCACGCAACAGCAGTGTTCCGTCCCCATATAAAATATAATAAACATCGTCACCGCACTGTCCAACAGCAACCAGATCGGAAGTAAAATCCGCAATTTTAGCTTCCAGCTCTGCGATTTTGCTGTCCTGCTCCGTGATGCGAGTTTTGCACTCCTCCAAAGATGCGTTGGTTTGATCCATTTTGGATAGCATATCTGTAACTTTGCATTTGCCTAAAATACATTTGCAATACGTGCGATAATCGGTCAGCACGTCTATTTTTGTGGCATTTGCCTGCAAATACACATCATATAGTAGCAAATAGGTTTTTGTTTTGGTATTTGCCGGATGTTCCGGCTTTGGTGTGGCAGATGCTGCCCCAGAAACGATTTCTACGCCGCATTTCCGCACAGATTCGTCCGTATCGCAGTACAAATAGACGGAAACATAGCGTGGCAATGCCGTGTCTACATATGACGACAAAGAGAAACTGGTTTGTGCATCAGAATAGTAATAATGTCCACCAATCCATGCCTGTCCTGTCCCTAAATAGATATTCAGTCCGTTCGTTGTAGCCTGAAATTGGCTGCCGTAGGTGTCCAGAACGCCGTCACAAATCAAATTTCGCAGGTATGCACTAAAATTTTCGGATGTGTACGTGCGATCCAGAACGCCTGCACTGCTTTGCTTTGCGTCAAAAAAACCAAAATGCTGCATATTATACCTCCCGTGTTTGGAATGTCGGCGTTAAAGAACGCCCGTTTTGGTCAAACGTTTCAATCATGCCGACTAGCTGCATACGTGATTGTTCCAATCCGAATGCGTCCTGCTGTATCGATACATAATCGCCCACAAAATAATCTACATTGTACCGATAGGATGGATTATTTACCGCAATCGTAGATTCACTGGATTCTGAAGCTGGCAGAAGCTGCTCCAGACCTCGTTCTTTCAGCATTGCCAGATAGGAATCTTCCGGAATTTCCACCGTTTCCCCGGCATCGTTCTGCTGCGTTGTCTGTAAATCCTTTGCGTCAACGTAGATTTCGTAACGTTCCAACTGCTCCGGCTCTGCACCTCTGGCACAGAGAATGCGTTTCCGGTCTTCACCTTCGCCTGCTCCGAACGCATAGGCGACATTTTTCCGTGTGGCTGCATCGACAGAATAACCGAACCCTAGCAAGTTTTGAAATGTATCTGAAAAAATCACAGGAGAATTTTCCGATTGCAGCACACTGCGGTCTGTTCCAGCAGACAGAGTGAATGCCAAATCATACTGCTTGTCACTTATTTTTCGCAGTCGAACGTTTGCTGTTCCGCCGACCTGCTCGCAGATTTGATAGATCCACTCCATCAGATTTGCATAGCTGACTTGCAATTGTGCTTGCTGCTCCCAGCAGTCTCCCGTTGCCGTGTCATACGCCAATCCGGGAAGATTTCGTACATCATGCTGTAGGCAGTTTAGCCGAATCGCTGTGTAAATCATCTGACTGTATCTGGTATTGCTGGAAAAAGAAAGAGCCGGATAAATAATCCGGCGTTCCAGTAAAGACATCAGGAATCGTCCGGTTACGGTCAAATAGTCTCCGTTTTCAGCGTCTGTTTGTAATTGTACCGATTCAATGATGCCATAATGCGTTTTGTCGTCACTGCGTCCAACTAATTTCCCGATTTGAAATGCTGCATAATTTTTCGCATTGGCAGCGATATAGATTTCAAATGCACCACAGGAATAATATTCCACGTCCCAAATCAGACTGGAAAACGTGTCGCAAATCGTTTCTAGCTCAACGGTGATAACAGTTCCAACAGGTGTCAACTGATATATTTCAATCCACATAATCACACCCCCAGATAAGCAATCCGATATAAAATGGTCATATTTAGCTTGGGATTGCTAGATGCTCCGGCAGTTTGTAAATGCAAATGATTCAGCCCGCTCCGCAATTTTAGCCATGTAGAACCGTAAACGATGCTGCTAATGATGTTGGATTCCACACCATCGGTATATTTTGTAATCGTTTTGTTCCCATCATAGGTAGTAATTATAATTTGTTCTCCCGATTCTATGGTAGTGTTTAGCTGTAAATATGTGTCAGTATCATCGTGATAAATGGTCGGCATGGACTGCGTTCCGGATTCTGTTTCCAGCACAATAGTGAATCCCGTTTCGATGCCAGAATTTAAGATAGCGATATTGCTGTCTTCCGAATAGCTGCCAATTGGAAACGGTTTTGTGCTGTCTGGAAATGGGAAATGAAATGCACCTGAAACCGAACCGTACTGCACAGAAAACAATTCTCGACTGTACCAATAGGGATCAGGACATAGAATGGAAATCTGTCCGTTGGTTTCGTTTGTGAAATTGGAAACATTGCAAGTTTCTACATAACCCTCTGTATAGACATCTACATTCTTTGTTTTATAATACACCTTGATGTATTGACTTGGTTTCACGACATTATACAATGCGTGTCGTTTCTTTTCCAGAACCGTCCCTCTCATGACAAAGGAAATTACAAGATTCCGTTTTTCGATGAACGCATGATTCAAATAGCTGCCGTTTAGAACGGCATAAGCGGAAGTGGAGAGCGTTCCGGCAGGCGGATAAAGCCCGTCAATGGTGGACACCATGTATTGTGTTTTGGTGGTGGTCATATCCATCTGATTGCCGGATTCGTCCTCCAAAATCAAAGAAAATCGCATGGTATCACTCCCTTATCGCATTTCTGGTCTGCCGATAGATTTCCAATCGGGATAATGCCTTCGGACTGTTGTTTGTCTGATTGATTGTCCGGGAATTGTCTGTATTATAATAATTATTTGTAACACCAGCACTGGAAGTCGGAACAGCCGTCATGCTGCCAACGTTCCAATCTGCTGACAGGGACTTTTGGGCAGCTGTCATCACGTCTTCGCCCATGTCAGAAACGGATTGAATGACATCCTTTACCTTTGCGTCAACGCCTTCTGCCAAACCATAGTCCAAATTATAGCCCAGTTCTTCCTTGAATAGCTTGGAAGGAGATGCAATGCCGAAGAATCCAGCAATATTATTCCAGATTTCATCGCAGAACCCGCTAATCTGATTCCACAACCAGCCGCAAACATCCCCAATGCCGTTCCAAATACCGTATACAATGTCAGAACCGATACTGTAAACCTGCCCCGGCAGTCCGGAAATACCGTCTACAATGGCGTTCCAGATATTGCTGGCTGCATCAGCGGCACGGTTGCCCACATCCCATGCAAAATCACCAACACGGGAAACCACATCACATAGCCAATTCCAGACTTCACCCGGAAGGTCCCGAATTTTATTGATAATCGTGTTGAAAAAATCAGAAACAGCACTGTTTGCCTTGTTGTTCATATCCACTGCCCATGAAATGACATTGGATATGACATCACATAACCAATTCCAAAACTCTCCCGGCAATTGGCTAAGTTTATCAACGATGTTTCTGAAAAATCCATTTATCATCTCTTGTGCTTCATTCCGCATATTCAGCGACCATTCCACAACGTTAGAAACGATGGTACAGAGGTGTTCCCAGATTTTTTCCGGCAGCTCTTGGAAAAATGTTACAATCTTGTCAATGACTTCCTGCATTCCAGTGGTTGCCTTGTCCAGCATATCCGAACACCATTGCTTGAACTTTTCCCATGCTTCGGACAATTTTTCGCCGATTTTTTCTGCCAGCGGTGCTAACCCATCTACAATGGCATTTAGAATGTCCGGAACAGCGGTTACTAATGCAGCGACAATCTGCGGAATCGCCTGCACAATGGTCATTAACAATGTGACTGCTGATGATAACAAGGTTGGAATAGAATCCATCAGAAATTGGATGATCGTCTGGATAATCGTTGGCAGAGCCGCAATGAGAGATTGGATTATTGTTGGCAAAGCAGCAACAATGCTATTGATTAACGTGGTAATCGCTGTTGTAATTTGCGGCAGTGACTGTACCAGAAAATTGCTGATGGATTGTACGATGGATGGCAACGTTGTTGTGAGTACCTGAATAATCAGCGGAATCGCCTGTACCAACCCATTTAGCATGGACTGTGCCGCTGCCAGCACCTGCGGCAGAGCCGCTGTTAGGGTTGCCGTAATGGTGTCAATGATGGTTGGTAGTGTTGTGAGTAGGTTTTGCAATACCTTTGGGATTGCTTGTACAATGCCGTTGAACAGCGTTGTGGCAGCAGATAATATCTCCGGAAACATTGAAGACAGAGCGGAGCAGGTTTGCAAAATCAGGTTGGAGAGATCAGAAGTCAAATTCAGCTCCGACAGAGCTTCGGCAATGCCACTGAATAGCTGCAAGGCAGCGGAAACCAGCCCTGGTGCAAGAGAAATCAGTTCCGATGCCAGTGCATTTGCCATAGAAATCAACGCTACAATCAAATCCGGTATAATTGCAGTCAGCATGGAAACCAGCGACTGCAAAATATCTGTAATTGTACTGGTCAATTCTGGAACGCTCTCTTGGATGCCGGAAATCACACCAGACAGCAAACCGGATACGGCTGCTAACACTTGCGGCAGCAAGGCTTGTACCTGATCCAGAACGCCGGAAACCATTTCGGAAATCGCAGCGGCAATATCATCGGATGCTCCGGTATCTCCGGCAAACAAATTTTGAAATGCCGTACTCAGGGATTCCAGCCCCGGCAGCAAGCCGGATAGGATTTCTCCTTTCATGGCTGTCATTTGTGTGATCAGCGGTTCAAACGCAGCACCGACTTTCGCCATAGCCTGCTCATACTGTAGATTTGCTTCCCGTGCAGAAATAATGCTGGCGTTGTTTTCCTCATAGGCAGCAGCACTGTCAGCATACAAATCATTCAGAGTATCCACAATCAATTGCTGCCGCTGCTGTTCATCGCCGCAAGCAGCAAGCGATTCATTGAAATCATCTTCTGAAACGCCTGCCCAGTTGAGGGCATCCGCCAAGTTACCTGTAATTTGTCCAACTTTTGCTGTTTCATTAACTGATTCCGCCAAACCATCCAGTGGAATAGAATCACCATAGGTTGCCCAAATACCAGTTGCACTGTCCAGTAGGCTATTCAGATTTTCGGTAGACGCTCCCAATTTCATAAAATTGGAGATGGTCGTATTGGCTGCCGTTTCATCCCCCATCACACCATACATCTGACGGAATGCTTCATTGGCATATTCAGTCGTATATCCGGCAGACTGTGCAGTGGTCTCTAGCTTCGCCATGTTTTCTCGAAATTCCATGGTGGATTCGGAAATTTCTGCAAAGCTGGCAACCGCATCTTTTACCGATGCCACAAGGGATGTTAGAGCATTACCGATAAACGTTGCAACGGCTTCCTTTGCAACGGAAAAGGAATTTTCGCTGTCTTTAGCAGAATCGCTTAGATCATCCATGGAATCGCTTGCTTGTCCTGCCTCATCTCCAGCTTTATCCAAAGCAGAATCTAAATCTTCCGCAGCGTTTCCTGCTTCATCCTGTGCATTCGCCATTCCCTCTAGTTCGGATTGGTATTGATTTAGAGAATTGGTGGTAACGATAATTTCCCGCTGCAATGCTTCAAACTGATTTTGCGAAATTTCGCCACGTTCTAGCTGTCCTTGTGCTTGCTGTGCAGCAGTTTTCAGCGTTTCTAGCTTCTGTGAAGTGTCGGAGACCGCATCCGTCAACAGCCGCTGCTTCTGTGCCAGTAGTTCTGTATTCGTTGGATCAAGCTTCAGTAGCTTCTCTACATCTTTCAGCTGACTTTGTGTGCTACGAATGTTTTTGTTGACATCTTCCAGCGATTTGGAAAGTTGCGTGGTATCGCCATTGATTTCTACAGTGATTCCGGCTATGCGGCTTGCCATCAATGACACCTCCGTTCGTATAAAATATTGTCTGCTGACAAAACAAGACACTGCAAGGGCAAACAATTAAAATTTATCAAAATCTTCCTGCGTTGGCAAATAGGCATAAGATACGCTGTCGTTGTCCTGTTCAATGAACATATCATTCACCAAACCAATCGTCAGCAAATCCAAATCGCCCATTGACAGTCCCAATTGTACACACCGCAGCAGAAAAAGCGGCGTTGTCATTTGACGGTCAAGCGGGCGATGTTTTTTTTAGACACTGCCAGCGTTTCCTGATTCATGCCCCACAATTCCAGCAGCTGTGGCAACACTTCATAGATAGAGAAAATTGGAAACTGTTCCAGCCAATCTTCTGGATTTTCCGGCACATTTGTCGGATCAGCGTGATATGCCATAATGTAAGCGATATTTTCAAAAATCTCAAGGCTTTCAATATCCGGCATTGCAGATTCTGTTGCTTTCTGTGGATGCAGAGAATTTTGCAGCACAGAGAAATCATGGAACAAATCCCGCCGAAATTTCGCTCGATATAATCTCAGAATGGCAGCGGAAGCCTGAAACGAGACTTCCTGTCCGCCGATTGCAATGGTTTTCCTGATACTCATTCCGTTGTACCCCCCTTAGTTACAGTTGTATTTGTAATCGTTGGCATATAAACACTTTCATACCAATTCTTATAGACGGTTTCATCGGTGCTTTCGCAGCTTTTTGATTTTACAAGCCCATTTTCCAGAGCAGAAGCGGTCAGCGACAGCGTTTCCGTCTTAACTTCCTTGGAATCCTCAATCGTTGCCGATTCTGTACTCGGTCTGGATACGCTGCAACGATAGAACACATGACGGATTTTGTTTTTATCGCCCTCAAACTCGAAAAACAACGCAAATTCGGCAGTTTCCACATCGTTTTTCTCGACCAGAACGCCTTTGTCGTCCAGAATTTCGCCTAAAATCTCGGTGGCAAATTCGGTTGTCACCAGTGCGATTTCCAAATCTCCTTCATATCCGGAATTATTGCTGCACATATAGTATATACAGTTATCGGCATAGAACGGCTCGTTTTCGCCGTTTGCGTCAATACTTAAATTCACCGCACCGGGAAGCCGCTTGACTTTGCCGTAGGTTGGGATTCCATCCGCATCGTAGGATTCAATTTTTGCCCAGTGTACTTTGTTCAAGCCAAACTTTACTTTGTTCTTATCCATTGCTGTTTCTTCCTTTCCAATTTTCCGCTTTTATCCTCTCAATGCCCGCTCCAGAGCATCGACAAACGCCTGCTCTCCGGCTCGTTCCGCCGCTGCAATATGCGGCTGTGCCGGAACGGTTGTCCGGTGGTTTCGTGTCACGTGTCCGTGTTCCAGCAAGTGTGCCAACCGGTAATGTGCCTTGGAATGCACAACAAGCCGGATGGAATTGCTGTTTTGAAATTGCTTGGTTACTTTCCAGCTTTTCGCATACGCTCCGGTTCGCTGCGGAGCAGTCGCTGCAATCTGCTTTTTCACCGTGTTTGCGGCTTTCTTTGCCGCTTGTTCTACCTGTTCCATGGTGTAAACATGGTATTCTTCCAGTCCTTGCACCACGGCATCGGCAAGCTGTTCTACGTTAATGTTCATTCGGCATTTCCTCCCATACCACCTCGAAGGTGTAGTCGGTTTCCAGCAGTAGCTCCGATTCCAGATATTGTTCTTGCTTGGAATAGGGAATTTCTTCCATTTCTAAGCAGGATTCAATTTTTTCTTCTGCTGCAAAATTTTTTCTCCGGTCATAGAACGACAGCGTTACCACATTGATTTTCAGATAGTTGCAATTATCCGCATGGAAATCGTTCCGTGTGGCAACATCAAAAACCAAATAAGGGAGTTGTGGCACTTTGTCTTCTTCCCAGTGATGGTACACATTCGGGAAGCCCATACGGTCAATCAAATTCCGTAAATCGGCATTCGTCATTGCCTTCCACCGTCCCTTCTTTTTCTTTGACATATAATTCCAATGTATCTGCCGATTTCTGATAGATCCGATAAACATCATAACGCCGTTCGTGATATTCTACAATCGGCTCACCGTGATAGTCTACAGGAGAAATATAAAATAGAAATTCAGGGTGAATGCCAATCTGTGCCCCTTGGAAAAATTCGTTCTGCGTAACGGTTTGCACTTGGCAGAATACTGCCCGCTGTTGGATTTCCTGCACCTGCTGCACGCCAAAATCATCGGTGGTATATCGTGGTCGGAGCAGGAATATTACATCATCCGTCAGCATCGGTTTCCTCCCGCATTTTTTCAGAAAATAGGCGGTTGTTCAATGCCCACCGCAGCATTCTTGGCATTCCATCCCCAGTATCTCGCTTCCGCCATGTCCATGCAGCATATTGAATCACCAATTGACTATCTGCTGTACTGTCTGTCAGCGTGATTCCTTCCGTCTGGATGGATTCCTTTGCAGCCTGAAGATAGGCTGCAAGGCGTTCATCGTAGACGTTGGCAGAAATTCCTAAATCTACTTTCAACATTGCTAACAAGTCAACGTCTAGCATGGGAATCCCTCATTTCTTATTCCGTTATTCCGTTGCATTTGCTGTATCTTCTGCGAAGGTCATGGTTGCCGTTGGCTTTGTGCCGCCAATTCCAATCGCCACAAATGCTTCCGGAATCACTGGTACACCGTCATAGCGTGCTGTGCCTTTGAACACAGTCTGATCTTCGATGAACCGAACGTGTTCCGACTGTGCCAGCGTTGTGCCTGCCCGTTCTGCCAGCAGATACAAATCGCCATAACCACCGATAATCACGTTGTCTGGGATGAAATCCAGCGTTTCGATTGCACCGCCAATCACCGGCATGGTTTTTTCCATTCCGGTTACAATTGCACCGGCTGCATTGATACTCAATGCGTTGGCAACTAGCGTTGTAAAGGTCTTTTCATTCATTGCCCAGAATTTTTCGCCATGGCTATAGGTACTCTTGGCATTTCCGGATGCCAGAACCAGTTCCTTGAACAAAGCGGCATCGGTCTTTCCTGTAACTGCCAACAGGTTAGAAGTAGACAAGTTTTCCCACGTTCTAGCGGTTGCGGAATAGTCGGTTGGTTTTGTGGTCTGTGCCAGTCTGGTGACAATGCCCAATGGCATTTTTGTGCCAGTGCCGTACAGAATCACTTTGTCTAAGGCGTAGCCGATACTTTGCCCGATAGCAGAAATGATTTCATCCGCAAGGTTGATGTCGGAATCTGCCAAAATCGCATTGCAGATTTTGATATATCCGCCGACCTTGTATCCGTCTACCTCTACATCGTTGAACGTCAGCGATAATTCGTTCAGCGTTGCACACATTTCTGTCCAGACAGCTTCCGGCACTGCACCCATAATGTTCTGCCGTGCTTTGCCTGGAACGGCTTTCACGTTGACATGCTTATAAAGCTTGGAATTTTTCAGGACAGTTTCCTTAATCAAATCCAGAACGACTTCTGGAATCAGGAGACTTGCTCCGGTGATTGCCCGCTTTTCCTGACCCATACTGCGAACTCGTTCCAGAAAATCATGTACCTCCGTGTTTGCAAAGAATGCGTCCCGCTCCTGCGGATTCATGCCGAAAAATCGTTTTCTGTTTGCCATTTTTGTGCCTGCCTTTCTTTGTGGTTCTGATTCTGGCTTGGGTGCTTCCGGCGGCTTTGCCGGCGGTTGCAAAGCTTCCAGTTCTTGCAGCTCCGTTTTTAGTGCATCCAGTTCGGATTCTGTTGCTGCAATTTGTTCTTTAACAGCATTCATTTTTGTTTCAAATTCTTCTACAGAATCTTCCACTGCCTGCTGTTCTTCCTCGGTTTCTGCTTTTTCAATTGCAGATTCCAGCTCTGCTTCTTTTGCGGAAAAACCAGCTTCCTGCTCTCTCAGTTCTGCAAGCTGTTTCTGCTTTTCATCAATTTTCTTTCGTAACAAAAATACTTTTAGCATGGATTGCCTGCTCCTTTCAATTTCTCTCGCATGGATGCTTTCCATGCCGTTTTTTTGCGTTCTCGAATTGCTTCCCGGTCTTGCTTCCGTGCAGCAATTGCTGTATCTTCATACGCCGGGAACGTGCAGCAGGACACTTCAAACAAATGCACTTTGCGAATTGTCCAGTGGACACTGCCATCTTCCCGAACGTTGGTATCCTCGTCCTCAATGCAAAATCCGAAGCTGCACTGCGATACATCGCCCCGTTTGACCCGTTCATATAGATTCTTTGCATCGCTATCATTGGGATTGATGACAATTTTGCCGTATAATCCATGGTCGTCCTGCTGCAAAGACAATGTTCCAGCGGTAGTACGACCTAGTACCAGTCTGGAATCATGGTCAATCAATGCCCGAATATCGCCATTCAGGGCATCGGTAAACGCACCCGGTGCAATACTTTCCGTCATGCCGCAGCCCATGTCGTAAATGCTGTTAAATACGGCAAAATAGCCCTCTATCACCAGCTCTTCCGTTGGTTCTGCTCGTGTTTTTAGCGTTGTGGAGCAGGTTCTATACTGCCATTCATGTTGCATTTTGCACGTCATCTCCTTGTACTAATTTTTTCTGATAAGCGGATAATTCATACGGGATATAATTTTCCAGTACCCGCAATTCGTCCAGACCATCCTTTGGCGACAGACCCATGCGGTCACGTACTTCGTTTCCGGTGACAAATCCCCGGTCAGAGAGACTGCCGAATACGCTGGATAGTGTCTGAATATCCCAATCATACAGGGATAGCAGATTGAATCGAATGTACATGGACGGAGAAAGAATGAGTTTTTTCGTCATTTCCTGCTGCAATCCAATTACAATTGGTCGAACAGTGTGGTTCACAAAGGCATTCCATGCTTCTTTGTTATATTCTCCAACGCCTAGCAAGAATGGCGGAACGCCCAGAACAGCTGCAATCATGCGGCGGTTCATTTCTACCGTGTCACTGATTGCCAGATCTGCCAATGTCAGCGGTTTGATTTGTGTTACATCAAACTGTTCCGCTGGAATCAGCCATGGCTCGCCTACATCGGCAGCTTTTACGTAGCTGTCCAGCAGCTTTTGCCGTCCCTCTGGAGAACTAAATTCTTCCGTGATGGCATCGACTTTTACGATAACGGACGGCTTCCATTTACTGGTTAAAAATGCTCGTTCCGTTGCAGATGCCTGCTTCAGATTGTTCGCAAAATCTCGTAACGACACCTGCAAGCCACGCCCACACCAGAAACAATGCGGGTCTGGGTTAAAAATAAAATGGAGCAGGCTGTCCGTTGGATATGGTTTTCCGTCAATCCAGACTTGATAATTGCCGCTATGCGAAATGGAAACCCGGTGGGCTGCAATTGGTTCTAACTCGGTCAGATAACCATTCTGTGTGCGAATTGCCACAATACTGTTTCCACGTCCATACAGCAGCAGATTCATCACAATCGCTTCCATCCATGCTTTCCTAGTCAGATAGGGGGAAGGGGAGATGTCAATTTTCCGGCTCAGCTCGTTAATGACACGCTGGTCGCCGTTTTCCGTATTTTCCATCAAATGAATGGTTAGCGTACTAATCAATTCCGCAATTCTGCGGCAACCGGTCAGAACTTCAGGGCATTTATCCAGCGATGTATAGCCCGGAACACATAGCGTTTCCGCTGCATCGTTAGAAATCAAAAATCCAATCTTGGAATCTGATCGTTTCTGCCGGAATCGTTTCCAGAAATTCATGCTTTGCCCCACCACCCTTCTGCTTTTCGTTTGCGTTCCATATTTTGTAAATATCGAACACAGGCAAATACACTGGCATCAAATAAATCAATCCGGCTTGTTTTTTCAATTTTTTCGTATTGTACCATATCATCGGTTTTTTCAATCGCTGCAACGTTCTCCACGCAGTATTCATACGGTTCTGCGTGACAGTAATACAATTTTCCATCTTTTGCTTGTTTCTCAATATGTCGGAAGCCTTCCGATTTTGCCCAATAGTACTGCGGTTGGTCTACAATGTTGAACTTTGCCCGTTTCATTTCTATGAAATATTCCCGTGCAAATTTTCGGTCATGTCCAATCTGCCGGATTTTGAATCCACGCTGCCGCATCATTGCAAACCAGTCCACCACATCGGTGACGTTAACAGTAGGAGAATTGCACATCGTCAACCAGCCATCATCTGCCCAGCCAAACAATGGAATGTTATCTTCATCGGCTTTCTTTGCTGCCATGACGACCGGAAAGAAAGCGTGTGGGATAATAATATCTACGTCTGCTTCTACGTGATGTCCATAAATAACCGCTGCTGTCAGGTCATATAAACGGGATAAATCCGCTCCGCCGTACCAGTCGATTTTCATCCGTGCCAGATCGTCCAGTGTCCAATGATATTTTTTGTCGGATGCCCGAAATTCTTCCAAATTGAAATAAGCACGCATGGCACTGGTATAAATATTTAAGCTGCGGGAGAGAAAATCTTTTCGCTGCTGCGGATCGTTCTGTGCCTGTAAGGCTTCCTGCATTAAATCCTCCGGTCGAATGGTAACGCCGTAGGATGGATTTGCTTTCTCCTGCTGGATCGCTGACGTGTAGTCTACATTGCCGTTTTCGTCTTGGTCTGCCTGCGACACAAAACAGAACAGCGAATCATCCTGTACCGTGCCGTTCAGCACCTTTTTGGCATAGGTCAGACGGTGATAGCAAAAGCTATTGATGTTATCTCCAGCAGTCGTAATGCCCACCATCAGCTTGTTTGTGTAGGCTTTCATTGCTTCCTTGAATCGGTTATACTGTGCCGGTTTCTTGAACGCATGGACTTCGTCTGCAATCGCAATGTTGCAGTTAAACGAATCCTGTGCATCCGGATTGCTGGCAAGGGCTTCGATTTTCAGAGAACCGTCCGGTCTGCCGTCTGCATCCAAAAACTGATACTGAATGGAATGTTCGGCGTTGTTATTCAATACCCGAAATTCATTTAGCATTCCCTGATACCGCAGCGTGTATAAAATATCTTGAAACGATTCACACGCCTGTTTCTGCGATGCTGCGACAATGTAGATAATTGATCCAGACCGCCGTTCTAAAACCGCAAGAGCGAATGTGAGAGCAGCGATAAACATGGTTTTCCCGGACTTCCGTGGAATGAAAATAAACGCTTCCTTGTATCGGCGTTTCACTGTCCCGGCATAGTAAAATCCTAGAAGATTATAAACGCAAAATACCTGCCATGGTTGCAGCAGCATTGGCGTATTCATCAGCGGTTTGCCTTCAATGGATTCGCCCTGTTTGTGAACCATAAACGATTCAATCAGACTGCAAGCTGCATTTGGCTGTTCCGGCTTCAGTTCTATGTCTGTTCGCTGCAAATCGCTTAGAAACCGCTGGCATTCCAGCCGATTATTTCCGGCAATGTGTTTCCCAGATACCACATCATTTGCATACTGAACGGCAATCGCATAGTAATCTTTTTTATCTGCCAATATTTTTCAACACCTCAGCAAGGGAAGAAACCTTTTTCTTCTCCATTGCTTCTTCGTTGATGGCTTTTAAGCCCTTTGGTGTCAGCCCTAGATCTCGCCAGTAGGAGAGAGCAGTCTTGTTTAGTTCATCCCACAGCATTAGTGCTGGGTTTTTCATGCGGTTAGTTTCGCCATGGGAGTTGGTGTGCGAAATAATCGGATTGCCGTCATACTGTTCAAGGGCTTGGTCTCGCTTTTCCAGAATGTCTGCTAAGGCATCAATGACACCATCGAACGATTTCTTATAAGTCTCCACCTCAACACACGCCTTTTTGATTCTGCTTTTCCACTTTTGTTTCGTCAAGAGCCACTCCTCCTTTCCCCGTCAAGGCTTTTTTGAAAAAATCCCCCGCAGTTAGAAAAAGTCCCATACGCCGTTCCAAGTGTATCTGCCCTCCCCCCTGCATGAAGGGGGGAGAGACTATCCAATGTCATTAACTTAACATCTAGCCAAGCGAGCTAAAATCTGCTAAAATAAAGAAGGGTGAAGATAATGAAAGCAGAAACAAGGTTCATACGGCAAATACAAAAGATGGCAAGTGATGTGGAATTTCAAAGCAAACACGTCAGAGATGGCGAAAAAGATTTCAAGCGGACAAGAAAACTTACGTTTTCAGATGTTATCATGTACACAATCGGGAATACAAGAAGTCCGCTTGAACTGGAGGCACAGCGTTTTTCAAAGTATCTCACAGCGGATGAAATCAGCGGTGCAGCTCTGTGTAAAGCCCGGCAGAAAATCAAGTATACCGCATTTGAGGAACTGTTTGAGCAAACAGCGGCATCTGCTCCCAAAGATAAGCGGTTTCACGGATATCATCTGTATGCAGTGGACGGGATGAAGGGAGAGTTGCCTAAAACTCCGGAATTATCCGCAAAATACTGCGAAACTGAAAAGTGTAAAACGCCGGTATTTCACGCAGTATCAACTTTTGATATTCTGAATGAGATGTTCATACGTTCTAAATTTCATTTTGGAATTGCCGATGAAAGAGAACTCGCCGGCAAGATGATTGATGCTGTGGCACAAGATGTATATTACAAAGATGAGCCGCAAATATGGATATTTGACAGAGGATTTCCGTCTTTAAGCTTGATTCAGAAGCTGCTTGAACACCGGTTGTATTTTGTGATGCGGGTTTCTTCCAGCTTTCTGAAGGAAGTCAATGCGTTCCGCAAAAGCAAGTATGTCGACCGCGTGATTCATATTGAATATTCTGAACGCAGAGCGACTCAGAATCATGTGCATTCGGATGGAATCAGTCAATTTGATTTGCGGTGTGTTCGCGTTAAGCTGCCCAGTGGAGAGGATGAAATTCTGGTCACGAATCTTGATCGGAAGGATTTCCCTAAGCGTGACATCAAAGAAATTTATCGTCTTCGGTGGGGAATTGAAACGGGATTCAACTACTTGAAAAATGCCGTATTCGTGGAGGAATTTGTCTCAAAAACTGAAAACGGACTTGCACAAGACTATTTTGTGTCGCTTCTCGTTTACAATTTTGCAACTTGCATATGTGGCAGTATGTATCCGAATATCCCAAAAAAAGAAAATACAAGTACAAGATCAATCGAAGAACTGCCACCAGATTGATCTACCATAATCTGATGGATGTACTGTTCAAAAGCATTCCCTCTCTTTCGCGTGTCTTGAACGCACTCAAATCTGACATCATCAAACATCTTTCTCCCGTCCGTCCGAATCGCTCTTTTTCTCGCCATTTTGATACTTCCAGACATTCTGCTTGCCATTCAAGAGCCGTTTTAAGTTAATGACATTGGAGACTATCGCCGTCCACCTTTTTCCGGGTGTCGCTTGTTGTGGCAGGCATCACACAAACTGATCAAATTATCACTTCGCAGAGCAAGCTCCGGATAAGCATCCAAGTGTTTGATGTGATGCACTGTAACAGCCGGACGAATACGCCCATATCGCTTGCAATCCTGACACTGGTAAGCATCCCGCCGCAGGATCACACGCCGTTTGTGTCGCCACGCTTTGGATTTATAAAAATTTGAAAGATCCATCTGTTTATCCTCTTGTGAAAATTTACAAAAATGCCGATACAGGTATCTCACTATATCGGCAAAACTCATATTATAATAATAACATTTTAAAAAGAGAAAAACAATGAAATTTACTGCAAATCACTGCAATTGTCTGCAAACTTTCGGCGTGCTTCTTGCAACTTATAGTTAATTGTACGCTCTGAATAATGCATATGGTTTGCAATGTCCTGAACCTGCTCCATGTTCAAATATTTGCGAATCAAAATTGCTTCCATGATTGGATCCTGCAACTGAAGAATCGCCGCTTTAATTTCTGCCAGGCACGCTGCAACCACTTTTCGTTGCTTCTGACACATCTGTTCTGCTTCTGTGTCTTCTGCTTCATGTTTTTGTTTATAATCTTCCAAAGCGGCTAATTTGATTTTTTCTTTTTCCAGTCTGGAGAAAAACACGATTTCTTGACTGGTTTCTTCTTGTTTAGCTTTCATTGTAATACTCCTTGATGCATTGAATCGCTTCGTTGAATCCATAGCAGACCTTTGCAAGATACCCCTGCTCCGTCAATTGTTGTAACCATTGTTTTTGGTTGTCAGACAACCTTCCCCGTTCCGCTTTCATTTCTATGTACAATCCATGATACTTCCCACGTGCGACCGGCAAACATAAATCCGGTACGCCAGATTTCACACCAATATCTTTCCGTTGTTTACCTTGTACCACATTGCACTTGACCTCGTTTGGAATGTGGTAGAGCAGTTCCAGCCCCGGATATTTCATGCGGTTACTATTATAGCACGACCATTCCATAACAGTTTTCTGATGCTGATATTCTGTCATTCCGTCCTCCATCCATACAACGCCGCTTTAAATTCCTTCGGATTCAGGTTGCGTTCTTTCCGCTCCTGCTTGCATGCCTTAATAGAGGTAAACAAAATTGTCTGAATCTTCCCTTGTAAGCAGCCCTGTATCCATCTGCCGGAAGTGCGATCATAAATCCCATAAACCGGCTTTCGTTTTTGCTTTTTCGGGATTCCCAGCAGATTTTCCGTTTCTTCCGATTCAAAAAGAAACATTTTTTCTGCCTGCAGTTCTTCCGGGGTAAACACTGGCTTTGCTGTGTAAGGTGGTTCTTTGCGGATCAGCTGCCGAATCGTATCGCTTGACACGTGAAAAGTTCTCTGAATTTCTTCCATCGTCATGGTACCGTGGAAATATTCGTCGACAATCGCCTGTAACTTCTTTTCCCGCTTTAGCCAGTGCATAATAATGGCGTCCCGAAATGCTCCACGATAGGATTTGATCAGCTGCCGTGTATAATTGCACGACAAGCCCCACTGCTTTGCAATCTCTTCGATTCGTTCCCTGTCCACATAGAACCGATAGGCTGCTTCTATACACTCTTTTTCGGATGGTCTCTTCATTCTGATTTCTCCAATCTTCTCAGCAGCTTGTCCACTGCATCTTTGTATCGCCATTCGCAATGTGACCCATCACAATCACTGTTGCAGCATTGGCAGTATTCGTTTGCCAAACATTCTTCGTATGGACTATAATCCGCACACTCTTCAAAAAGCCCCTCTGCATCATCTGCTATTTTTTTCAGCATCTGTTTCAGCTTCTGGTTCTCCTGCTCCAGTTCCTTGTTTCGCTGTTCGAGCAGTTCCACGGTTTGTTCCAGCGGCTTGATCGTTTTAGACAATATCTGTTCAATTCCATGCATTGGATTTTCGTTGCAATAGCGGCTGTTCCATTTTGTAGCATACTCTCCAATGTATTCTGTTTCTGGATTCGCATCGCCTGCTCCAATTATAAACGGCATACAAATGTCATCCAGTATGCAGGATTCCTCATCATGCAAATTGTAATCCTCATGCATAAAATACATGGATTTTCGCCGATTTTCATCTTTATCTATCCATTGTTCGCAATAAAATTGCATTTCCCTGCCGCAAAATGGGCATGGTTTCAGCTTACGGCTAAGCACACCCTTGTTTATTTCGATAATTTCTTGCCGCTTGTTCCAATCCTGACAAGCTTTATACTTGTTTTCAAACCAATTTCCAGCACTGTTATGCGTGCTGTTTCTGGAACAAAACAGCTTGTAGCAGTGTCCTTTCTCTGGATCTTTATCGTAAGTATCTTTGATTTTTGGCACAGCCCAACAAACTGTACAGGGCATCAGATGTTCAACCAGTTTTCCCATTTCATTCTCCTTCCCATTTCACCTTACGCCCACAGTCCGAGCAATACTGTGCTTGCTTGTCCGTATGCTGCAAGTTGCCACATGCTCCACACGTCCACCAGACATACCCGTCCAGCAATGTAGATACTTCCACGTTTTCTGGTGTAACAGATTCTATTTCTTCAGAATCAATGCCATTCCGCTGTGTTTTGATATAATCATTCATGTTGCTTTTTCCTCCTGCTAAAAATTATTGTAAAAATCCGGCACAGTCTGCACAATACAGACCGCCGCTTGCTGATCTCATGAGTGGCACACCGCTGATTTTACAGTGGCAGCATTGCTTCGGTATATCGTCCGGAGCAGGCATTGGCTGATTCCAGCAGTATGTGCAAAGACTTGTCCATGTGCTGCCCCGTCCCTTGTCGTCCTGCTCACACAGCCCCTTTTCACAATGTAGAAAAGGTTGACTGCTTGGACAGCCATCCACACCGCCAATTGCTTCTTCATGCACCATGTACGGTTTCTTTTTCTTCATGCATTCCTTCAAGGTCATGCTGCTTTGCTCCTCTCTGTATATCCTTTGCAAAGGCAATCAGATTGCCCAACTTTACGCATAGACGCTCCGCAGCCTGAATGACATCATCCACGCATCCGACCTCATTCAGCAAGACCAGCCGTTCAGACTGTGCTGCCAGCTCAATTGCCATGCTCAGAAGCTGCCGGCTCTTCGGTACTTTCACTTCTTTTTTCTTCTTCATACGTCTTCTCCTTTCGGAATCCGTTCCAGTTTTGCCCCTGCTTCGGCAGTCCGAACATCCACCTTGTGATTGTGGATGTCAAAAGCAACCTTAATCATGACAGCCAAAGTAAGTATCAAAAAGCATCTGATCATCTTTCCTGCTCCTTTCCCATTTCCGGCGGCATTTCGGGCATAAATACCAGCCCGAAAACTGCCAGGATACATTCCACCATTGTTTGCACCACGCACATTCCGCATACTTGTATCCATTCCGGATTTCAATTCGTGGCGTTCCGTATGGGCGTTTCTCTTTCGCCATCGCTTACCGCCGCCCGTAGTTCTGCGGCGGTGGCGGTGCTTGCTCGTAATATCCATCATAATATCCGCCCTGCGGTGCGTTGTAGCCGTTCGGCTGCTGCGGTGGGTAGTTTTGTGGATAATTGCCTGCATCGCCCTGTGCGGCTTGCTGTGCATTCCCTGACGGCTTTCCATCACCGCAGAAGTTCAGCTGATCCACATTGACTTCCATTGCATAGTGCTTCACGCCGTTGTTGTCGGTATAGTCCGCATTCTGTAGCCGACCTTCGGCGGTAATCATACCGCCCCTATGTAAATACTTAACCGCAAACTCTGCGGTCTTGCCCCAGCACACACAGCTGATAAAATCCGCTTCCGGCTTGCCTTCCACCTTTCGATTTCTGCCGACTGCCAACCGAAAATGACAAACCGCCGTTCCGCTCTGTGTCTGCCGTGATTCTGGATCCGCACACAGCCTTCCTGTGATTACAACCACATTCGTCATGCTTCAATATCTCCTTTCGCATCCTGCACTTCCCGCAATGCACGGGAAATATCATAAATGAATTGCTTCTGTGTTTCTGCATCTGGAAAAATGCATTCTGCCACATTGGAAATAAGCGTACACAATGCAGCACCCGTTTCCGCTGCATTCGCACCCCTAAACGCAGCACGGCAGCTGATTTGATGGTCTTCATGCAGAACTGCTTTCAGTTTCAGAATCTTTTTCATTTCTGTTCCTCCTGCTTCTGACTTGCTGTAGAATAAGAGCAGCCCAGTTCCTGAAAAAGTTCCTCTCTTTTTCCCAGCAGGTAATAGAGTTCGTTCAGAAACATGGAATCCTCTGTCATGTCAGCGAACAGCTGCTCACTATACAACAGGATTCTGGATTTGATGGCGTTTTCCAACGCTGTCAGTCGTGCATATGCGTTCATTCTTTTATTTCCTTTCATCTTTATTTTTGTATGTTGCCAGTTCTTCCCGCAGGCGTGATATAATTTCTGCCTGCAAATCCAACGCCTTTGACAGCCTGACAATCTCTTCTTTTTGTTTCCGGCGAATCGTTCTGGCATCTCCTCGATATTCTCTCTGGTAGTTTGCCTTCTGCAATTTCCGATGTGCGGACTGGCATTCCGGACAGCGTTTCAGGCTGTTAAACCGTTGCCGCCCCAGCGTTTCCCGTGTCCCAAGAACGCATCCGCAATCCTTGCAAAACTTGATCTCACTCACGCTTTTTTTCTCCCCTCTCCCCTGCTCCCCTCTCGGTTTTGTCCACGGTTTTGACTTCGCCGTACTGGTTCATTTTTCGGATTTCTCCGAATAGGGAAGTGGTCAATCGTTGCTTTTCGGCAGTGACTAACTGCTCCAAGATTTCCGCATTGCCCTTATATGACACCGGAAAATCATAGGTCAGATACCTGTTCTGCACATCATCGTGCCACTGGATCTGTACCACCCGATAACTTCCACACAGATTCTCCCGGCTCAAATCAATCTTGGTTTGCAGCCGCTGGAGCGTCTCGAGATGCTCCCGAATCGTTACCGTACTGTCAATTCCGTGGGACACATCGTAAAAGTTAAATCCATAGATTTCTTCGCTCTGCTCCGCCGGTGTTGGCTTCGGCGGTTCTCTGTACCGTTCTTGCAAGCCGTTCTTGATTTGCATTGCAATATGATATGCAGCCGCTCCGAACATTCCCAGCACACAGACCACTACAAAAATGGCTTCTCCATCCACAAACTTTTCCTCCTATTTGCTTGACACCGAACCCGAAAAGGAGTATGATATTCTTGTCGATCCCTTTCGGCGGATTTAAATTCCAATTTTATTTCTCCTTTTATATGCCCTGTTGCTTTTCTCCGCAACAGGGATTTTTTATGTATGGTTCATCTAAGTTATAGATCAGGCTTGCATAAGCTTCAGCGTTTTCTGATACCGGTATGTCTTGCTGTTTCTTTTTGCTTCCGTTCTTCTTGTTGTATTTTCCATCCCTCTTTGCCCAATATCGCAAAGTTGATTTCCAATCTGTAATTGGATCATTGTTTTTTGTTTTCCATCCACGCTTTTCATAATAATCAAAAAAGCGTTGTAAGTCTGTCAAGATTCCGTTTTCTTCCGCATACGTTTGGATTTCCTCGAATGTTGGAGCGATTTTTTCCCTTGCTGCATCTAAGAAAGAAAGATTATTATCTTCTTTATCTTCTTTTATCTTCTTATTCTGTTGCCCCTTGCTTGCCTCTTGCCTGCCCTCACCTTGCCCACTGTTTGCCCCAATGCTTGCCCCTGCTTGAAACAGATCGAAGTTTTTCACCGTAAATACGGTACATTTTGCGTATGTCGTCCTTGCCACATACCCTGCCATTTCTAAGTGTTTGATAGCGGTTCGCACTTGCTTTACTGACAGCCCTGTTTTTTCTGCCAATTTCGCATAACTGGAAACCATTCCACCCCGTGGCACTTCAATCTCATGCCATGTGTTCGGGGCAATATCTGCCTCAATGATCAGACGAAAGAAAACGGCTACTGTGTTCGCATCGTCAGACCATTCCCAGTCCCGAAAAAACGACCGTGGCAATATAACATAGCCGCTTTCCAGCATGTTCTCACCCCCCTTTACATCATCCGCAGATACCAGCGGACAAATACCGCCGTTGGGACTAAAAAGCCCCGATTCACACTGCCAGCCTGCCGCCACGCAATGCCGAAAGAATTGGTTGTCTCCAGCATGGAGCGGACACTTTCCGGTGTGCAGTGCAGGAACTTCGCCAGAGCATGCACCGGAATGTTCTGCGGATATGCTGCGATCAGATCAGCGACCTTTTCCGTGTCCTGCTCGATGTATGCTTGAATCTGTGTGTTCATGTTCTCACCCCCTCTCACGCACAAACGCCGTATTTCACAGCCAGTTCCTTGACGATTGCCACATAGATTTCAATCAGCTTCTTGTCCTCTGCGATGATGTCAACCCGTGTCAGCTTGTCCCGTTTCGATTTGCAAACGCCCTCGCCAGCCATCCGATTCCGCTTGTTGGTCAGACGAGTATTCAAGGAAACGCCTGCTCTGGATTCGATGGAACGATAGATTTCCTCGTAAAGCAGCCGAATACCGCCATAGCCATCTCCGGTTGCCCGTGCAATCTTGTTAATCAGGTGTTCGCTGTCTTTTCTCCATGCGGTCTTGTCCAGAGCGATGACCTCGCAGGTGTTCTGCAGCTTCTGTTCCAGCCCTGCAAGTGCGGTTGCCTGCTCTGCCTGACGGGCTTCTATCTGCTTTTGTCTGGTTTCCATCTGAATCAGGACTTGCAGCTGTGGGGACAAGTTTTCAAAGGCATTCGGTTGTTGCACCGAATAACTTCCGGTTTTCCGGATGGAGGGCAACACAACGGATGTCACCCATTTCCGAAACGGTTTTGCCTGCGGTTTGTCGCTCCGGAGAATCACGGTGTATAAACCGGATTCATTGACAATAGTTGTTTCTCCTTGACGACCTAAATCAAATTTAGTGCGTTCATCGTTGTCAAGTTTTTTTGCAACCATTGTTGGATTTGCTAAATCCAGTTCTCTGCATACATCAGTAAGTACAAACCATGGTTCGCCATCAATTTGCACGATTCTGACTTCTGCCCCTTCATAGTTCCATACCTGAACTTCGTTCTCATTCATTTGTATCTTCTCCTCTCTTTTCTACGCCAAGGATTTCATCAGCGGAGCAACCCAGCTGCTCTGCCATATTCCGCAAAATCTCTGCGGATGGTGGGCGAAAGCCATTTTCGATTTGGCTAACCATCTTGTCCGAAATTCCCAGAGCCTTTGCAAGTTGTACCTGTGTCAGTTCATGCCGGATTCGGGTCTTCTTAAAACTTTCTGCAATCAGCATCCAATCATCCTTTCTATTTTTTATTGCCCTTACGGGCAGTGGGTCGGGATACGCTCCCGACGGGCGTTGTTCGTATAAAGGCAAAGAATGAGGTCTTACCAATGGCTACAATGCTGCCACATCGTCCCCGTGTTGCCGATAGGTCAGCACAGGCTTATTTGTTGTCCATCTCTTCGATTTTTATCGCTGTGAAAAATTCAGCGTGTACCTGTTTGATTGCAACAGTATTCTCTTGCCCAAGAATTTTTCTAATTTTTTCTTCAAATTCTTTGCGTTCATTTTCGCATCGTTGAACTTCAGCTTCATACTCTTCATGGCTGCCGAAGAACGGTTCGTCTGACTCTGATGGAACATCGCTTGCTGCCCAATTCCGTAAAGCTTCCATACTTACGTGAATGTTCCATATTGTAACAAGGAAATTCTTGTTTTCAGCAGAATAATCGTCTACAAATTCGGACTTTGAAATGATTTCAATTTCAAAACGTTCATTTGAAAGTTTCATTTTCGTTCCCTTTCTCCCCGTGTTGCCGATAGGTCAGCAGGTGTTGTATTTCCTGTCAAATTGTGATAAAATTGACTGGAAAGGGGGTGAATGATATGAAGTTAAACTACGATTGCTTACGGTCATTGTTGTTAAAACTCGAAGAATTTGAAAATATCGATGAGAATCTAAACTACCAATCTATGACACTCGATGATATGGAAAAAGCACTGCCGGACTTTCCAAAAAATGTAATCGCATATACAACTTTAAAAGCAGAACAAGGTGGATTGATAAATGCACAAATAATGAATGCAGATAATAGCATTTACATGTGCATTTATTCCAGCTTAACCTACGATGGACATCAGTTTCTTGACAATGTTAGAAGCAATAGTATCTGGAGTAGAACAAAATCAATTGCAAAAAAATTAGGATGCACATCGCTCAATTCGTTGATGTCTATTGCTGGGAAGATTGCTCTTGATGTAATTCAATCCCAATTATAGGCTTCCCATTTTTATCAGTTACGGCAAATTCTTTCTTTATCGTAAGAAAACAGCCGTCAGGAATCTGACAATTTCCTTTTGGGCACTCTGTGTTTTTCTGTGGGTCGCACAGATACAGGGTGTCCTTTTTTTCATCGCTTTTCATTATTTCACCACCTTCTTTTAATTTCAGTCGAGCGTTTCGGTTTTCCGCTGCCTGTCCTCGACTGATTCTGTCAAACATTCCATCTTCCATCATCAAAGAAATTCTGCGAACAATATGCTTTCTATTGACAAATAAAATGGAACATGATACAATAAAGTAAAGCACGCTTGAAAATCGCTTTATTTCCCGTTTGCTCATGAAAATCAACCAGAAACGTTCTTTTTTTATTTGGTATAGCGTGCTTTATCTCGACTGTGATTTTATTATATCACGAGAAATCACGTAAGTCAATATAAAATACGATAATTATCGTAAGTTTGTATTGATGCACAATCAGAGGGGGACAAAATTGTGAATAATGCACAATTAGCAGGAATTATAAAAGAACTTTGCAAGAGTCGTGGAACATCAGTTTCTAAAATGCTTTCAGAATGTGGCATCAGAAAAAGTCTGATATATGATTTAGAAAAAAGGGACTGGACGCCATCCATCTCAGTAGCAGAACAAATTGCAAATTACTTTGATTGTTCCGTTGATTATCTGCTTGGAAGGACGGACAATCCAACAGTTAGCGGAAACAACATCAGCAACTTTGACACAACCATAAACGGCACACAAGCGAATATAATTCAAGGGGCTGAGACGGATTTAGATGAAATAAAAGTAGCATTATCAAAATTGACCAGTTCCAACCGACATAGGGCAATCGCTGATATGCTGGATTTATTAGAAAAATATATAGAAAAGTGAGGAAATAATTATGGGAAACTATGAAAAGCTGAAAGGAATCTGTTTACAGATAGATAAATTGATAGCACTAAAAGTTGTTTGTTCATCTAATGAATTTCAAATTTGGCTCAAAAATACAAGAAGATTTCTTTGTAATTGCTTCGGAGAAAATAGCATTGAACTTCGTGAATTCAATAAATTGCATTTTGATTTGGCTTTAGTAAATGTTGAAAATTTGGAACGGGTAGAAAAATGCAAAAATGATCTTGAAATTGCTAAAGGAATGTTTGAAAATTACTTAGAAGACATGGAATCAGACACAACAAAAGATACTGATTCTATTAAAGACGAAGAATTCAATAAAGTATTCATTGTACATGGACATGATACGAATTTAAAATTGGAAGTAGCAAGACTGCTTGAGAAACAGGGAATTGAAGCGATTGTTCTCCATGAGCAAGTTAATGCAGGAATGACAATTATGGAAAAAATCGAAAGTTACGGCAATACTGTGAATGCAGCTATCATCTTATTTACACCTGATGATGATGGAAAGGCAAAAAAAGAAGAAGTACTTAAAAGTAGAGCAAGACAAAATGTTGTTTTTGAAGCTGGGTATTTTGCTGGATTACTTGGAAGAAATAGGACTATACTTATCATTTCAGATGATAATATAGAACTGCCAGGTGATTTAAGTGGAATTGTATATAATAAAGAATTTTGGCAGTTTAAAGTAATTCAAGAGCTGAAAAAAATAGGTTTTGATGTAGATGCAAATAAACTAATGATTTAGGTGATTCCAATGAAAGCAACATCAGATGTTGACATTTGCAGATAAAATAAAAATTGTGTGTAATGTACAAAGTGAGAGGTGTATATTTATGTATAATGCACAACTTACATATGATAGAATCGATGAAATGTCAAAATTAAGAGGTATTTCTATTGGCAAAATAAATGAGATATGTTCTCTGAGTAAAAATGCAATTTCAAATGCAGCTAAAAGTGAATACGGAATGAAAGCAAAAAATATTGTGTTAATATCAGAAATATTAGACGTTTCGACAGATTACTTGCTTGGTAGAACAGATAATCCTAATGTTAGCGGAAACAACATAATTCAATCCAGCAATGTGATAAATGGAAATAACGGGAACCATTCCCCGTTAACCGTAACAGAGACAGAAAAAGAAAACAACTGCAAGGAAATCGAAGCTTTATTGGGAAAAATGCCACGTTCTAAGCAACTTCGAGCAATTGCAGATATTATAGATTTGTTAGAAGAAAAATATATGAGCGAGGATGATAAGAAATGAAATATTGTTTGCATTGCAAAATACTGAATGAAAACACACAAACACATTGTACACATTGTGGAAAACGACTTTCTAACAAAAAAAGAATGACACCCATATATTGTGATCCAATTGTGATTGCAATTTGTTTTGCCCTTTGGATGTTTGTCATTCCATTAGCAGCCGGTATTTTCTTCCTTATGAAACAAAAAAGTTCCTATGAGGAAAACATGAATGAATATGAAAATGCATTGTTGTTCTACGGTGTAAAAATGGGAGAATCCGGACAAATCAACAACGCAAATTCTAAAGCAAACGAAATTATCAGCAGAGCCAACCAGGAAGCACAAACAATCGAACAGGAATCAGAAAAAACACAGAAAAAAGCAGAACAGGCATTACAAAAGCTGAAAGAAGATCAGGGAAAATTACAGAACAATCTTGCAGAATTGCAGGCAGAACAAGAAAAAGAACGGAATTATTTAGAAGAACTTCAATCTGAAATTACATATGAACTCTCTAAAGTAGATGTAGATGAAAATGTGACATCTGAAGAATACAAAAACAAATTTAAAATGATCCAGATGGAAGAAAAAAATATTGTTACCAATGAAGAAGCGGTTGTAATTATTCGGACTTATGACAACAAAGCACAGAAAGCGGATATCAAGCAGATCCTCAGATGTTTTAATTCTGAATGTGCAACGATCATTGCAAGTGTTACTGTAAAAAATATGGATACTTCCAGAAATAAGATGATGCGTGCATTTGAAACAATCAACAAAATATTTGTTACAGATGGAATCGCTATCACACAGAAGTTATTAGAAAACAAAATGGCACAATTAACTGCAAAATATCAGTACGAATACCAGAAAGAGCAGGAACGCTTGCAGCAAAAGGCAATCCGGGAACAAATGGTAGAAGAAGAAAAAGCACGGCGTGAGATTGAACGAGAAAAAGAAAAGCTGACAAAGGAAGAGATTCAGTTCAAGAAAGAAATTGATAAATTGATGAAATATATGCAAAATACGCAGGATATTGAAAAACAGCTGTATATTTCACAAATTGAAGAATTGCAGAAAAAACTTGCAGATGTTCAGAAGAGCAAAGAAGATGTTTTACATAAAGAACAGAATACTCGTGCCGGATTTGTATATGTTATCAGCAACATTGGTTCATTCGGAGAGAATGTTTATAAAATTGGTATGACCAGAAGATTAGAACCTATGGACAGAATCAACGAATTAAGCAGTGCTTCTGTTCCGTTTGAATTTGATGTACACGCTATGATCTTCAGCGATGATGCACCTGCTCTTGAAACGATCCTGCATAATACATTTGCGGATAAGCGTGTCAATCTGGTAAATACAAGAAAAGAATTTTTCCGTGTTTCTCTGGATGAAATCGAAGCCGTTGTAAAAGAAAATTACAATGCAACTGTTACATTTACAAAAACAGCGGAAGCTTACCAGTATAGAGAGAGCCAGCGACTCCGTGAACAGGTCAATGCTAAATCATAAGATATGACACTGCTTCAAAAAAGAACAGACCCATCAATCAAAAATCCCCATCAGAGCGGTGAACAGCCTGCTCCAATGGGGATTTTTGATTTTACCTTGCAATCACATAGGATATATGATATAATAAAAATACCGCTTGTTGCTGGTACAACAGGCGGCATTTATAAGGGAACAAAAAATATAATTTGACAATATTTATTATATCATATTTGTTCCCGTTTGTCAACTGTCGCCTTTTTGTGAGGACATAGATTGAAACAAACGAGGGAGCGAAAAAAATGGGCAGACCAAAAAAAGAAAAGCCGAACAGAAAAGACGGTTGCTATGAAGTGAAAGTGACCGTTGGAAAGAATTTTGATGGCACATTGATCCGCAAAAGCTTTTACAGCAAAAGGAGCAAAGAAGATGCAAGAGCGAAAGCAGAACAATACAAAATTGAACAAGCTGTCAAAAACATAACAGGTGAATCTATTACAAGTATTGGAACCTGTTTTGATACATGGGCAAGAAAAGTTCTGGAATCTTTAAAAGGAACCGTGAAAGATAGTTCCTACAATTTAACCTATCGAAATTCTATTGAGAATCACTTGATCCCATATTTTAAAAAAGCACATATTCAAGAAATAAAGCAGATAGATATCCAGCTCTACTTTAATAAAAAAGCAAATGAATATACGATAGAAACGCTAAAAAAGCATAGAATGGCATTATCAAGAATTTTTGAATCTGCTTTACAAAATGGCTTGATCCATGTGAACCCATGCACCAGCATCAAATTATCAAGCAAAAAAGAGACAAGAAAAAAACAAACTTACACAGAAGAGCAGTGCAAAATGGTACTTGCATATGCAACTACACATAGATACGGTCTTGATGTTATTTTGCTATTGTCATATGGGATTACACGTTCGGAACTGCTTGGAATTCAATGGGATGACATTGATTTTGAACATGCCACATTAAAAATAGAACGTGGCGTTACAGATGTAGTCGACGCAAATACAAGAAAATCAAAAATTGTTATTGGAAAGCCAAAAAATGATTTCAGGAAAAGAGAAATCCCAATTTCTTCAGATGTTGTTGAGATCTTGAAAAATAGAGATAGAAACAGTATATTTGTCTTTTGCACAGAAAAAGGAACTGTACAAAGTCCACGAACATGGAGCAGACGGCATTATGATGTATTCATGAAAGATATGCATACATATTATATGCAACAAGGCGTTGATGTACCAATATTGCATCCACATGAACTAAGGCATACACGTGCAACATTATGGGTAAACAGCGGTGCAAATTTATTTGCAGTAGCAACAGTATTAGGACATGCAGATTTAAAAATGTTGAGAAAACGATATGCTCATGAAGACACCGAAAGTACACGCAATCTTCTTGGCATTAAATGATTCCACTTACCACGACACTATTACGACATTCTAAGCAGTTTTTTTTAATTGATCTCATATTTTTCAAAATAAAAAGCACTGTAAAACTGGATCTTTTTCAGTATTTTCTTGGTATTTTTTAAATAAACACATTTCCTTGGGGTGGTAGAGGCCGCCGGTTCAAGTCCGGTCACTCAGACCAGAGAAAACCCACGCAGTTTCGAGGCTTTTTCGAAATTGCGTGGGGTTTTTGCGTTTCGGGAAATCGAATGTTCAGGGCACTATTAGGGCACTATTTTTTCAAAAAAAGAAAATCACAACAAAAAAACCGTCAACGGATTCTGAAATGCACCGCTGACGGTCTTTTTTATGCCTGTTTTTGTATCAGGGTGCAGTCCTTCTTTTCAAAAATCATTGCTTGCAAAGTGCCTGTCGCCTCTTCGTCTGCCCCTGACATACAATGCAAGTATTTGCTTGTTGTTTCAATGCTCCCATGTCCTAACCGCCCTTGTACTTGTTTCAGACTAACACCGCCATATAAGAGCAGCGTTGCCGATGTGTGCCGCAGAGCATGGAATTTTCGATGTGGAAAACCGTTTCGTTTCAGGAACTTGCTAAATTGCCGAGTTGGGGTCTGTGGATTTATCATTTCCCCATTGTTTTTCGTAAACAGCCAGTTGCCTTCTTTCCATTTCGTTCCCTGTATCCGGCGTTGCTGTCGTTTCTCCTGCTGCAATGCCTGTACCAACTGCATTAAATTTGGAGAAATTGAAACAGAACGGGTTTCATAGTCTTTCGGCGGCTTAATTTGTGCCTGCTCCCCCGTCAGTTTGATTGCAGCTTTCTGAATGGTCATCTTGTTTTCTTCTGCATCAAAATCCGAAAACTGCAATGCAACCAGTTCCCCACGCCGTGCCCCGGTCATCAATGCAAGCTGAATCAATACTTGAAACTGCAATGGTTCTTCCTCTAATGCTTCCAGCATATCCGCTGCCTCTTGTTTGGAAAAGATGTCGATTTTCGGCTTTGTTGCTTTCGGGATGTCCAAACGCTCTGCACGTGCTGGATTTTCGGAAAGGATCCGCCGTTTTACTGCCAGCTTGAAAATAGATTGTAAGATGGTGAGAATCCGCTTGATTGTTTCCGGAGAAAGTTTCTGTTCTGGATGGTTTTGGTTGGGAATCTCGCAAAGCTGATTGATAAACTCTTGTACATGTATGGGCTTAATTTCTTTCAGCCTGTGATGTCCCAGAGCAGGCAGGATTTTCTTTTCAATCTCACTTTGATAGAAATCATAAGTCCCTGGCGAAAGAGCAGGTTTTTTCTGTTCCAGATATATTGGAATGAAATCTGTAAGTGTGATGCGGCTGACATCGCCGGAAAAGCCTGTTTTACACTGTTCCTCAAACTGCAACGCCTGCCGTTCCGCCTCTTTCTTTGCTGCCCGTTTACTCATACCCGGAGCAGGCCGCCATGTCATTTCATAAGGCTTTCGTTTCTTTCCATCTGGGGCATAGCCACGAGATACCCGGATCCGGTAAGAAATCACAACGCCATCTTTATTCTTGCGTTCCGTGATGTTTGCCATCTGATTCACCCTCTCTTTTCTGTCTTGCATAAAATTCTACAAAGTCTTTTGCAAATGCATATACATCCATAATAGCCACTTTATAGCTGTTATCAATATTTCTTTGCTCTTCTGAAAATTCTTCTGCAAGTATTATTTTCTCTTTTTGATTCGTTTCACTCCCTATTTTTTTTAGAGAATCTATATGTTCGTCTGATTCCACTCGTTTTAAGCAAGCTGCTACAATTGTCCGAATAATTTTATCAAAATACTTGCTTTCAAAGAGCGTATTTGTAATTTGCATGATAGTTTTATCTTTTTCATTTATAGAATAATAAAATGTTTCTTTTATTTCTTCATATAAATGATAGGCAATTTCTGTTTGTTCTATTTTATTTTTCTCGATAAAATTCATATTTTTCTTTCTTATCTTATCGGGCATTCTATATTCTAAACTTTTTATATTTTCAATTGCCTTTTCAGAAAGCCCGGTAACCTCACATGCTGTTTGCATATTTTGTACGGTGCTTCTTATGTCTGACAACCCTAACAAATAATCTGCCGACACTTTAAAATGCTGTGCAAGAGCCGCCAAAACGTCCACGTTTACGGTACGGGCTGCAATCTCGTATCGGCTCAAAGTTTGCCTTGTAATACCGATTGCATTCGCAAGTTCCTGCTGCGTTTCCCCTTTTTCCTCTCGCAACTCCACAATTCGTTTGCTCACAACGTCCATAAAATTCATGTTTTCTCTCTCCTTTTGTTCATTTTTGGAGCAAATCAAAAATAGTGCTCCAAATCTATTGACTTTTTGAAATTGGAGCGTTATAATAAAAATGCTCCAATCGTCATCTTCATTCTTATTATAACACACTATGACGATGATTGCAAGCATTTTTCTAAAATCAAAAATAAAGGAAGAAGGGTATAATCTTATGCAAAAAAATCATAGCAATGCTGATTTACGGGCAATTGCAAAAAATGCAGGCGTTTACTTCTGGCAAATCGCCGCTTTATGGGGTGTCAGCGAATCCACCATGACAAGGCTTTTCCGGCAAGAGTTAAGCACAGCAGACCGGACACGCTTTTTACAGGCAGTTGAATCCATAAGCAAAACAGAACGGGAGCAGGCAACCCAAACAAACGACTAACCGCCAGCCGAAAAATCGCCATAAAAAAAGCGTGCACCCTGTTGGCAACAAGGCACACGCAAAAACAATGATTTTATAACAATGCAACCGCCGGAGCACCGGCAGAAAGAGAGAATCCATGAAAACAGCAAATAAAATGCTTACCATCCAAGAAATCGCAGAGCGTTCCGGCTTGTCGCCGTACATGATCCGAAAGCTGACACATAGCAACGATGGTCAGGCGTTCACTGTCCGGATCGGGGAAAAATACCTGCTCAACTGGGAACGATTCAGGGCGTATCTCAATGGGGTTTCAGCTGTTTAACAGCAAATACATACAACAAACAGAAAAAGAATGGCGTGCATCTGTAGGCAGCAGACACACGCCGGGACGGATAAAAATTTCACCTGTGCTTTTGCACATCATTTTCCGATTTGTTCATAAGGCAATGATTTTCTCAAAGAACAATACCTATAAAAGCAATGCTCATATGAAATAAACCTATTAAAAGTCGGGCTTATAGAGCCTCAGACTAAAACCTTAGAACCTGTTTTTATTATACCACATTTGGAGCAGGTTTGCAAGACGAAAGGACGAAAAAATGCAAATAAATTTCCATTTTCCTGAAATGCTCACCATCCAAGAAACCGCAGAGCGTTCCGGCTTGTCGGAATACTCTGTCCGAAAGCTGGCACGCAGCAAAGAGGGACAGGCGTTCACTGTCCGAATCGGGGCAAAGTACCTGCTCAACTGGGAACGATTCACCGCTTTTTTTAACTGCATGGAGCAGGACAGTTCCGACCATACGGACAACCAACAGAGCAGCGGTGAAATCCAGCCCATTCCGGTACAGATGTAACGGTTTCACTTATATGTGAGCGGAATCTGATTCCGGGCACTGACTTTCTTACCATTCCATGCAACCTGTATAAATAGCCACAAAAAAAGCGTGCACCCTGTTAGCGGCAAGGTACACGCAAACGGCTATTCTTTTTTCACCCACAAAAACGCCCGTTCCGATGCATGGAACGATTTTATTTTTTAAAAATAACCTGTTCTTATTATAGCACAGAAAGAACGGGAATGCAAGAAAAAATCAAAAAAATGGAGGAAAATTGAATTATGGCAGCACCACACATGTTCACCATCAAGGAAGCAGCAAATTTGTTTGACCTGCCGGAACACACCGTCCGGACGTTTGCAAGGCAAGACCAAGCCGGAGCACGACTTTTTACTGTCATGATCGGGAAAAAGTATCTGATCAATGCAGAACGGTTTACAGCGTATCTCAACGGAGCATTTTTTCAGCCCATACCGCAGCAACCGCAGGCAGTGGACGGCATTACACCGGTAGCAAGGGGATGATTGCATGGAAGATCAGACCTTATTTTTGCAGTATGCAAATGCAATTTCAAACGGCAGATGGGAAAGTTTTCTGGAAAGTCAGCCGCCAGAAGGGATCATAAGCGAATTAGAACCGCTTTGTCATGCCGCCCTGCTCTCACGAAACAGTGAGGAAGCGTTGCAGTTCCTGAAAGCGATGCAGAAGAAAGTTTCTGGATCTGTTCCACCGGAGCAGGCAGGTTTTTTTCTGAAAATCAAAGAACGGGCGGAATCGGTTGTGGAAGTCAACCACTGGCAGGAAATCACAGAACAAAAAGCAGAGATGCCCCTAAAGCCTGTTTTTCCGATTGGAACGTTTCCCCCTGTGATTGAAACCTATCTGGACAATGTTGCAAAAAGAAATCAGGTGCAACGTGAAATGGTATATCCGGCAGCATTGGCTTCTTTGGCTCTCTGTGTACAGGGAAAATTCAAGGTGGAATATCCAGATGCCACCGGTCACCGGCAGCATTTATGTCTTTATATCGGCATTGTAGCAGAATCCAGCGAGCGAAAAAGCCCTGTTTTTCAGCAGGTATTCAAGAAACCGTTCTGGACGTGGTACAGCGGAATCAAGGCAACCTATGAGGCAGAAAAAGCACACTATTCCGCAGAACGAAAAGTGCTGCAACGGCAACTGGAAGCAGCCGAAAAAGACAGCACAAAGAAAGGAAAGGCAGAAACTGCCGTGGAAGACATTGCCGGACTGGAAGGAAAACTTGCAAGCCTGAAACCGCCACGGAATCCCTATTTTATTTTCAGCGACATCACGCCAGAGGCTCTTGCTGTAAACCTGAGAGAAACCGGAGAAAGTGGCGGAATCTTCTCCGAAGAGGGCGACTTCATGGAGATCATCGCTGGACGTTATGCAGAGAAAGGAAAAAGCTCTAACGCTGAATTGGTGCTGAAAGCGTACAACGGGGAAGTATACCGCAGCAACCGGATTTCCCGAGAAGAATTGATGCTGGAACGTCCGCTGCTGTCAATGTGTTTGATGTTGCAACCCGATCTTTACCAGAGAATTGCCACCAATCAAGACTTGCAAGGGCGTGGTGTGATTCCCCGTTTTCTGTTCTCTGTTCTGGAAAAGCGTAAAACCCCACGAAAGGCAATCCATAACGAAATCACCCCACTGACGGGAGAAGATGCCTATCATGCAATCATCTGGAAGTTTTTAGATCTGGATTTTTGCGAGGAACAGGAGATTCCCGTTCTGAAATTTGCTCCGGAATTATGCCAGGAATCTTCCGGACTGGGAAAGCACTTGCAATGGATCGAAAACACCATTGGAGAAAATGGAATCATGGAAAAAGAATCTGCCTTTGCTGGAAAAGCAGGGGGAAAACTCATTCGGATTGCTGGCATTCTGCATTTGCTCTGGGGATACGACCAGCACACTCCTATTTCCGAAGAAACCGCAAACCGTGCTGTTCAGATCCATGAATTTTTCTTTGGAGAAAAGCTGAAAGAAATGCAAGCCAGAGAGAACCGGGAAGAACAGATTGTGCAGCGTGTACAACATTCCCTGCTCCGGCACACCGTAGAAAAGGGACTTGCATACATCCCACAGCGTGATTTTTACATGAAAGTAAAGGGAAAAGACCTAAACAGCATGGAACATTTTCACGCCATTCTGGAAACACTGGAAGAAAGAAACGTGCTGCAAGTACAGCGTTCCGGAAATAAATATCTGATCTATGTTTCCCCGTTTTTGTTTTAAATTTACAAGAAACGCTCCCACACATCCCACACTTCCCACAAAACATTGAAAAAAGCCCGAAATTACGCAGGTTTTATGTGTGGGAGAATTTCAAAAACCGTTTCCCACACGTTCCCACACTCTCCCACGTTTTCTTTGCAGAATGCTGAAAACTGCCGAAAATACGCAGGTTTTCTCATGTGGGAGAAGTGAAAACCGCTTTTCCCCGATTCTCCCACACTTTTTGATTCTTTGCAAGGTGTGGGGAAAAATGTGGGAAGTGTGGGATTGGTGTGGGTGAAGTGTGGGAGATTCAAAAAAGTGCAAAAAGTGCCGAAATTTCGGAGTATTTTCGGAAAGTGTGGGATGTGTGGGATTGATTTTCAGGAAAGGAAAAAATAAATGGAATTTCAGACCGCTTTTCAAGAGATGTTACAGGCAACCACTTCCCACGATTCAGACCAAACCGCCGCCACTGCTTGCAGCAAAGCCGGAATTTCTCCCACGGCGGACTATTACGCCGGAGCGATTCAGACCGTTCAGCAGGCGTGTGAGCGGAAAAAGCCGAAATCCGCTGCATTCTGGAACGCCTATCAAATGAGCCTGTGCAACCACCTGCACCAGCTGGAGCAGGACACCCCACCAGACGACAAACAGCAAGTAAAGAAGCTGCTCCGGGACAGTATCCGCACCGTACAAGCGATTTTATACGCCATTGCATAAAAGATACAAGATGACCTCGGTCTGACCGATGCCATCGACATTCGATTCTATACGCTCTTACATAAAAAAATACACCGGTTACAAGTGAGAGCCTGTAGCCGGTGTTTTAAGGGCAGCAAAACAAACTTTATTTTCTTGTAAGTGGGGCCTCGAAATACAACCCCCTTTTCGTTGCAATCTGTGACAGTAGCTGTGATGGGGTCGTGTTTCACGACTGCATCAGCGGTTCGGCTCTCGACTACCATTTTGGTATCCAATGAAGCAGCGATGAACAGCCCCCCTTTTCTGCAAGTTTCCTGTCTTTTTCAGCCTGTTTCAGGATTTTAAATTCAAAAATCTCATTTTTCAGGTTTCTGCGAAACAGAGGCTCCCCTATCATCAGTTCGCCCCCACTTGTCTTTTTCGGCGATGTGGGGGGATGGATGAAGCATTCCTGCTCCATTAAAATTTCAATGCAAGCAAAATTGATTCAGCAGGATTCTGTAACAGGGAAAACAGTCCTGCTCTGCAAATGCAACTATTTTGGTTGCATGATTGCCAACAGCAGAAACCGGATTTCCTCGCCTGTATAGCGGCATTTTCATTCATTTCAATTGTTTTCAGCTGCAACGATTTGCAACTATTTTTTCTGCATTCGATGGGGTGAATCAAACTCATAGCATATATACTTCACCAAGGGCGTCACATTTCGTTACCACCTTATCGGTCAATCAAACCCACAGTATGTATACAATACTTTCCTTGTACAGTTGCCTGCTCTTTTCGATTGCCCCTGTGCTGTGTTCTGTTGGATGTTTTCCCGTTCTCAATAACAAATCGTTATTGAGTTCCTGGCAATGCATCATTCATCAACTGCAACCCCTACTGGAGCAGGTTGCTGCAATAAGGGCAGGAATTCAATTCCGACCCTTTTCATAGTTCGCTCTTGCTTTGTTTGCCTGCTCTTCCATTTGACGACCTAAATCAAATTTAGGGCATTCTTCTGTCTTGCTGCTCTGACAACCTCTGTACGGTTCTCTGTTGGGCATTTTCATGTTTCCTATATGGATTCCTATCTGCAATCGTAAAACGCCATAGAAAGGCGGACAGCGTGTAATTCATGGATTGGATGTTTTCAATCGACCATTTACAAGATGCATGCAGCAAGCCTGCTCCAACGAATCAAAATATTTGCTGCTTGTTCATCCGAAAAGCGGACGAAGGAACAAATCCCCCCATGATTGAAAATCAAAAAAGTTTGGGGGATCTGATACCGATAGGGGGAACAGACAATTCCGCTGAATACTTCCCCGTGTAATTTTTTCTGTAAATCCGAAAAATGCACGATCCAGATTCAAGAACAGTGAACCGCTTTCAGAGCAGAAAGCAACCAATATCAATTTGAGTTTGGTTCTTTCGTTTCGGAACAGGTGATTCCCTGATGTCAGTTTGACTGACACCAGCCTTGCAAGCCTGCCTGCTCCATGATACAAAATAAGACAAAATAGGGGTACAGGTTTTTTCTGATCCGCTTGTATTCATCATTTTCGTGACCCCACGAAAACCCTAACACAAAGTTCGCCTTACGCTTACCGCTCATTTTTGAGCAGCGAAAAAGCACACCCTCTCTCATTTGAGAAAAGATGTGCTCTTTGTGTTTGTGTGTGATCTTGTCAGGTCAATTCTCTCAGCTTTACAATGTACGCTTGCAAGGCTGCAATTT